>Ga0079224_100017353_pt1 | contig 10142 bp, 6 predicted proteins | sample Stecom2015_FD_80414 | JGI IMG/M metagenome (GOLD analysis project Ga0079224, IMG submission 80414) | Agricultural soil microbial communities from Utah to study Nitrogen management - Steer compost 2015 | ecosystem: Environmental > Terrestrial > Soil > Agricultural land | place: USA: Utah... | reverse complement strand
GGGCCGGCGTGGCGGACGACGTCGTCCACGAGCGCCTGCAGGAGATCGGCGGCCGAGTCGCCCGCGTGGGCGGCGACGGCGTCGGCAAGGCGCTCGTCGGTGTAGAGCCGCTTCGCCGGGTCCATCGCTTCGGAGAAGCCGTCGGTGTAGAACACGAGCGTATCGCCGGGCTGCAGCGCGATGGTCTCTTCGCGGATCGTCTCGTCGAAGACGGCGCGCGGGGTGAGGCCGAGCGCGAGGCCGGGCGGCTGGACGAACGACGCGGCGCGGTCCGGCGAGCGGCGGAGGATGACGGGGTTGTGCCCGGCGCGGGCGAACGTCAGCGTGCGCGCGTCGAGGTCGAGCACGGCGTAGATCAGCGAGACGAACGTGCCGCGCGGGGCGTTCGCGAAGAAGAGCCGGTTGGCGCGGCGGAGGACCTCGGCCGGGCTCTCGGTCTCGCGCGCGAGCGACTGCAGGAAGCCCTTGGCGAGCGTCATGAAGAACGCCGCCTGGATCCCCTTCCCGCTCACGTCGCCGATGACGAGCGCGAGGCGGCGGCCGTCCAGCGGGATGACGTCGTAATAATCGCCGCCGACCTCCTCGGCGGCGATGCACGCGGCGGCGAGGTCGAGGCCGGGAACGTCGGGCATCCGCGCCGGGAGGAACGAGCGCTGGACCTCGCGCGCGATCTCGAGCTCGCGCTGGAGCCGCCCGCGCTCGCGCTGCTCGACGACGTAGTCCGGCACGTAGCGCGGCAGCTCGTCGCCCGCCCGCCCGCTCCGCACGCCGGCGAGCCCGAGCGCGGCGGCCCCGACGAGGAGCACCCCGCCGAGCACCGCATCGAACCGCGCCGGCGAGGCGGCGGCGAGCCACCCCTCGGCGGTGTCCCACAGCACGCCCGCGAGCACGAGCCCGACGAGGACCGTCAGCGCGTCATAGCGGCGGTAGAGCAGCGCCAGGACGAGGCCGACGGCGAGCGCCGCGCCCCACGTCGCGAGTGCGGAGCCCACCGGGAGCGGGACGGTGCTCGGCCCGAGCACCGCGAGCCCGAACGCGAGCCCCGGCACCACGAGGCCCGGCCGCCACCGGCGCAGCATCGCCCCGAGCCCGACGAACCCCGCCAGCACGAGCACCAGCGCCTGCCACCCCCGCTGCGCGAGCGCGGCCGCGAAGACGGACAGCGACGACCCCGCCCCGAAGTAGGACCGGTCGCCGCCGCCCACGCTGAGCGCGGCGTCCGGGAAGAGGACGAGGAGGAGCGTCGCGAGGCCGACGAGCAGGCCCGCCACCGCGACCCCGCGCACGAGCGCGCGCCCGACCGGCTGGTTCACCCACGCCCCCTGCCGCACGAGGCTGAGCGTGGCGATCTGATCCGGCCACGCCGCCCGCACCAGCGCGTCCGACGCCGACGACGCGACGAACACGAGCAGCCCGATCCCCGCCCCACTGAAGAGCACCCCGATGCCGAGAAAGAGAAACAGCTCCCACCCCATGCCCACCTCGACCGCGAACAACGGCGCGGTGAGCAGCGTCGCGACCATCGCGAGGGCGGCGGCGAGGAGGGCGTCCTTGAGCGCGGCCCGCGCGTCGAGCGCCCGTGCGCCCAGCCGCCGGAACATCACCACGAGCAGCGCGAGCACGAGCACGATGTACCCGATCCACCGCACCACCCCCCTCATCGTATCGTTCGAGCCGAACTGCACCGAGACGTTGCCGCCTGTGATCTCTCCCTCCCCCTCTTCATCGTTGAACGTCGTCTCGAGCTGGAGGAGCGCACCGGCAGCGGTGACGTCGGACGCGACGGCGACGCGCTGGCCGTGGACGCGCCCGGTGGTCTCGAAGCGAACGCGGGCGGCGGCGCGGCCCCGCTCCGGCAGCGCCTCGACGGAGGTCACGGCGAGGGGATAGTCCACGAGCGCCGTGGAGCCGAGGTGCTGCCGGGCGATCTCGGCGGCGGCGGCTTCGCCGAGGCCCTGCGGGCGGCCCGTCGTCGCGGCCTCGTTCAGCCGTTCCCGGTCGGCGCGGGCGAGCGCGGCCGCATCAGCGAGCCGCGAGGCGCTGGACAGGTCGAAGTAGAGGAGTGCGCCGAGGGCGGAGTCCGGCGGTGCCGTGAGCATCGCGCCCATCGCGGGGTCGGCGACGAGGAGCGCGCGGAGCACGTCGCGGTCCACACCCGCGCCCGGCATGACGGCCTGCGGGTTGAGCAGCTCCCACAGCCGCCCGTCCTCCGTCAGAAGCACGGTGAAGGCGAGCGACCCGCCCGGCCCGAGCGGCGATGCGCTGCGTGTGCTCTTGCGCCACTCGACCCGCCAGTAATACGCCGGGAGCACGCCGTCCCCACGGAGCAGGCGGACCGCCTCGCGCCGCCCGAGGTCGTGCTGGAGCGAGTCGAGGAGACGAGAGGCACGGGCGAGGCGGGCGTGCGGCGTGAGGCCGTCGGTGGCATAGCCCTGGCGCTCCAGCGCCTCGCGCGCGGCGACGACGGCCTGCTCGCGGCCGAGTTCGTACGAGGCGGCGCTGTCCGGATGCTGACCCGGCAGGAGCACCGCGAACAGCCCGAGCCCGAGGAGCCCGAGCACGAGCAGGCCGAGGTCGAGCCGGTCGAAGCGAGCGGTCATGTGGGCGGGAGATGAACGGTCGCGCCGAGTTTACGAACCGGAGACCGCCCACCTCCGCACGGTGTTACGAACGCGCACATCCTTGATGCGGAGCCCTCACGCGTCCTCCGCTTCGAGCACCTCGGTGACCTCGCGGATCAGGTCGAAATCGAACCCGCGCCGGGCGAGGAAATCGGCGAGCTTCTTCCGGCGCTTATAGGGGTCGTCCTCGCGCCGGAGGCGTTGCCAGCGCTTGCGGCCGTGCTCCAGCGCGGATTCGCGGAGGTCGTCGCGCTCCACGAGGTCGTCGAGGGCGGCGTCGATGGTCTTCGGGGCGACGCCGCGCTTGCGGAGGTCGGCGCGGATGCGCTGCGGGCCGTGGCCGCGCCCGTCGAGGCGGCCCTTCGCGTAGGCGCGGGCATAGTCGGCGTCGTCGAGGTAGCCGAGCTCGCGCATCCGGGCGACGGCCTCTTCGGCGACGTGCTCGGGGAAGCCCTTGCGCGCGAGCTTCCGCATCACCTCGGCCTCCGTCCGCGCCTTATAGGCGATGTAGTCGAGCGCGACGGCCTTCGCCCGGAGCCGCTCCTCTTCGTCGAGGAGCGCCTGCTGCTCGGCCACGCCGAGGCGCTGCCCTTTCCGCAGCCCGGCGCGCACGGCGAGATCGAGTGCGAGGCCGAAGGCGAACGCGCCGTCGATGAAGACGGAGACGCGCTCGGCGTCGCGCTTCTGCTGCGCGAGGCGGGTGATGGTGCCGGGCCGGAGGTCGCGCTCCGGCTCGTCGGCGTCGGGGCGGGGCGGGAAGCTCATGCCGAAGGGTACGAACGCGCCGTGTCACCGTGCCGTCGCTATTCGACGGAGAGCGTGCGGCGGTCGAGCGCGAGGCCGGCGGCGATGCCGAGCCCGCCCTCGACGTTGCCGTCGGGCTCGCGGCGTCCGGGGTCGGTGCGGCTGCGGGCGTAGCGGGCGTAGTCCTCGCCGCTGCGGAGGAGGGCGACCTCCAGCGCGTGCGGCGGCAGCGGATCGCTCGGCGCCTCGACGGGCACGGCGTAGACGCCGCTCCAGCGCCGCGCGACGGCCTCGCCGGGGAAGTCGCGCTCGCGCTCGACCGCGCCCGTGGCGAGGAGGAAGTCCACGACGGCGGACGGGAACGAGGCGGGCGGGCGGAGCTGCGTCCGCACCCACGCGGTGTCTTCCGGCGGGGCCGTCCAGAAGAGCGTCACGTCCACGAGGTAGAGGAAGCCCTCTTCGAGCTCGAGCCCGAGCGAGTCGGCGAAGACGGCGGCGACGGGCGCAGCGGCCGGCGCGATGCGGACGCTGTCGAGCACGACCGGCGCGGGCAGCGCGCTCGCGGCCGTCGCCCGGCTGCCCTGCCACGTCACCTCCAGCTCGAACCGCTCGCCCGGCGCCGCGACGCGCTCGGCGCGCGGCTGGTACCGTCCCGGCCGCACACCGACGGGCTCGTAGCCCGCCGCCTCGCCCGCGATCTCCAGAACGACCTCGGCGTCGGTGACGGGCGGCGCGGCGTCGGGATCGTCCAGGCCCGCCGAGCGGCGGACGATCACCTCCGGCAGCCCCTCCCCCGTCTCCACGAACGCCTCCACGATGAGCCGCTCCGGCGGCGGCTCCACCACGTCGCACGCGGCGAGCGAGAGAGCAAGCGCGAAAAGGACGAACCAGGCCGGTCCTCCGCTCCCTCGACCTCCCGACCTCCCGACGAACCTCACCATTGCGCTTTCAGGTTGACCATCGGGAGGATCGGGAGACCGGCCACATCCACGGCCGTGACGGCAGGCGCATCCGGGACGAACCGCTGCCCGACGGTGTTGCGGCGGTTGAGGAGGTTGTAGGCCTGCACGCCCGCATCCCAGTCGAGCCCGAAGAGGCGGAAGGCGTAGCCCACGGCGAAGTCGAGGCGCACGTAGAGCGGCAGCCGTCCGTTGTTGACCGTCGGGCGGTAGAGGTAGTACGTCGGCTCCTCGTCGAGCGGGTCGCCGACGGCGTAGCGGGCGACGGGGACGGTGACGGGGTAGCCGCTGCGGACGGTGGCGGCGAGCGAGAGGCGGAGGTCGCCGAGGTGGCCCTGCGCGAGCGCCTTGACGGTGTGCGGCGCGTCATAGCGGGCGCGGCGGTAGACCTCGCCCGGCGGGCGCGTCTGGGCGCGGGCGAAGGCGTACGAGAGGCCGAGCCGCCAGCTCCCCCGCTCGGCGCGCGCCGCGACCTCCACCCCGAACGAGCGCTCGGAGCCGGCGACGTACTGGTCGAGGAGCGCGCCCGGCAGGATGCCCGGCCCGTCGATGCCGTCCTTGATGCGGAACTCGTCGGCGGGCAGGAGGACGTCGCCGAGGAGGCGGCCGTAGAGGTCGAGCCCGAGCGAGAGCCAGCGCGCCGGGGCGGCCTCGGCGCCGAGCGAGGCCTGCCAGCCGACGGCCGGGCGCACGGCCTCGCTCGCGGGGATCCAGCGGCTCGAGGCGAGGTCGTACGTGAACGAGTAGCGGTCGCGGAGGCGGTGGAGGTACTGCACCTGCCGGCTGAGGCCCGCCTTGACGAAGACCTTCTCCGGGACGGCGACGTAGCGGACGTGGAGCCGCGGGCTGAGCGAGAGGTACGGCCCGAGGCCGAACACCTCGACCCGCACGCCCGGCTGGACCTGCCACGTCGGGCTCGGCTGCCACGTGTCCTGGACGTACGCCACGGCCTCGACGGCGCGCACGGCGTCGCGCTCGGAGCGCGGCTCGGCACCGTTGCCGGAGCGGCGGATCGTCTCCTCCAGCGTGCTCTCGAACGAGCGTCCGACGAGCCGGAAGCCGGCGCGAATCTGGTGCTGGAGCGAGTAGTAGTAGTCCACGTCCGCCGTCAGCCCGGTCTCCGCGAAGCGGACGTGGTAGTCGCTGTCCACGGACGCCGAGGCCGTCGGCTGGACGAAGGCGCGCTCGCCGGCGGCGTAGCGCGAGTGGTAGGCCGTGGCGGTGACGAAGAGGCTGCGGCCGTAGAGGTAGCGGTAGCGCGCGGCGAGGACGCGGTTGCCCCAGTCGTAGTTGAGCCGGAGGCCGAGCGGGTCGTCGAACGCGGCGGCGTCAGCGTCGAAGAGGGAGCGGAAGGGCACGTCGGCGCGGAGGTCATCGCCGCCTTCGTAGTAGCTGACGGAGAGGCGGTGGAGCGGGGACGGCCGGAGGGTGAGCTTCGCGCCGAGGTCGAAGAAGTAATAGCCGAGGTCCTGCTCGGCGGCGGGCGCGGCCTCGCCGCTCGTGAGCGCGATGAACTCGGAGCCGGCGCGGAGGCGCGGCGCGAACAGCAGGTCGAGGTAGCTCCGGCGGCCGGTCAGCATCAGCGAGGCGCCGCGCCCGAGCGGGACCTCGGAGACGGCCCGCAGCGAGACCGGGCTGAGCGCGACCACGCCGGCGGCCTCGTCCCGGTCGCCGTCTTTCATCTCCACGTCGAGCACGGCCGAGAGGCCGCCGCCGTACTCCGCCGGGAACGAGCCCTTGTAGAGCCGGACGCTCTTGAGCGCCTCCGTCTGGAACGTCGAGAACAGCCCGAAGGTGTGCCACGGGTGGATGATGGGCGCACCGTCGAGGAGGTAGCGGTTGAAGTGGCTGTCCGAGCCGCGGATGACGAGCTCGCCGCCGGCCTCGCCCGCGCGCCCGACGCCCGGCAGCCACTCGAGCGCCTGGAAGAGGTCGCTCTCGCCGAGGAACGCCGGGATGTCGGCCGCGTGGCGGACGTCTACGACGTCGGTGCCGGGCACGGGGTAGAGGTCGCTCCGCTCGCCCTCGACCCCCTCGACGACGGCCTCGCCGCTGGTGAGGACCTGCGGCCGGAGCCGGATCGTCGGCGGCAGCTCCTCGGACTCGGGGTAGACCGGCACCTCCACCTCCGCCGGCCGGTAGCCGACGAACGAGACGCGGACGGCGTACGTCCCCGCCGGGAGGCCGGGCAGCGCGAAGTACCCCGACCGGTTCGTCGCCGTCCCGATGCCGAGGCCGGCGAGGACGACGTGCGCGCCGGGGAGCACCTCGCCCGTCTCGTCGTCCACGACGGTGCCCGTCAGCGTGCCGCGGAACGCGAGGTCAGGCAGCGGCACAGGCAGCGCGCTGACGATGACGTACTGCCGCACACGCAGCCGCTCGGCACGGAGCCCGCTGCCGCGGAGGACGACGGCGAGCGCCTCCTCGGGATCGTCACCGACGTAGCGCCCGGTCACGGCCTTTCCCTCGACGAGCCGCTCTGCGAAGACGACGTCGATGCCGGCCTGGCTCGCGAGGCGCTGGAGGACGGCGGCGAGCGGCGTGCGGTCCGCGTCGAGGTGGATCGCCTGTGCGCGTGCCGGGGCCGCGGCGGCGAGCGCGACGAGGCAGCAGAGGAAGACCAGGGACGACCGGCGACGCATGGGGCGGTGAACGGAGCGGGCGGCGGCAGGTTGCAGCCCGGTACGCCGCAACCCTCGTTCCTCCCGAACGCGCCAGCGGCGCGATTCGCGCCCGGCGAGCCGCTACCGGTGGGCCGCTACCGGACGAGGCGGAAACCGGTGGCGGCGTCGCCTTCGACGCGGGCGTCGAGCGCGAGCGCGAGCGTCCGCAGCGTCTCCCCCACCGCCACGTCGGACGAGAACGGCCCGGTCACGCGGTCGCCCGCGAGGCCCGGCGCCGCCTCGATCGCGACGCCGTAGTGCGCGGCGAGGCGCTCTACGATGTCCGCCAGCGGCGTCGCCTGGAAGTGCCACGTGCCCGTCCACGCGAGCACGTCGGTGACGTCGGCGCGCGTCGGCGCCTCGGGGTCCTGGCCGCCGACGACGCGGCTGCGCTGGCCCGGCTCCAGCCGGACGGCGGCCTCCGGGTTCGCCCGCGGCGCGAGCTCCACGGCTCCGCTCGCGAGCACGACGCTCGTCTCGAACTCGCTCGCCTTCACGCCGAACGTCGTCCCGATCACCGTCGTCCGCGCCGTCGCCGTCTCGACGACGAAGCGCTCGCCGCTCGGGACGACCTCGAAGACGGCCTCGCCGGTGAGCCGGACGAGGCGCGCGCCTTCGGTCTCGACCAGCAGCCGCGACTGCGCGGCGAGGTGGACCGCCGAGCCGTCCGCGAGCTCGATCCGCTCGGTCTCGCCGGCGGCGGTCTCGTACGTCTCGAACCCGGCGTCGCGCTGGAAGAGGTAGACGCTGAGCGCGGCGAACGCGACGGCCGCCACGGCGACGGCCGAGCGCCACGCCCAGCGGCGGCCCCGACTCGGCCGCTCGGCCTGCCGGTCCACCGCCCGCTGCCCGACGACGCTCGCGAGGTCGGGCGTGCGCGCCGGCTCGGGCTCGGCGGGCCACGCGTCGTCGAAGGCGGCGCGGTCGGCGCGGACGCGGCGGACGACGTCGCGGAGCGCGGGGTGCGCGTCGAGCGCGGCTTCGAGGGCGGGCCGCGCCGCGATCAGGCGGGCTTCTTCCTCGGGCGCGAGCACGGCGGGCTCGTCCCCGAGCGCGTAGAGCACGAGCAGGTCGAAGTCCGGCAGGTCGCGCCGGAGGCCCGCGCCGAGGCGCTCGCGGAGGGCGTACCAGAGGGCCAACGCCTCGGCCGCGTCGGCGTCCGTGCCGAGCGCACGGCGCAGCGCGTCGCGCTCCTCCGGGTCGAGGGCTTCGAAGAGGGCGGTATCGTCGTAACGAGGGTTCATAGCGCGGTGCCGAGCGAGAGTAGGAAGAGGAGGCCGGCGAGGGTGAGCAGGCCTCGCAGCCGCTCGAAGGCGCGCTTGACCTGCATCTTCACGGCGGCCTCCGTCGTCTCGACCATCTCGGCGATGTCTTTGTACTGGTAGCCCATCTCGCGGAGTTCGAGGATCCGACGGGCCTTCGGGGTGAGCACCTCGAGAGCGCGCTCGAGGTCCACGCGGAGGCCGGCCGTGTCGGGGCCGCTCGGGTCGGTCGGTGGGCGGTCGGGGTCGTAGAGGTACTCGCGTCCGCTGTAGCGGCCCCGGTAGAAGTCCTGCAGCTCGAAGACGGCGGCTTTCATGGAGAACGCCTTGAAACGAGCGGGATTCTGGAGGGCTTCGAGACCGGTGTGGACGCGGAGCAGGGTGTTCTGGACGAGGTCGTCCACGTCGGGCTGGCCGCCGATCCGGCTGAGGAAGAACCGGCGCAGGATCGGCTCGAGCGTAGCGAGCAGGCGCTCGCGGGCGCCGTCGTCGCCGGCCTGGGCGCGGAGTACGACATCCGGATCGAAGGAGGGCATCAGGGTGAACACGCCCCACGGTGGGGGCTTTCGATGGAGTAAGCCGCAGGCTCTCGGTGCGAAGTCACACCGGCCCCGCGAAGGCTCGCGAAGGACGACGGAGGCGCTGAGAAGGTACGGGATCGGGGCGTGCCCCTCACCCTACCAGCTGTCCCGCGGCGAGCGCGAGGATGCCGGCGACCATCGCCGCTTTGAAGAGCGCGCTCGCCCGCGCCGCGCCCTCCCCCGATCCCGGCGCGCCGAGGAGCGCCCAGGTCGCGGCCAGCAACAGCCCCGCCGCCGGCAGCGCGAGCGCGAGGAAGTCGGAGCCGAGCCCGGCCGCCGGGCCGAGCGGGAGCGCCGCGAGCGTCGCCCCGGCCGCCACCGCCGCCACCGCCGCCGCCGCGCGCTCGCCGAGCACGATGGGGAGCGTCCGCGCGCCTCCGGCCGCGTCGCCCGCCACGTCTTCGAGGTCCTTCGCGACCTCGCGCGCGAGCGTCGAGCCGAACGCGAACGCCGCGCCGAGCCACAGCGCGCCCGTCGCCGGCCCGACCGCGAGGCCGCCGTAGAAGATCGCGAGCCCGAGCACGAGCGCCACGGCGACGTTCCCCGCCAGCGGCGTCCGCTTGAGCCGCGCGCTGTAGCCGTAGAGCAGCGCCACCGAACCCGCCGCGATCCCGAGGTGCGCCCACGAGACGAACGCGCCGAGCCCGATCCCGAGCGCCGAGCACGCCGCCCACACGCTCCGCGCCGCCCCGACGGAGACCTCGCCCGAGGGCAACGGCCGCCCCGGCCGGTTCACCCGGTCGATCTCGAGGTCGAACACGTCGTTGATGGCGTTCGCCCCGGCGCCGATCAGCGCCGCGCTCCCCATCGCGAGCGCGAGCGCCCCGGCCGAGGCGCCTTCGAAGGCCTCGGCTCCGGCCACCAGCAGCCCGCCGAGCGCCACGCCCGCGAAGAACATCACGACGTTGACCGGGCGCGTCAGCCGCACCAGCGCCGCCACGCGCCTCGCCGAAGCCCTCACCCCCGGCGCTCCCGCGGCACGAGGCGCAGCTCGAGAGTCCCGCGCACGTTCGTCAGCCCGGCCCCACCGTACTGCTGCGGGTCATACTGCTCGAGGTTGACGGTCTTGACCCCGCTCCGCGTCAGCGAGCCGTCGCTCTCGCGCACGAGCGGGATCTGCGCGTCGAGGAGGAGACGCGGGAGCGAGGGCCGGTCCTCCTCGCCCACCGTGAGACTCACCGTGCTGGCATTGACCGTGAAGTCCCCGGTGATGATGTCGGCCAGCTCGCCGACCCGCCGGTAGCGGAGCTGGAACTGCCCGCCACGCTGCGTGGCGAGCAGCTCGAAGTACGACTCCTCCGCGACGAGCTTC
>Ga0079224_100017351_pt1 | contig 10142 bp, 9 predicted proteins | sample Stecom2015_FD_80414 | JGI IMG/M metagenome (GOLD analysis project Ga0079224, IMG submission 80414) | Agricultural soil microbial communities from Utah to study Nitrogen management - Steer compost 2015 | ecosystem: Environmental > Terrestrial > Soil > Agricultural land | place: USA: Utah... | reverse complement strand
CATCGACGCCCCGGCCTACTCAACGAAGGCCGCGACGCTACGCGTTCATGTGGCTCAACCGCCACCCGGGGTGGGTCAAAATTGTTGGCCGGAACAGGGTCAGTTTAATTGGCCATTAACACCTTTCGATAGGCTTCCAGCGCGGCATCGTCCACTTCCGGGGCGAGGTCGGCTAGCGCTGCCTTATAGTCCACGGCGCCCTTGGAGCGTGCCAAGCCGCTGATTGCCAAGTTCTACGAGATGTCCTGAGCTCTTCAGAGATAGCCAGCCTCTGGAGCTTCGGCTGGGTTAGGAACGTTTATCGTGGCCGGTGTATCGTGGTTTATGAAAAGAGATTTTTGCGGCGTTTGGCGCCGCAAGCAAGGAATATTGTAAACCTCGGGTGCTAGGGTTAGTTTATCAACTCCATTGATTGCGGCGATAATCACCGCAAAAGCCCATGTTGTTAAACCCCATGGTACCCAACACGTCTCAGAGTGCGCCTTCCGAATTGCTGCCGTACGGTCTGCTGGCAACCCGGCAGTGGCTGACCGCCCAGGGCATGAGCCGCCACAGGCTCGACAACGCGCTGAAGTCCGGCAAGTTCACTGCACTGACGCGCGGCGTGGTGGCGCGCTCCGGCGTGCCTGTGACCTGGCAGGGGCTCGCTGCCTCGCTCCACCGGATGCAGCCAGGCGCGGTTTACGTCGGCGGCATCTCGGCATTGGAGCGGGCGGGACTCGCTCATTACCTGCGGCCGTTGCCACACGCTCATCTTTACTCGGCTGAACCGGAGCCGGCCTGGTTGAAGCGGCTTGATCTCGGCGCGACGTTGACGTGGCACAGCACCCGCCGGCTTTGGCTGCCCGGCGGGCTTCAGCGGTCCGGCTGTCTGCGCGAGGTGAAGGACAGCAACGGCTGGCCGTACTTGATAGCTTCGCCGGAACAGGCCTACCTGGAGGTGCTGGCGGACGTGCCTGAAGCGGTGAGCTTCGAGCACGCCGATCAGTTGATGCAGGGTCTTACTTCGCTATCCCCCCGGCGGCTCGACGCCTTGCTGAGCGTCTGCCGGCACGTGAAGGTAAAACGTCTGTTCTTCTTCTTCGCGGACCGCCACCGCTACCCTTGGCTGAAGCGTCTGGACCGCAGTGCCTACGATCTTGGTAGCGGCAAGCGCGTGGTAGCGCGCGGCGGTCGCCTGGACAGTGATTACCTGATCACGGTGCCAGATGCATTCCATGGATCCGAGTAATCCGTACTACCGCCAGGTACAGCTGCTGGTGCAGTTGCTGCCGTTGGTGGCGCACGAGGAAATCTTTGCGCTTAAGGGCGGCACGGCTATCAACCTGTTCGTGCGCGATTTCCCGCGCCTGTCGGTGGACATCGATCTGGTCTATTTGCCGGACGATGGATGGGATGCGGCGCTGAAGGCGACCAGGGAGGCTCTGGACCGGCTGAGCGCCAACATCGCCGGCACCTTCGGAGCGCGTGTGACACGGAGCTATCTGAATAAGCCCGACGCGCTGCGTCTCGTGGTCGAGCGCGACGGAGTGGCGGTAAAGATCGAGCTGTCGCCGGTTCTACGTGGCACCGTCTACCAGCCTGAGAGGAGATCAGTCGTGCCGGCCGTAGAAGAGCAATTCGGCTTTGTCGAGATGCCTGTGGTGGCGTTCGAGGATTTGTATGCCGGTAAGATCTGTGCTGCCTTGGATCGCCAGCATCCGCGCGACCTGTTCGACGTCATGCTTCTGTTGGCCAACGAGGGGTTGACGGAGAAGCTCAAGAAGGCCCTGCTCGTTTATCTGGTCAGTCACAAGCGGCCGCTGGAGGAGTTGCTTGCACCGCGCTTCAACGAGCTCAGGGATTTGTACGCTGGGGAGTTTCAGGGCATGACTCTGACCGACGTGCCGCTGGCTGACCTGGAAGCGACACGCGTCCGGCTGATAGAGACAATCCAGGCAGCACTGAACGCCGATGACAAGGCGTTCTTGTGCAGTATTTACACGCCCGAGCCGAATGGCACGTTGCTCGGCCTGGATGACGCAATGCGCCTCCCGGCCGTGCGCTGGAAACTGCAAAACGTCGCCGATATGCCGAACCCCAGGCGCGAGGCTGCACTACAGCAGCTGCGCGCAGTGCTGGGCGTTTGAAGCGTTGGATGGCCAGCGCGTGGGTGCGTGTTATACAAAGAGCGTTGGGTTGATCTGGGCCGAGGACGTTCTCCGCTGAATTTAGCAGGACATAGACGGCTTCCAAGGTCAGGCTATCGGAAACCAGCAGCAGATCGATATCTGCTTGCGGCCGTCGCGGTACCTTTCGCGACCGAGCTATATATCAGCGCCAGCTCGATCTCGTTTGCCGATGCCGCCAGCGCCGCGCGCACCGGCTCCATCAGCCCGACCGTAATGATGATGTGTCGGTTTTCTGAGTATCGGGAGTGGCTGGGTCTTCTGTGTTCCGCTGGTGTCAAGTGAGCCCGGCTGCCGAGACAAAGCCACAAGGCCGCTTCTGCGGCGTTGATCGACGGGGCCGGGCGTACGCGCAGCTGTGGGGGCTGCGGGCGCGGGCGGGTGGAGTAGGATGGCGGCATCGGCCACACCGCCGTCATACCGTCATTGCGGGGGGCGTAGCAACAAAGCCGTTGAGAGGATCGAACCAGCGCAGATTGGCACTCCGCTGTTCCGAGCTTGCTTCGCTTACCGCTCGCAATAGCCACGGGACAGCCTCCCGGCTACAGCGGCGAACGTGATGGGAGACGACTGATGCTCAACAACGAGATCCTGCGCATGCTGAGCCGGGTTCTGGAGGCGGACGCGGCCGACGTTGCGGCGCTCGCGCGGCTCTCCGGTGCGGAGGCGGATGCGGCCGAGGTGGAGCCGATGCTGCTGCAGGAGGGCGAGCCGGGCTGGCGGGAATGCAGCGATGCGTTCCTGGCGCACTTCCTGGAAGGCCTGGTCATCAATCAGCGCGGGCGCGACGGGAGTCGGCCGCCGCGGCCGATCGAAACGCCGGTCACCAACAACATGGTGCTCAAGAAGCTGCGCGCTGCCTTCGAGCTGCACGAGGAGGACATCCGCGCCATTTTCGAAGCCGCCGATGCGCAACTGAGCAAGGCCGAGCTGAACGCGCTGTTCCGCAAGCCGGGCAACAAGCACTACCGCGCCTGCAGCGATGAGCTGCTGGAAGCCTTCATTGCCGGCATGGCGCTGAGCGGCGCGGCGGGAGAGGAAGAGGCGGAGTCGCCGTGATGCAGGCCCCGCGGCGGCCAGGCTGTCCGATTGCGGGTGGTGCCGCGTGATCTTCAAGCTGATGGCGTACAACGTCCAGGACCTGTTCCTGCAGACGGCCTACCGGATCGATCCGGCGCATACCGAATCGCTCAGCGATAGCCACTGGGCGCTGCTGGCCGAGCCGGACCAGGAGCTCAAGCCGCTGAGCAAGCTGAACGCCATCGCCCGCGTCATCCGCGACGAGGATCCCGACTGCGTCTGCCTCAGCGAGGTCGGCGGCGCATCGGCCCTGAACGACTTCAACCAGATCTTCCTGGCCGGCGACTACCTGCCGTTCATCACGCCGGGCAGTTCCCAGCGCGGCATCGAGAATGCTTTCCTCCTGAAGAAGGGCCTGTCCATGACAGCGAGCGTGGTGAGCCACCGCGACTGGCCGATCGCGTTCAAATATCTGCACGAGGAAGACCCCGCGGCCTACGCCGTGACCGCGCTGATCGCCGAGTACCACGATCTTGGCGATCCGCGCGACCGGCAGCTCGCGCGCGATATGCCGGTGCTGCACCTGTACGACCGGCAGGGCAAATGCCGTCTGTCGGTGATGGCGGTGCATCTGAAGTCGGGCTTCGACCCGCACGGCTTCGACCCCGGCGGGACGAAGCAGCGTGCCGCCGAGGTGCAGGCCCTGATCGCCATCTACGACGGGATCTGCCAGGAGCACGGGGCGGAGCATCCGGTGGCGGTGGCCGGCGATTTCAACGGCAACGCTTCTCGTGACGGCACGGCGCCGGAGTTTCTGCCCATCTATGCGGAAACGGATCTGGAGGATGCGCTCCATCTGGCCGGGTTGCCGCGCCACGAGCGCCTGACGCACGTGACCTTCTTCGGGCGGAAGACCACCGCCCGGCAGCTCGACTATCTGTTCCTCAGCAGCAGCCTGCACGGCCGCCTGGTCGCGGGCAGCGCTTATGTCCACCGTTATGCGGAGGGCGGGAACCCACTGATGGAGCCGTTTTCGTTCCGCGATCGGGACTTGCTGCCGTCCGACCACTATCCGGTGGTCTGCACGCTCGACCTCGGCTAGCGGCGCCGATGCGGAAGGCGGGAACCGCTCTGTTCGCTAGCGCGCTTCGGTTGCTGCCGGCGTTCGCTTACGGGCAGGCGGCCAGCGCTGCCCGTAGCTGCGCCAGCATATCGTCCCTGGCCGGCGCGAACTGGCCGTTGAAGATGGCCGAGCCGACGGTAAAGGCGTCGACGCCGGCCTCGGCGAGGGCGCGGATGCGGGCCGGGGTGTCGATGCTGCCGGCCACGATCAGCCTGGCCTTGCCCAGCGCCTGCCGGGCCGCGCGGATCAGGTCGAGCGGCTCGGCCTCGGTGCTGCGGTAGGCCAGCAGGGTGACGCCTGGGCAGCCGGCGTCGACGAAGGCCCGGCAATGTCGGGCGATCAGTTGCGGGCTGCCGCCGAGGCGGGTCGGATGGCCGCTCGGCAGGCCGGGGTAGGGGTAGTAGGCGATGGCCTGGCCGGCGGTGGCGGCCAGCACTGCCTCGGGACCGGTGCCGCCCAGCAGGCAGTCGACGCCGATCTCCGCCGCCAGCCGCGCGGCGCGCTGGCTGGCGGCGCGGCTCTCGCTGACGATTTCCATGTAGCTGGTGGCGCCGGCGTCCTTGATGCGCCGGTTGAGCCGGCGCAGGCGGTCGACGTCGACGCCGACATCCTTGAAGCCGATGTGGCGTAGTCCGAGCGGGGCGATGACGTCCAGCAGCTCCAGACAGTCGGCCACCGTCCGGTCCTGCCGGGTCAGCATGAAGATGAAATCCATGGTCTTGTTTCGGTAATGCAGAGCAGGGAAGCATACCGCCGAAGGCGAGGGAATGCTTCCGGCAGCGCGGGGCAGCCACGGCTGGCGAGGGTTGCGGATGGCGAGGAGCGCTGACTGGGAAACGGCGGCGCGTCAGCCTGACTGGCAGGCTGGAGCCGCGCCGCCTGATGCGGCAGGTGGCGTCTCTTTACAGATCAATGGCCACCTGGCTTTGGTACACGACCGAGGCGGTGTTGCCGCTGACGTGGAAGAATTCGAAGGAGACCTTCCCCTTCTGCTGCAACAGGGCGTAGTTGCCGCTTTCGTGCCGAAGCTCGTACTTGTCGGTATCCGCCTTGCGCTTGCCGAATTCTTCCAGCACCAGGCTGCTGCTGCCGTGACGGATCTGCCTCGCGACGAGGATGATCTGCTTGGCTTCCGGCTTGTGGATGTAGGTGAGGAAGACCGTGCCGTGCTTGCTGTTGTTGAGGGCGAGCTCGATGAAGCCTTTTTCCTTGCCGTCCTTGTAGTTGGAGCGGGCCAGCTCGTTCAGCCCCGTCCAGTAGGACGACCAGCGCTCTTCGAAGATGAAGGATGACTCGTTGTACAGCTTTTCCTTGATGCTGTTGTCGTCGTCCTTGATGCCGAGCTGAGTCACGATGGTGGTGAGCACGGACTTCTGAGGCTCGCTCAGCGAGTCGTAGAGATTGAGCGCGAACGCATTGCTGCTGAAGGCCAGCAGGAGCAGAAACGGCAGTAGTTTTTTCATGGTCTTTCCCCAAGTGGGCAGCGCTGGAACGGAGCGAGCGGCCACGGAGCGGGGCTTGCCGTGCCTGCTGGAGCCATGCCGAACCGAGCGGTGATAAGCGGTCGGGATACAGGCCGGCTTGAACCAAACGAGCGTTGCCGGCTCGGCCGCCTGGGGCGGGGCCGGTATCGAGAGGTCGTCGGGGCGGCGCTGCTGACTGTCGCAGGGAGTCTTGCCCGGATGCCGTAAAGCCAGTCGGTTCGTAAGGCAGCCTGCCAAGTTAGCCTTGCAAGGCGTTGATGAACATCCTGAAAAGACGGTTGATATGCTTTTGTATAAGCATCTGCTGATCCCTGCGGGGCGCTATCATACCGCCCCAACGGCGCTTTGTGCCGGTTTGGATCAAGAAAACAGCGACAGGCGCGGTGCGGCGAGGCTGCCGGGCAGCCTGAGCGGCTGCCCGGAAGCCATAAGGAGCTGACCGGCCGGCTAGTGGTCGCCGGGGCGGGCCCGTTCGATGATCCGCTTGCAGTCCACGCCCTTGGGCAGGGTGCCGTAGTTGAGGCCGTCCGGACTGTCCAGGCGGCCGGCGCAGAAGGCGTCGGCGACCGCAGCGTCGCCGCTGCGGATCAGCAGCGCGGCCTGCATCGCCAGCGCCAGGCGCTCCACCAGGTTGCGGGAGCGGTATTCCAGCTCGCTGGTATCGCCCAGATCCCGCTGCAGCCGTGCCAGGTACTGATCGAATCGGCTGTCGCTGCCGCGCGCCTGCGCCAGTTCCGTCATATAGGCTTCCAGTGCCGCCGGCTCCTTGGCCATGACGCGCAGTACGTCCAGGCACTGCACGTTGCCGCTGCCTTCCCAGATGGCGTTGACCGGCGACTCGCGGAACAGGCGGGGCATGATGCAGTCTTCCATCACGCCGCTGCCGCCGATGCACTCCATGGCCTCGTAGGCGTGCTGCGGCGTGCGCTTGCAGATCCAGTACTTGCCGATGGCGGTGCCGACCCGGGCCAGCAGCCGCTCGTGCTCCTCGTCCTGCCGGTCCATGGCTTCCGCCATGCGCATCATCAGGGCCAGGGCGGCCTCGCTCTCCAGGGCCAGGTCGGCCAGGACGTTCTGCATCAGCGGCTGCTCGCTGAGCCGGGCGCCGAAGGCGCTGCGGTGGTGGCAGTGATGCAGTGCCTGCACGGCGGCCTGGCGCATGCCGGCGGCAGAGCCGATCATGCAGTCGAAGCGGGTCATGGCGACCATCTCGATGATGGTGCGCACGCCGCGGCCTTCCTCGCCGACCAGCCAGGCCAGCGCGCCGCGCAGCTCGGTCTCGCTGGAGGCATTGCCGACGTTGCCCATCTTGCGCTTGAGGCGCTGGATCTGTAGCGGGTTCTTGCTGCCGTCCGGGCGCCAGCGCGGCAGCAGGAAGCAGGACAGCCCGCCCGGCGCCTGCGCCAGCACCAGGAAGGCGTCGCACATGGGCGCGGAGACGAAATACTTGTGCCCCACCAGCTCGTAGGGCTGGCCCGGGCCGCCGGCGCCGAGCGGGTAGGCGCGGGTGGTATTGGCGCGGACATCGGAGCCGCCCTGCTTCTCGGTCATCGCCATGCCGATGGTGACGGCCTGCTTGTCGCCGTCCGGCACGTTCCGCGGGTCGTAGTGGCGGGCGGTGATCTTCGGCAGCCAGGCCTTGGCGAGATCCGGCTGGTGCCGCAGCGCCGGCACGGCGGCGAAGGTCATGGTGATCGGGCAGCCGTGCGAGGCCTCCACCTGGGTGTGCAGGTAGTACTTGGCGGCGCGGGCGACATGGGCGCCGGGCTTGGGGTCGGTCCAGGGCGAGCTGTGCAGGCCGTGCTCGATGGCGATGCGCATCAGCTCGTGGTAGGCCGGGTGGAACTTCACCAGGTCGACCCGGTGGCCGTAGCGGTCGTGGGTAAACAGCACCGGCGGGTTCTCGTTGGCCTGGAAGCCGAGCTCGATGATGTCGGCCCGCCCGGCCAGGGCGCCGAACTCGGTGAGGTCGCTGTCGGCCCAGCCGCCGCCGTGCCGCTGCACGGCCGCCTGCAGGGCCAGGTCCTGGACATAGAGGTTGTAGTCCTCCAGCGGCGGCGGCTGGTTGAACACCTCGTGGGTGTTGGCCATGGCCCGGTCCTTTTCGAGCGGGAGCTGGTCGATCTGTGCGTTCATGCGGTCTCTCCTGTTGGGTTCCGCGACTGCTGTCCTTGCCCGGCGCCGAGGCGGCGGCGCCATGATCGTGATGTCTGGCCAATCAATGCGGGCGCGGTCGCCCGGGCGCTACCGGGTCCGCGCGCCGGCAGGCGCGGCTAGGCGGTGCGTGGCTGCATGTCCTGGTTGCCATCTCCGTCCTCCTTGTCAGGCTTGGTCGAATTCGCGTCTGGCGGCGGGCCGAGCGACTGCACGCAGAAGCGCACCACCGTGGCGATCAGCTCGGCTTCGTCCTGCGGTCGGGGCGGCTCCTCGCTCAGCGGTCCGATGAGCGCTTCGGCGATGGCGCCCACCATGGCGGCCGCCACCGTCTTGGCGTGTTGCGGCGCGACCTCGCCGGCCTCGATACCGGCTTGGATGATGTCGGCAAAGATGGCCCGGTAAGGCTCGCGGAAGCGGGCGCGATCGGCGTCGACCACCGGGTCGACCGGCTCGGCGAGCAAGGCCCAGGCCAGGCGCCGGCCCTTGAGCGCCCGGCGGGCGAAGGTTTCGACGACCCGGGCAAGGCGCTCGCGGGCCGAGCCGGGGAGGGCCGCGGCGGCCGCGCAGGCATCGATTTCGCGCTGCGAGGCGCGCCGGAACACCTCGTCGAACAGATCCGCCTTGGATGGGAAGTAGCGATACAGCAGGCCGGTGGATACGCCGGCCTCCGCGGCAATGGCCGGCATGGCCGTTGCGCCGTAGCCGCCGCGGGCGACCAGGCTGAGGGCGGCCCTGACGATGCGTTCGCGGGTCGCCGCCAGCCGGGCTTCGACTTTTTCCGTGCGTCGGTAGGCCATGAAAGGAATGAAACACGATTCATCCTTTACTGCAAGCCGATTCCGCGGCTTGCGCGGCTGGCCGGGATGAACGGGAGCAGGTGGCTGCACGCCGCTCGCCAGGCCTCTCGCATGCGTCGCGAATGCCGTATCTGCTACTCTCGCGGCATGCTGACAATCATCCTTGGAGCGTTAATCGGGCTTGCGATCGGCGGCTTGCGCGGACTGATCGTGGGCGTGGTACTGGGGTATCTGCTGGGCCGCCGGCTGCGGCAGGCGGCGCGCGAGCATCTGGTGCGGATCCAGGCTCAGTTCCTGGATTCGACCTTCGCGGTCATGGGGGCGCTGAGCAAAGCCGACAGCGTCGTCACTCGCGACGAGATTTCGGCCGCCGAGGCGGTCTTCGCGCAGCTGGGGCTGATCGGCGAGCGGCGCCTGGCGGCGATTGCCGCCTTCAACCGGGGCAAGGCGCCCGGTTTCGACCTCGATGCCGAGGTGGCGCAACTGGCCCGGATCTGCCGCGGCCGCCGGCAGTTGCTGCAGCTGTTTTTGCAGGTACAGCTGTCGGCCATCGCCGCCGACGGCGTCGTGCATCCGGCCGAGCATGAGATGCTGGTGCGGGTGGCGCGGCGGCTGGGCTTCTCCGAGGCCGATCTTGCCCAGCTGGAGGCGCTGCTGCGCGCCAACGCCGCCCGGCCGTCGCCGCGGCAGAAGCTCGATGCCGCTTATGCGGCGCTGGGGGTGGCGGCGTCGGCCACCGACGCCGAGATCAAGCGCGCCTACCGGCGGCTGATGAGCGAGAACCATCCGGACAAGCTGGCCGTCAAGGGGCTGCCTGAGAGCATGCGGGCTATCGCCGAGGCGCGCACCCGCGAGATCAGTACCGCCTATGCGCTGATCAAGGAGGCGCGGGGGATCGTCTGACCGCTGCCCGGCAGCGCGGGCCTGTCCGGCTGTCGACCGGCTTCTTGCCGGCCACCGGCGGTGGCGGCCGGTTGCCGACTTTTCCCCGCACGATGCCGGCCCCAGGCGCCGTGTTCGTGAGAAAAAAGCGCGGTAGACAGTCGCCTAACGCGACGTTTGTGCGCATAATTCGCGGTTGGAAACGGCTGCCAAGTTGCCAGCACCGGTGCATGTCGTTCCGAAGACGAAAGGCCACCGTTCCAGGTGGTGCAACAAAACCGACAAAAACAATAACGGGCCGGTGCTTCAGTGGACGCGCGGGTTTGGAGCAGGGGCCTGGTTAGTCCGCAAGGGCTTGTGAGCCGGCGGCCAGCGGGAGGAATGTATTGCTCGGGCAACTGTGGAGAACAGCGCGAGCACGGCTTGGTTTGCAGTTCGTCGATCCAGGGGTGGAAGCGGCGTTCCGGGATGATTACTGCGTCCGGCAGATGTCGCAGGCCCGGTATTCGCT
>Ga0079224_100017350_pt1 | contig 10142 bp, 7 predicted proteins | sample Stecom2015_FD_80414 | JGI IMG/M metagenome (GOLD analysis project Ga0079224, IMG submission 80414) | Agricultural soil microbial communities from Utah to study Nitrogen management - Steer compost 2015 | ecosystem: Environmental > Terrestrial > Soil > Agricultural land | place: USA: Utah... | reverse complement strand
GTCCCTGACGAGCTTGCCGTCAGGCCCCAGGTACTGCAGGTACTCGATCTCGAACGATGCGGCGACCGTCATGCGACGCTTTCCTCGGTCAGGCTAAAGACCCGCAATTGTAGCCGGGGTGGATGGGGTGGTGCCTGTCTGGGGGCGGCGCGCCGGGTGGCCGACAGCACGGCTCCGGCACCGCTGGCGGGTCCGAGCGGGCTACGGGCAGCCCAAGGCGCTGTCGGGATCGCAGGGAAGGGACTCCGCCAGCGGCGCAAAGTTCGCGGTGGCTCCTGCCGCGCAGTAATCGACCTCTTCCTGTCCGGTGCCCAAGGCAGTGACGGAGAGCCCCATGCGCGTGGCGCCGAAGTCCGCGTCGTAATAGCGGAACAGGGCGTGGCGCCGGCCTCCGAGCTCGAAGCTCACTTCCTCGTGGGTCGCCCTGGGCCGGGTGAAACGGTTGTAGTGGAACTGCGCATCAGTCCCGCTGCGGATGACCCGATCCTCCCCGGGCCCGGCGGTGGTGCGATACAGGACCCCGCCGCCGGCGGTGCCACACAGGGCAGCCATCGCACTGTCGGTCGAACATTGGAAGTACACCTGCTGTCCCGCGCGGCAGGCGGCTTCATGGAAGCGCTTGGAGTGCACGGGAGTGGCGGTGGTGCATCCGGACGACACCACGACCGCAGCGAGGGCCAGCACGACGGCCGTGGGCCCGCGCTGTTCAGTCCGCAAGGCGCTCATATGCCTCCTTCATGCGCAGGTCGTATCCATCCTGCCCCGGTCCGTTGTAGGCCTGCGCGAAGCGCAGCCAGTCCTTGTCCACGACGGCCCTGGCAAGCCGCTCGTCCGCCTCGATGAAGCTGACGAAGGCGCCCAGGTGGTTCTTCTCCGAAACGCTGATCGCCTTGACGAACGACTCGACCGAGTCGTAGCCGGCTTGTGCGTGCCATCGCCCCATGATCTGGAACTTCCCCCAGGAGGCGGATTCGAGCGCGGCTCCGGGGACAAGCTGGTAGGCACGGATCAGTTTGCGGTACTGCGCCGAGTACTTGCCGTACCCGCCAGCGTTGCGCGATGACAGATCCGGGTGGGTGCTGTCGTACTTCCCACCGGTCAGCTGATGGAAGTAGTGTCGCTCGTAGAGGATCGCAGGCACGACATCCCAGCCCGGGAACCGGAAGAAACTGCCCGAGCTGCCACTTTCCGTTTCGGCCACGGCGCGGATGGCCGCCACTTCACACCCGAGTGTGGTCGCCGCAGCCTCATAGTCCGCATCCTCGATGAGGGTGCCGTCGAACCGGTCCAGGAAGGCCAGGGAAAGGTTCTCCCCGTCGACGGTCACTTGGGGGTGTTGCCCCTGTCCCGGCCCGTCGTGCGGCTCCGTTCCCGAGTCGATGCGGATGGCAGGGCTCATTGCACTGACCACCGTTGCCGTGCCGGAGAATCTGGTTCGGTGGATTTCCTTGAAACCACCTGACGTCCTGGCCACGTGGAAGCGCGCGAGGGTCTCTGCGGGCGCGCGAAGCACCGCGCTCAGCCCGTGCGCATCGGTCGTACCGCTGACCATCTCGCCTTGCGGGCCGATGGCAACACGGTAGGACAGCCCCGAGATGGGCCTGAGCAGTCGGTCGAGCACGACGTACTGCAGGGTTCCCCCGGCGCCCTTCGTCCGCGGCCAGCCTGTCGTCGTCATCGCGCGGGCTCCTCTCGAGACGACTCCCCAAGCTCGACGACCTCGTCGAACTCCCACTCGCCAGCGCCGATCAGGACCATCATCGTTTCCTCCTGTTCCGAATAGACGCGTCCCGAGAGTCCGTTCCGGTCGAACGAGGTCGTGGCGAGAAGCCGCCCATCCGGCGCGTAGGCACGCAGTCGCGGAGGGTCGGCGAACCCGAGGAGGCCACTCCCGAAGCCCTCGAGCTTGAAGCGCTGGCTGAAAGTGGCCGGGAGCTCCGCGACGGTCGAGGCAAACCTGTCCGATTGTGGGCCAGCAGTTCTCCCACCCGCGAACGGCACCTGCCCCGCCTTTACCGTGAAGGTACCGGGGCAGGCGAAGCTGATGTCCCCGCCCTCGAGCACCACCTCGGTTTGCCCCGCGCGCAGTACCACCTTCTCCTTCGCCAGTACCTCGACCCGCTCCTCCGTCGAGGAGACGCTTACCGACCCGTCGGCCAGCAGCTCCAGCGACCCGGCATGTGCCTGCAGGCTCAGCGGCCCGTTCGCCGCAATCGCCTTCAGCGGTCCACGCTGTGCGAACAGGGAGAGCGGCCCGCCACTCACCCCGGCAAAGGTGCGGCCACTGGCCAGGTGCAGGTCCTGCTGGACGGTGAGGTGCAGGTGGCCGCCGGCATGGGCCACGGCGCTGGCGTCGGTGGCGAGCGCGATCGCATCCGGGGATTCGACCAGCATCACGGGCCTGGCGAAGCGCTCCACCGGCGCCTCGCCGTCGCGCTGGCCCGGCTCGGGCTTCGTCGCTGCCTGTCCGCCGGCGGGGTGCCGGTAACGGCCTTCCTGTCCGGGGTCGACGAGGGCAATGAAGCCGGATTGCCCGGCATTGGCGGCCAGTGCGGCCGCTCCGACGGCTTCCGAAGCATCGCTGAGTGTCCGGGCGGTGTGCTCGGCGCCCCTCAGTTGGGCCACGGCCTCGGCCGCGTCCAATTGGGTCGAGCGCCCGCCCGGCCGCGCCGTGGTCGACAGAAGTACGCCCTGTCCGGCGCGCACGTTGGCCCAGCCCAGTGTCGCCAGGTCGAAGCCCTGGCCGCGATGGTTGCCCCGGCGGGCGTTGTCATGCTCGAGCAGGTAGCCCAGCTCCAGCCGGCTGTCGGCCAGGCTGGTGTGCAGGCGCTGGCGCAGCTGGCCGGTCGCGTCGTCCAGCAGCCATTGCTGGGTGCCGCCGCCGTCCAGTGACTGGCTGTGCAGCCCCGACACGGTCCCAAGGTGGTTGCTCGCGTCCGCCAGTGCGAACGGCGGGGCCACCTCGCCGTTATAGAGCTGGCCGGTGACCACGGGCTGGTCGATGTCCCCGTGCAGGAACTCCACCAGGACCTCGCTGCCGACGCGTGGCAGCGCGTGGCTCCCCCAGTTCGGCCCCGCGGTCCATTCGGCCACCCGGACCCAGGTGCCGCTGGTGTCGTCGCCCGGCGCGTGGCCTTCGGGGTGGGCGGTGGAAGCGGCGTCGGCAAGGCCGCCCGGATTCGGATGCCGGCCGCGCTGCCAGGGGAACTGGATCCGTACCTGGTGGTCACGGGTGGATGTCACGGCCGCTCCCGGCAGCCCGACCACGCGCGCGGTCTGCATGCCCGGCGCCGTGGGCTTCGCACTGGGGGCGGGAACGATCGCGGTCCCTTCCGGTACCGCGAGGAAGCGGTTCCGGTAGCTGCCGTGCTCCAGCCCGGGTGCCGCCAGGAGCCCGGCAATCCCGGTGCCCAGGTTGTTCACCGCGGCATGCTCGATGACCAGCGGGACGAAGCGCTCGCCCGAGCGGCCGGGATGCTGGAGCAGGGTAAAGGCAGCGCCGGCAGCGAGCCCCCGGCCGCTGCCGGCGCCGGCGTACAGGTGTTGTGGCAGGCGGAGTGCATCCAGCCGGAACCGGGCATGTGCCTCGGCCTGTGCCCGATCGTCGAACCGGCCCGTCCCGGGGATCTCGTACACCTCCCGCGTGGGCAGGCCCGGACCGGCCGGTTCGGCGTCCACTGCCGCCGCAATCGCCTCCAGCTGCGCCGGTTGCCAGCTGGCGATCGCGATCGCATTGGCAGTGTCCTGGCGCAATTCGCTGAAGCGCACGAGTCCATCCCGGTCTTCGGTGATGTCGATGCGGTGGAAGCGCAAGGCGGGTGGATCTGCACTCGGAACCTCCGCCTCGGCGTCGAACACCACCAGCGCATGGCCTTCGTTGTTTCCGGACCCCGGCTGCCGGTGTTCGAACCGCCACGCCAGCCCTGCGCCGGCCAGCAGCCGGAAGACGAACCCGTGGTCGCTTTCGCGGTACTGGGTGATCACCGGGCGCCGGGGCAGGGTCCGGTCGACATCGACCTTGAGCGCGGCCTGTGGGTAGTCATCCAGCACCCGCTCGAGCACGTCCAGTACGTCCACGTCCTGGAACACCAGTGCGTTGCGGCGCAGGCGCAGGAACGCCGTCCAGGGTTCCACCACCAGCCGGTAGCGTGCGAGGCCGCCGTCACTGCCCAGCACGGACACGCGCGTGCAGTGGCCATGCCAGTGGCGCTGGCGCCCATCCGCCGTGCGCAGGCGCAGGGAAATGGCGCCGCCGAGCAGCGCGCCCGTGTCGAGGAAGGCGCTGGTGGAGAGGCAATCGACCTCGAACCGGAAGTCCTCGCACACCGCCTCGCGTCCGCTGAAGCGTTCGGCGACGAACACGGCGCCCAGGGGGGTGTCGATCCCGATCAGGCGGTCGTGCTGCGAGGGCAAGGCACCCAGCAACGCGGCTGGTGGCCTGGAAAAGACGCTGTCCATGGCGTTCGATCCCAAATCCGTTGGGTGGCGTGCAGGCCGCCAGGCCGGCAGTGCGCCGAGCATATCAGGCAGGGCTGCCAAGGGCGTGCCGCGCGACGCGGGTGCGATACGCTCCCTGTTTTGCGGCGATGCATGCCCCGGGGATTGCAAGATGGCCACTCAAGACGACCAGCCGGAAGGCACGCGCGGGAACCAGCGCGACCTGGAAGCCGGCATCCATACCGACCTCGCCGGCCGTCTGAGTTATGGCGGCTATCTGCAGCTGGAGCGGCTCCTGTCGGCGCAGGACCCGGTATCGGATCCGCCGCACCACGACGAGATGCTGTTCATCATCCAGCACCAGACCTCGGAGCTGTGGCTGAAGCTGGTGATCCACGAGCTGACCGCCGCGGTCGCCCACCTGCGCCGCGACGAGGTCTGGCAGTGCCAGAAGGTGCTCTCGCGCTGCAAGAAGGTGTTCCACCAGCTGACCGAGCAATGGTCGGTGCTGGAGACGCTCACGCCATCGGAATACATGGGCTTCCGCGACCTGCTCGGGCCGTCGTCCGGCTTCCAGTCGCTGCAGTACCGCACTGTCGAGTTCCTGATGGGCAACCGGAACGCGGACATGCTGAAGGTGTTCGCCCACGATCCGGACGGGCAGTCAAGGCTGCGCAGGGTCCTGGAGGCCCCAGGCCTGTACGACGAGTTCCTCATTTACCTGGCGCGGTGGGGCCACCCGGTCCCACAACGCAACCTGGAGCGGGACTGGACGCGCACCCACGTCGAGGATCCGGAACTCGTGCCGGTGTTCGAGGCGATCTACAAGGACACCGGCCGCTATTGGCGCGAATACGCGCTGGCCGAGGACCTGGTCGACCTGGAGAGCCAGTTCCAGCTGTGGCGCTTCCGCCACATGCGTACCGTCATGCGGATCATCGGCTTCAAGCCGGGGACCGGCGGGTCCTCCGGCGTCGGGTTCCTGCGGCGGGCCCTGGAGCTGAGCTTCTTCCCGGAGCTGTTCGCGGTACGGACACGGCTGTAACCGGCGTTCAGCCGATGTGAGGGCGCTGTTAGGATGCGGTGAATCCGTATTCCGCTTCCCCAGGAGCCGGCATGAACCAGGTCCCCGACACGGCGCCCCGGCGCAACCTCGTCACCCGTGCACTCGATGCCATCGAGCGCGTCGGCAACCGCTTGCCCGACCCGGCGGTGCTGTTCCTGATCCTCATGCTCGCGACCTGGGCGATATCGGCCCTGATGTCAGGGATGAGCTTCACCGCGATCGACCCGCGCAGCGGGGAGCCGGTGGTGATCAACAACCTGCTGTCCGGTGGCAGCCTGACCCAGTTCATGGCGACGATGGTCCAGACCTTCGTCAACTTCGCCCCGTTGGGCGTGGTCCTGGTGGCGATGCTGGGGCTCGGCGTGGCCGAGCACACCGGTTTCATCAATGCGCTGCTGCGGGCGATCCTGGGCGTCACGCCGAAGATGCTGCTGACTCCGGCGGTCATTGCGGTCGGCATCCTCAGCCATATCGCCGTGGACGCCGGTTACGTGCTGGTGATCCCGCTTGGCGCGGTGATCTTCTATGCGGCGGGGCGGCACCCCCTGGCCGGCATCGCGGCCGCGTTCGCCGGCGTGTCGGGCGGCTTCTCGGCGACCTTCTTCGTCCCGTCCAGCCTCGACCCCATGCTGGCCGGCCTGACCCAGGAAGCCGCCCGGATCCTGGCGCCGGCAGTGGAGATCAACCCGCTCAACAATTACTTCTTCACCACGGCATCGACGTTCCTGGTGGTCCTGGTGGGCTGGTTCCTGACCGACAGGGTGATCGAGCCGCGGCTGAAGACCACCGCAGTGGATGGCGATACCAGCCAGATGCCCACCATGGAGCCGCTCGAGCCGGGTGAGAAGCGCGGGCTGGTCGCGGCCACCGCCGCCATGGGCCTGGCCATCGTGCTGTTCGTGCTGACACTGCTCCCGGAGGGAACCCCGTGGGCCGCTCCGCTTGATGGCCTGGCGCCGGGCACGCACCCGCTGCTGGCGTTCACCGCGCCACTGATGCAGTCGATCGTGGCGCTGATCTTCATCTTCTTCCTCATCCCCGGCGTGGTGTACGGCTATGTCGCCGGCACGGCCCGGACCCACCGCGACATCATCGAGGGCATGAGCAAGGCGATGAGCGGCATGGGTTACTACATCGTCATGGCGTTCTTCGCAGCCCAGTTCATCTACGCCTTCAGCCAGTCCAACCTCGGCGTGCTGATCGCGATCAAGGGCGCCAACCTGCTGCAGGCGATGGGCCTGCACACGTCGCTGACCCTCGTGGGCATCGTGCTGTTGTCCGGCCTGGTGAACCTGCTGATCGGCTCGGCCTCGGCCAAGTGGGCGCTGATCGGCGCGATCATGGTGCCGATGCTGATGCAGCTGGGCATCTCGCCCGACCTGACCCAGGCGGCCTATCGGGTGGGCGATTCGAGCACCAACATCATCACCCCGCTGCTGCCGTACTTCCCGCTGATCGTGGTGTTCTGCCAGAAGTACGTGAAGTCCGCCGGCGTGGGCACGCTGCTGGCCCTGATGCTGCCCTTCTCGATCACCCTGCTGGTGGTGTGGACCCTGTTCCTGGTCGGCTTCTGGGCGCTTGGCATTCCGCTCGGCGTCGGGTCGAGCTATGCCTGGCCTGCCGGTTGAGGATGATGAACAGGGGGGCGGCGAACCAGCGGCCCCGAGTTGCGGTAAGTTTCACCGTCGCCCCGGTTCCGGCCGGGGCTGAATCAAGGGCAGGCGGCGGCGCGTCGGTTGGCGATCCAACATCGGGGAGTACTGAAACCAGTGGCTACCAATCCTTACGCAGCCGAGGAGCAGAAGACGATCCTCGGCCACCCGCGCGGGCTGTTCGTCCTGTTCTTTGCCGAAATGTGGGAGCGCTTCTCCTACTACGGCATGCGCGCACTGCTGATCTTCTACCTGGTCCAGCACTGGATGTTCTCGGACTCCGAGGCCTCGGTGATCTACGGCGCCTATACCGCCCTGGTGTACATCGCGCCGGTGGTCGGCGGCTACCTGGCGGACCGCTACCTGGGCCAGCGCAAGGCCGTGCTGTTCGGTGCGGTCCTGCTGACCTTCGGCCACTTCCTGATGGCGTTCGAGGGTAACGGCGGGCAGGGCGCCCCAGAGATCAACATCTTCTGGCTGGCGCTGTCGTTCATCATCGTCGGTTCGGGCTTCCTGAAGGCCAACATCTCGGTGATGGTCGGCCAGCTGTACCCGCGTACCGACATCCGGCGCGACCCGGCGTACACGATCTTCTACATGGGCATCAACCTGGGCGCGATGCTCGGGTCGCTGATCGCCGGTTACCTGGGCCAGACCTACGGCTGGGCCTACGGCTTCGGCGCCGCCGGCATCGGAATGCTGCTGGGCCTGGTGGTGTTCGTCATCGGCAAGCCGATGCTGATGGGCCGCGGCGAGCCGCGCGACCCGCAGCGGCTCGCCGCCCCGGTCATGGGCATCAAGTTCGAGTGGCTGCTGTACATCCTCAGCTTCCTGACCGTCGGCCTGGTGTGGTGGATGATCCAGCACCAGTCGCTCGTGGGTTACCTGCTCGGCGGCGCGGGGGCCATCCTGGTGCTGTACGTGCTGGCCACCGCGGTGTTCAAGCTGCAGCGCGAGGAGCGCAACCGGATCTTCGCCGCGCTGTACCTGATCGTCGGGTCGATCCTGTTCTGGGCGCTCTTCGAGCAGGCCGGCGCGTCGCTGAACCTCTTCACCGACCGCTCCGTGGACCGGGAAATCCTCGGCTGGGAAGTCCCGGCCTCGATGTTCCAGTCGCTCAACTCGATGTACATCATCGCCCTGGCGCCCGTGTTCGCCATGCTCTGGCTGTGGCTCGCCAAGCGGGGGCTTGAGCCGTCCACGCCGGCGAAGTTCGCCATCGGCGTGGTGCTGGTGGGCGCGGGCTTCCTGGCGCTGGTCGCGGGGGCGAACGCCTCCACCGCGGGCGCGACGCCGGTGATCTTCATCTTCCTGATCTACCTGATCCACACCATGGGCGAGCTGTGCCTGTCCCCGGTGGGTCTGTCGGCGATGAACCGGCTGACGCCGGCGCACATGGCCAGCCTGATCATGGGCACCTGGTTCTTTGCCTCGGCGACCGGCAACTTCGCCGCCGGCCTGATCTCGGCCGCCACGGGTGGCGAGGGCGCCGGGCCGGAGCGGGTGCTGGAGGTCTACAGCAACGTGGGCTGGCTCGCGGTCGGCGTCGGCGTGGTGATGATGCTGATTGCCCCGCTGGTGAAGAAGCTGATGCACCTCGACACGCTGCGTGATGATGACCTCGCCGGACAGCCCGAGCTCGGCGAACCCGCCGCGGCCGGGGTCGACATCAAGCAGGAGACCCGCTGAGCCCGAGGGCCTGGCGAGTGAATGCGAAACGGCGGCCCCAGGGCCGCCGTTTCCGTTCCGGGGGGGCAGGCGAAAGCGCGCCCCGTTGGCCCGCCTACGGCTCGGGTTGCCAAGCCTCGATGTCGAGTGCGTCCAGCCGGTCCAGGTGCTGGAACAGTGCCTCGCGCTCACGCGGTTCCAGATGGCCGAACAGCCGCTGTTCGAACTCCAGCGCCAAGGGCGCGACCTCGGCGTAGATCGCCTGTCCGGCCGGGCTCAGGTGCAACACCGCCCGGCGGCGATCCTCCGGGTCCACCTCGCGCTGCAGGCGCCCGGCGGCGACCAGTCGCGCCACTGCACGGCTGACCGCCACCTTGTCCATCGCGGTGCGCTGGGCCAGTTCGCTGGCCGACAGGCCCGGCGACAGCCCGAGCACCGCCATCACCCGCCACTCGGTGATCCCCAGATCAAGCCGGTCGGCATAGATCCGCGCGATCGCGCTGCTGAGCCGGTTCGACAGCACGGACAGTCGATAGGGCAGGAACTGCTCGAGTTCCAGCCGTGCTCGTGCGGTGCCGGGGCTTGCCGGGGTGGAGTCGTCTGCAACGGCCATGCGGCCCCCTTGCATATGGTTTCAGGTGAAACTATAAATCGTCATCCACCCCACGCAAGCCGCGCGCCCTCGCGTGGCGACGCACGAACCCTCCAGGAGTACGCCATGAGCGCCCAGCCCAACCTCGGCATGGAAGTCACCACTTTCGAGAACCCGATGGGAATCAACGGCTTCGAGTTCGTCGAGTTCGCCGCGCCGCAGGGCGAGGGCCCACGCATGCGCGAGTACCTGGAGAAGCTCGGCTTCACCGCGGTGGCGAAGCACCGCGAGCGCGCGATCACCCTGTTCCGCCAGGGCACGATCAACTTCCTGCTCAATGAGCAGCCCGACTCCTTCGCCGCCGACTTCGCCGCCAAGCACGGGCCGTCGGCCGCCGGCTTCGCGATCCGCTTCAAGAAGAAGCCGTCCGAGGTGCTGGAGCACGTGCTGGCCAGTGGCGGTGAAAAGGCCGACCACAAGCCCGAGACCGGCGCGGTGTCGTTCCCGGCCATCAAGGGCATCGGCGACTGCATGCTGTACCTGGTCGATGACTCGGCCACCAACGTCTACGCCGACTACGAGCCGCTGCCGGGCGTGGACCAGAACCCGCGCGGCTTCGGCCTGACCTTCATCGACCACCTGACCCACAACCTGTTCCTCGGGAACATGCAGAAGTGGTCGGACTACTACGAGAAGCTGTTCAACTTCCGCGAGATCCGCTACTTCG
>Ga0079224_100017349_pt1 | contig 10142 bp, 6 predicted proteins | sample Stecom2015_FD_80414 | JGI IMG/M metagenome (GOLD analysis project Ga0079224, IMG submission 80414) | Agricultural soil microbial communities from Utah to study Nitrogen management - Steer compost 2015 | ecosystem: Environmental > Terrestrial > Soil > Agricultural land | place: USA: Utah... | reverse complement strand
GCCAGCGCGGCTGTGCGAACCCGGCTGATGCGATGCGTGTCGTCGAGGCGGGTATCGGTCCTGGTGTCAGCTGGGTCGCTCATGGTCTCTCCGCGTCGTGTCGGCCGGAACGGCGAAAAGAGCCTCGACGGCGTCCTCGTACTGCGGGTGCCGCCGTACCGGGACCATCACCAACTGGTCGCTGACTCGCTCGAGCGTCTCGGTGACGACGTCGAGTTCCTGCGGACCCAACTCAGGTAGGCGGCGGCGCAGGCGATCGAGCTCTGCGGCGACGATCCGCTCGCATCGCTCGCTCAGCACCCACTGGTTGCGCGGCATCGAAGCTCCTTCGCTCCTGCCATCTGCGATGGTGCGGATGGCATGGCTGTGAGCCTGACGCATCGGCCCGGCCGGACGCGTCCGCCAGATGCGGGTGATGACCTACGTTGATCGACGTAGGCGACGGTGGCGCCCGTACGTCGGCTGACGTGCTCGCACCCAACCGCGGCTGGCACCGGCGACAACAAGATCGCCGGCGCCCTTCCCGCGTACTGCGGGAAGGGCGCCGACGATCACGCGGGCCGGCCGGCGGCCGGCGGGAGAGAGATCAGTAGCGGTAGTGATCCGGCTTGTACGGGCCTTCGACCGGCACACCCAGGTAGTCGGCCTGGTCCTTGGTCATCTCGGTGAGCTTGCCGCCGAGCGCCTCGAGGTGAATGCGAGCGACCTTCTCGTCAAGGTGCTTGGGCAGCACGTAGACCTGCCGGTCGTACTGTTCGGGCTTGGTGAACAGTTCGATCTGGGCGATCGTCTGGTCGGAGAACGAGTTCGACATGACGAACGACGGGTGCCCGGTGGCGTTGCCCAGGTTGAGCAGCCGGCCCTCGGACAGCACGATGATCGACTTGCCGTCGGGGAAGGTCCACTCGTCGACCTGCGGCTTGATGGTGGTGCGCTTGATGCCCGGGTACCGCTCGAGCTCGGCCATCTGGATCTCGTTGTCGAAGTGGCCGATGTTGCCGACGATGGCCTGGTGCTTCATCTTCAGCATGTGCTCGAGGGTGATCACGTCCTTGTTGCCCGTGGTGGTGATCACGATGTCGGCGCGGTCGACGGCGTCGTCGAGGGTCGTGACCTCGTAGCCGTCCATGGCGGCCTGCAGGGCGCAGATCGGGTCGATCTCGGTGACGATGACCCGGGCGCCCTGGCCGCGAAGCGACTCCGCCGAGCCCTTGCCGACGTCACCGTAACCGCACACGACGGCGGTCTTGCCGCCGATGAGGACGTCGGTGGCGCGGTTGATGCCGTCGATCAGGGAGTGCCGGCAGCCGTACTTGTTGTCGAACTTCGACTTGGTGACCGCGTCGTTGACGTTGATGGCCGGGAACAGCAGCTCGCCGGCCTCGGCCAGCTGGTAGAGCCGGTGCACACCGGTGGTGGTCTCCTCGGTGACACCGCGGATGCCCGCTGCGACGGTCGTCCACTTGGAGGCGTCGGCCGCGATGGACGAACGCAGGACGCCCAGGATGACCTTCCACTCCTCGGGGTCGTCGTCGTTCGCGGACGGGACGGCACCGGCCTTCTCGTACTCGACGCCCTTGTGCACCAGGAGGGTGGCATCGCCACCGTCGTCGAGGATCATGTTCGGCCCGTCCAGCTCGGGCCAGGTCAGCATCTTCTCCGTGCAGGCCCAGTACTCCTCCAGCGTCTCGCCCTTCCAGGCGAAGACCGGGACACCCGCCGGCGCCTCGGTCGTGCCGTTCGGGCCGACGACGACCGCCGCGGCGGCGTGGTCCTGGGTGGAGAAGATGTTGCACGAGGCCCAGCGCACCTCGGCACCCAACGCGACGAGCGTCTCGATGAGCACGGCGGTCTGGATCGTCATGTGCAGCGAGCCGGAGATCCGGGCGCCGAGCAGCGGCTTGGACTCGGCGTACTCGCGCCGCAGCGTCATCAGGCCGGGCATCTCGTGCTCGGCCAGCCGGATCTCATTACGCCCGAACTCAGCCAGGGACAGGTCTGCGACGGCGAAGTCGATGCCGTTGAGACTGCGGAACTTGTCGGTGGACATAGGTCGGTGGCTCCTCGAGTAGACGGTGGTTGGTCCGTGGCACCTGCCCGCCGGGACTCGGCCGGCCCGGGTCGCGGGCTGCCGCGTCGAGTCAGGTGTTGAAGTACTTGGCCTCCGGATGATGCACCACGAAGGCGTCGGTCGACTGCTCCGGGTGGAGCTGATGTTCGTCGGAGAGCTTCACCCCGATTCGTTCCGGCTTAAGGAGGGCGACGATCTTCTCCCGGTCCGCCAGATCGGGGCATGCGCCGTACCCCAGAGAGTAACGCGCACCCCGGTAGCCCAACCGGAAGAACTCGGTGACGTCGTCGGCGTCCTCGGCGGACACCGGGACGTCGCCGTCGAAGCGGAGCTCTTCGCGCACCCGGCGGTGCCAGTACTCCGCCAGCGCCTCGGTGAGCTGCACGCCCAAGCCGTGCACCTCGAGGTAGTCGCGGTAGGAGTTCGACGCGAACAGCTCGCCGGCGAAGTCGGCGATCGGCTGGCCCATGGTCACCAGCTGCAGCGGCAGGACGTCGACCACGCCCTTCTCGACGGCGAGCTCGCGGGAGCGGTAGAAGTCGGCCAAGCACAACCGCCGGTCGCGGCGCTGCCGGGGGAAGCTGAACCGGTGGACCTCGGCGGCGTCGGGCGTCGGCGACTCCAGCACGACCAGGTCGTTGCCCTCGGAGACCACCGGGAAGTACCCGTAGACGACGGCGGCGTGGGCCAGCACACCCCGCGTGGTCAGCTCGTCGATCCAGGCCCGCAGCCGCGGCCGTCCCTCGGTCTCGACGAGCTCCTCGTAGCTCGGCCCGTCACCGCCCTTGGCGCCACGCAGGCCCCACTGGCCGAGGAACGTCGCGCGCTCGTCCAGCATTGCCGAGTAATCGGCCACCGGGACGCCGCGCACGACCTTCGAACCCCAGAACGGCGGTGTCGGCACGGGGACGTCGGCCGCCACGTCGGACCGACCGCCCGGCAGCTCGTCGGCCGGCTCCTGCTGCTCGCGGCGAGCCTCAGCGATCTTCTTCGAGCGTTCTCGCCGCGCCCTGCGCTCGGCCCGCTTGGCCTCGACCTCGGGGTCGGCCTCGATGACCCCGCCCTTCTTGCGGGCCATGACCGAGTCCATCAGGCGCAGGCCCTCGAACGCGTCGCGGGCATAAGAGACCTCGCCCTGGTAGATCTCGGCCAGGTCGTCCTCGACGTAGGAGCGGTTCAACGCAGCACCACCGAGCAGCACGGGCCAGCTCTCGGCCACGCCGCGGGCGTTCATCTCCTCGAGGTTCTCCTTCATCACCACCGTCGACTTGACCAGCAGCCCCGACATGCCGATGGCGTCGGCCTGGTTCTTGTCAGCGGCCTCGATGATGGTGTTGATGGGCTGCTTGATGCCGAGGTTCACGACGTCGTAGCCGTTGTTCGACAGGATGATGTCGACGAGGTTCTTGCCGATGTCGTGGACGTCGCCCTTCACGGTGGCCAGGACGATCTTGCCCTTGCCGCTGGAGTCCTCCTTCTCCATGTGCGGCTCGAGGTGGGCCACTGCGGCCTTCATGACCTCGGCGGACTGCAGCACGAACGGCAACTGCATCTGGCCGGAGCCGAACAGCTCGCCGACGGTCTTCATCCCCGACAGCAGGGTGTCGTTGACGATGTCGAGCGGCTTGCGCTCCTTCATCGCCTCGTCCAGGTCGGCTTCGAGACCGTTGCGCTCTCCGTCGACGATCCGCCGCTCGAGCCGCTCGTTCAACGGCAGAGCGGCCAGCTCCTCGGCCCGCGACTCCTTGTTCGACGACGCCGTGGCCCCTTCGAACAGCTCCATGAACTTCTGCAACGGGTCGTAGCCCTCACGCCGCCGGTCGTAGACCAGATCGAGCGCGACCTCGCGCTGCTCGTCGGGAATCCGCGCCATCGGCAGGATCTTCGACGCGTGCACGATGGCCGTGGTCAACCCGGCCTCGACGCACTCGTTGAGAAACACCGAGTTGAGGACCTGGCGAGCGGCAGGGTTCAACCCGAACGACACATTGGACACACCGAGCGTGGTCTGCACGCCGGGGTACTTCTCACGCAGGGTCCGGATCGCCTCGATGGTCTCGATCGCGTCTCGACGAACCTCTTCCTGCCCGGTGGAGATGGGGAAGGTCAAGGTGTCGACGATGATGTCCTCGACCCCCAGGCCCCAGTTGGTGGTGAGATCCTCGATGAGGCGCTCGGCCACCCGGACCTTCCACTCCGCCGTGCGGGCCTGGCCCTCTTCGTCGATACACAGCGCCACGACCGAAGCACCGTGCTCGGAGGCGATGGTCATCGCGCGCTGGAACCTGGAGCCCGGACCGGCGCCGTCCTCGTAGTTCACCGAGTTGATGACGCACCGGCCGCCGATGCGCTCCAGGCCCGCCTCGATGACCTCGGGCTCGGTGGAGTCCAGCATGATCGGCAGGGTCGAGGCGGTGGCGAGCAGGGAGGCCAGCTGGGACATGTCCGCGACACCGTCGCGGCCGACGAAGTCGACGCACAGGTCGATCATGTGCGCGCCTTCGCGGGTCTGTGCCCGGGCGATCTCCACGCAGTCGTCCCACCGCTCCTCGGCCATCGCCTCGCGGAAGGCCTTCGAGCCGTTGGCGTTCGTCCGCTCACCGATCATCAGGACAGTGGCGTCCTGCCGGAACGGAACGGACTGGTAGACCGACGAGACCGACGCCTCGTACTTCGGCTGGCGAGTGGCCGGCGACGCGTCAGCGATCGCGTCGACCACCGCACGCAGGTGCTCGGGCGTGGTGCCACAGCAACCGCCGACCATCCGGGCGCCGTAGTCGTTGACGAAGCCGGTGAGCGCCTCGGCCAGTTCGTCCGGCTGCAGCGGGTACACCGCGCCGTCCTTACCGATCTCGGGAAGCCCGGCGTTCGGCATCACTGAAATCGGCACCTGGGCGTTCTGCGACAGGTAGCGCAAGTGCTCACCCATCTCAGCCGGCCCGGTGGCACAGTTCATGCCGATCATGTCGATACCGAGGGGCTCCAGGGCCGTCAGCGCCGCACCGATCTCACTGCCGACCAGCATGGTGCCGGTCAGCTCGACGGTCACCTGGGCCACGATCGGCACCGTGCGTCCCTCGGCGGCCATCGCCCGCTTGGCGCCGAGCACGGCGGCCTTGGTCTGCAGCAGGTCCTGGCTGGTCTCGACCAGGACGACGTCGATACCTCCGGCCAGCATGCCGCGCACCTGCTCGATGTAGGCGTCGCGGATGTGGGCATAGCTGACGTGACCGAGCGTGGGCAGCTTCGTCCCGGGTCCGACCGAACCGAGTACGAACCGAGGCTTGTCAGCGGTGGTGAACTCGTCGCACACCTCTCGCGCCAGCCGGGCGCCGGCCTCGGCCAGCTCGTAGATCCGGTCCGCGATGTCGTACTCGGCCAGGTTGGCCCAGTTGGCGCCGAACGTGTTCGTCTCGACGAGGTCCGAGCCGACCTCGAGGAACCCGCGATGCACCGAACGCACGACGTCCGGCCTCGTGACGTTGAGGATCTCGTTGCACCCTTCGAGACCGTCGAAATCGTCCAGGCTCAGGTCGTGAGCCTGCAACATCGTGCCCATGGCACCGTCGGCCACGAGTATCCGCTCGTTCAGGGCATCCAAGAACGCCGATGACTGCACCGTGCTCCTTTCAGTGGGCCTACTCATCATCATCGCTGATCAACCCGTTGTTAGGAACGGTTTGAGCTCGGCGCCGGATTCCTCTCCGTACGCATCAGCCAGGCGCCGGACGAAGGCGTCAGCGTCGATGCGGTATTCCTGTGGCCCGAGCGTCTCGAGCACGGTGGTCGCCAGGAGGCAGCCGAACTGCAGCGACCGCTCGATCGACAGTTTCCAGGACTGCGCTGCGAAGAACCCGACCCGGAAGGCGTCGCCGATACCGGTGGGATCGACTTCCTGCTTGGCCGGCACGCTGGGAACCGTGACCGGGTCGGCATCACGCGTCTCGTAGCGCACGCCGGCGGCACCGAGCGTGGTGATCCACGTGCCCACCTGGGCCAGCACGTCGTCGCGCGTCCACCCGGTCTTCTCGAGCAGCAGCCCGGCCTCGTACTCGTTGGTGAACAGGTACGCCGCCCCGGGCACGAGCTTGGCGACCTCGGTGGCCTCCATCCGAGCGATCTGCTGAGAGAAGTCCGCGGCGAAGGGCAAGCCGAGCTCGCGGCACTGCTCGGTGTGCTGGATCATGCCCTCGGGGTCGCTCGCCCCGATCAACACCAGGTCGAGTGCACCGGCCTGGTCGATGACCGACGTCAACTGGATGTTGCGCGTCTCGGACATGGCACCGGAGTAGAACGACGCGATCTGGTTGTTCGTGCTGTCGGTGGTGCAGAGGAATCGCGCGGTGTGCTGGGTGTCGGACACGTGCACCGCGCGAGTGTCGACGCCGTGTTGGTCGAGCCAGGCGCGGTACTCGTCGAAGTCCGCGCCCACGGCACCGACCAGCACGGGGCGCAGGCCGAGGCTCCCCAACCCGTACGAGATGTTGCCGGCGACGCCGCCCCGGCGGACGTCGAGGCGGTCGATGAGGAAGGACAACGACACCTGCTCGAGCTGGTCGGCGACGAGCTGGTCGGTGAACTTCCCCGGGAACACCATCAAGTAGTCGGTGGCGATCGATCCGGTCACTGCGATTCGCACGGGCGAGCCTCCTCAGGCTGTCTGGCCTACGGTCACGTCTGGCGGTCGGGGCCGGGGTGGCGTCAGACGCGGGCCGCCTCACGCAGCTGCTCGACCCGGTCGGTGCGCTCCCACGGAAGGTCCACGTCAGCGCGGCCGAAGTGGCCGTAGGCCGCTGTCTGAGCATAGAGCGGGCGGAGCAGATCCAGGTCACGAACGATGGCACCCGGGCGCAGGTCGAACACCTCTTCGATGGCGAGCTGGATCTTCGCCGGGTCCACGGCCTCGGTGCCGAACGTCTCGACGAACAGACCGACCGGAGCAGCCTTGCCGATGGCGTAGGCGACCTGGACCTCGATGCGCTCGGCCAGCCCCGCGGCCACCGCGTTCTTGGCCACCCACCGCATGGCGTACGCCGCGGAGCGGTCCACCTTGGACGGGTCCTTGCCCGAGAACGCGCCACCGCCGTGCCGGGCCATGCCGCCGTAGGTGTCGACGATGATCTTGCGACCGGTCAGGCCGGCGTCGCCGACCGGGCCGCCGGTCACGAACCGACCGGTCGGGTTGACCAGCAGGCGGGTGTTCGACGTGTCGAGCTCGAGGCCCTCGACCTCCGGCGCCATCACCTGGTCGCGAATGTCGACGGTGAGCATCTGCTCGAGATCGATGTCGGCAGCGTGCTGGCTGGAGACGACCACGGTGTCCAGGCGCACGGCGCGCTCGCCGTCGTACTCGACGGTCACCTGGGTCTTGCCGTCGGGGCGCAGGTACGGCAGGGCGCCGTTCTTGCGCACGTTGGTCAACCGGCGCGACAGCCGGTGGGCCAGCGCGATGGGCAGGGGCATCAGCTCCGGGGTGTCGGAGCAGGCGTAGCCGAACATCAGGCCCTGGTCGCCCGCGCCCTGCGCGGCGATCTCGTCGGTCGAACCTTCGACCCGCTTCTCATGAGCGGTGTCGACGCCCTGCGCGATGTCCGGCGACTGCGCGTCGATGGCGACGTTAACACCGCAGGAGTCGCCGTCGAATCCCTTCGCCGAGGAGTCGTAGCCGATCTCGAGGATGCGATCGCGCACGATCTGCGGGATGTCGACGTAGGCCTCGGTCGTGACCTCACCGGCGACGTGGACCTGCCCGGTGGTGATCAGGGTCTCCACCGCGACCCGCGACTTCGGGTCGCTGGCCAGCAGCGCGTCGAGGATGGAGTCGCTGATGGCGTCCGCCATCTTGTCCGGATGGCCCTCGGTCACCGACTCGCTGGTGAACAGTCGTCGAAATGTCATCTGGCAGTCATCCTTCGCATGCTCGGGCGCTCACTGCGCTCGGTCGTCGTGTCGTCCGGACCGGCGTGCGGTCCGTGGCCGCAATCCCTGCGACACCAGTTGCGCTTTCATGTCACCGCCTGCTGGCGGGTTCCACTCGTCGACCGGTGGCGACCCGACACGAGTGTGACTCGCGCCGGCCGCCACCGTCGACCACGTGGGGTCAGCCTCGCGCCGTGAAGATCCCCCAAGCCAGGTTGCCGGCGTTGCCACCGTCGACCCAGTGCCGCAGGCCGGTCTTCATCCGGTCCAGGTACTGGTCACTCACATTGCCGGCCAGCTCGTCGGCACGGCGCTCGGTCTCTTCGAGCACACGCTGGTAGTGCCGGGCGAGATTGGCGGTCTGGTCGTTGAACTCGACGTCGGAGAGGCCCAGGCGGTACAACTCACGCTGGTAGAACGACGGCGAGGCCATCGTGTCCAGCTGCAGCCGCTGCAGGATCGGCGTCAGCTTGCCCGTCGGGCACCCGTCCGCGGCCATCGGGTCGGTGAAGATGACCTGACCACCGGGCTTGAGGACCCGGACCACCTCTTCGAGCACCCGCACGCGCTCTCCGCTGTGCAGGAAGGCGTCCTGCGACCAGACGACGTCGAAGGCGTTGTCTTCGAAGGGCAGGTCCTCGAACGACCCGTCGACCACATCGATCAGGTGCTCCAGACCCTGGGCGCGGTTCAGCTCGCGGTTGCGGTCGTTCTCGACCTCGCTGAGGTTCAAGCACGTCACCTGAACGCCGAACGTCTTCGCCAGGTAGCGCGCCGCGCCGCCGAACCCGGCACCGACGTCGAGCACCTTCGTGGACGAATCGAGCTCGACCGCCTCGGCCATCGTGGCCACGGTGCGGCGGCTGGCGACCCCGATGTCCTCGTTCTCGTGCTCGTACGTGCCGACGTGGATGTCTTCGCCACCCCAGACGATGGCGTAGAAGTTGTCGGCGTCGGAAGAGTTGTAGTAATCGCGAGCGGTGTGCACCGCCGTCGAGTACAGGTCGGTCAGTTCGTCATCGCGACGGTAGGCCTTCTCGGCCACATGGATGAAGAAGTCCGGGTCGTCGTCGGCGTACGTTTGCTGAAAGTCGCCGAACGTCTCCACCTTCTGGAAACCGACTTCGCGCATGAGACGACGAACGTAGTCCTTGCGCAGCGGGTACATGTTGAGGTGGTATTGCGAACCGTCATCCGAGAATTTGTAGACGAATCGCGCCAGCCCCTCGTCCACATATTCCGGCTCGGCGGAAACATCTTCGCCGCAGTAGTAATATGTGTGCTTACTCGAGAAGCCGGCGTCAAGAATCGAGTCGTAATTGCGCTGATCGAGAATCAACACACCGTCGTGCTTGAGCATCGCATAGAATTCCGCGAGTGCTTTACGACGGTCGCGTTCAGAGAACAGGTGAGTGAAGGAATTACCGAGACAGACGATGGCGTCGTACTCGCCATGCACGTCGCGGTTGAGCCAACGCCAGTCGGCGTGGACCACGCGCAGGATGTGCCCGCCGTACTCCAGGCCGTTGGCGAACGCCTTGGCGAGCATCTCCGGACTGCCGTCGGCGCTCACCGTCTCGAAGCCCTCTTCGAGCAGCCGGACCGAATGGAAACCGGTGCCGGTGGCGACGTCGAGGACCTTGCGAACACCGCGCTTACGCAATTGATCGATGAAGAAGCTGCCTTCGCTCTCCCAGCGCTTCTTCCAGTCGATCAGTGCCTCCCACTTCTCGACGAAGCCGGTGACGTACTCCTCTTTGTAGTGGTCGGTGGTTCGGACTTCGAGTGGATTGCTGCCGAAGTCTTGGTCGGTGCCGCCGCGGTCAGCAGATGACTCATCCAGCGACGGCGCATGGTCGAGGCCTACCTGTTCGCTTCCGGGCATACAACACTCCCACGTGTTCGCGCGGCAAAATTACACATCGTGACCGGCGCGTCATTGCGCCGATACCGGTCCGCCGGCACGTCAGGAACCGCAGAATAAATGCCCGCGGCGCAGGCGTTCATGAGCCCGCACATGGCCCGACAACCGTCGACTCAAACTGGCGGCCACCAGCGGTACGCCTGAGGACCTCGGCCTTCCGGCGGGTCCAACGTACCACCCACTAAGTTAAGGGGTCTGAATCGAGATAGCAAGATCTGGGTTATTTTC
>Ga0079224_100017348_pt1 | contig 10142 bp, 8 predicted proteins | sample Stecom2015_FD_80414 | JGI IMG/M metagenome (GOLD analysis project Ga0079224, IMG submission 80414) | Agricultural soil microbial communities from Utah to study Nitrogen management - Steer compost 2015 | ecosystem: Environmental > Terrestrial > Soil > Agricultural land | place: USA: Utah... | reverse complement strand
TAGTGGTTGAGAATCTGGTTTTTGGTTCAAAAGCACAATTGAGTCTTCATACTTATCCAAATCGCTTTTCTTAATAAGCATTTTGTTTTGAGATTCTAAAAGACGTTCATTAATAAAAAATGAAGGTTTTATAAAATATAGAGCTACACCAAGTGCTAGTATTACAACTAAGCAAATTGAAACGAATCTTAAAATATTGCGGGAGCGATACAGTTTATCCTTCTCAACACGTTGTTTTTTTAATTCATTCAGTAGCCGTTGCTCTTGTATTTCTTTTGTTTCAATAGTTCTATGTAAGCAAACTAAATGATTTTCGTCAATATAAGGCATGATCGAACAGATTTAATTCTACTTGATACTTTTTAAGGAATCCATTTTATCCCTTTAAAATTCGGCTTTCTTTTTTCTAAAAATGCATTTCTACCTTCCTTAGCTTCTTCGGTCATATAGGCCAGACGTGTAGCCTCCCCTGCAAATACTTGCTGTCCAACCATTCCGTCATCAGTTAGATTCATGGCAAACTTCAACATCTTAATGGAAGTTGGAGATTTCTCTAGTATTTCTTGGGCCCATTGATATGCGGTGTCTTCAAGTTCTTGGTGTGGAACAACCGCATTGACCATTCCCATTTCAAAGGCTTCTTGTGCACTGTAATTTCTTCCTAAGAAGAATATTTCTCTTGCTTTTTTCTGCCCAACCATTTTGGCCAAATAGGCAGAACCATATCCTCCATCAAAACTGGTAACATCAGCATCTGTTTGCTTGAATATGGCATGTTCTTCACTGGCTAGGGTCATATCGCAAACCACGTGCAAGCTATGTCCTCCTCCAACTGCCCAACCTGGAACCACAGCAATAACTACCTTAGGCATAAATCGAATCAGACGCTGAACCTCTAATATATTTAAACGATGGTAACCATCATCACCTACATAACCTTGATCACCACGTGCTTTTTGATCTCCTCCACTACAAAATGAATAGACGCCATCTTTAGTTGATGGTCCTTCTGCAGAAAGCAACACCACTCCAATGGTGACATCCTCTTGTGCATCGTAGAATGCTTGATATAGTTCACTTGTGGTTTTAGGCCTAAAGGCATTCCTTACATTAGGTCTGTTAAATGCAATACGGGCTACCCCATTACATTTCTTATAGGTTATATCTTCAAACTCCCTAACGGTTTCCCAGCGAGGTTTATTCATTAGTTTTTCTATTTTTATCAAAAATATGAAGATATACGATTCAAAACTAACTTTAAAGTGAAGATTTTGGCATGAATCACTAAAAATTGGATTTTGATCGTAATTTTACATTTAAACTACCATTTATTTCAGACGAATACCATCCGGGTCTATGGAAATTAATTTTTCCTTGTAAAGCGCTCCAATGGCCTTTTTAAAACTCTTTTTGCTCAAATTTAGAGTCATTTTGATAAGCTCAGGATCACTCTTATCTCCAAGGGCTAAGTACCCATTATTGTCCTTTAACTGATCGAGTATCTTTTGAGAGGCGGGCTGAATAGCTTTATAACCTTGAGGCTTTAGACTTACGTCAATTTTCTGATCCTCTCTAATCTTTTTAATGTATCCTAGGTGCAAGCTACCTAATTTTAGTGGCTCGAAAAGTTCATCATTATAAATCAAACCTTTATACTTGTTATTAATAATTACCTCCACTCCCATATCAGTGAATCGAGAAACGATAATTTGAACTTGATCATTAAAGACAAGTTCTACATTTTCATTTGAAACAAATTGATTCGTTTTACTTGATGCTACCAACCTCTTGGTCTGCTCGTCTTCATACACATATACCAGATACCATTTACCTTGTTCCATTTTACGCGCTTGTTCACGAAAAGGAACAAAGAGATGCTTCTCTAAACCCCAGTCTAAAAATGCACCAATATTGTTTACCTCTACTACCTTTAAAAGCGCAAATTCTCCTTTGACTACTTTTGGTTTTAGGGTAGTTGCTACAGGACGCTCCTCATGATCTAGATAGCAGAACACCGTTATGCTTTGCCCAATTTCAAATTCTTTGGGCACGTATTTATTTGGTAGTAAAACATCATTTCCAGAATCATCTCCAAGGAAAATCCCAACGGATGTTTCTCGTAAAATTTCCAAGGTATTATATTCGCCGATATGTATCATAGAGCTCAAGTTATAAAACAGTCTGCAAAGGAACGCATTTAAAGTGAAATAACGCAATAAATCGGTGGTTTACCCATTAGAATACACCAAGCTAAAGCGCAAGATTCGGTATTCAATACAAAATTTATTATAATACCTTTGGAATTATAATAGCAATGAAATATGGATCTATTTAGCCAATTAAACGACCCAACTGAAAACCTACTTCCTTATCAGGGTATGGTAAACTATTACGGCTCCATTATGGACCACAAACTTGCAGATCAATATTTTCAGATTTTAATGGATTCTATTGCATGGCAAAATGATCAAGCGATTATTTTTGGAAAACTTATAACCACTAAAAGAGAAGTTGCCTGGTATGGGGATCGCAACTTCCCATACTCCTATTCTAATACCACTAAAACTGCCCTGCCATGGACCAAAGAATTATTAGAACTTAAAACTTTAGTTGAATCAACTTCAGGTGAAAGTTTTAATTCTTGTCTTTTAAATCTTTACCATGATGGCAGCCAAAGTATGGCTTGGCACAGTGATGCTGAAAAGGATTTAAAGAAAAATGGAGCAATTGCATCTCTTAGTTTCGGTGCTAATCGAAAGTTTGCCTTTAAACATAAAGCCACCAAAGAAAAGCGAGCCTTATACTTACCTTCTGGAAGTCTTTTAATAATGAAAGGGGAAACTCAACAACACTGGCTTCACCGGCTTCCTCCAACTAAAAAGATTCAAACCCCTAGAATTAATCTAACCTTTCGCACCATTGATAGCAGTAAATCATAACAAGCGAGGGTTTTGTAGTTTAACAATTATTGACACCTTGGCATACTTTATGTTACCATCTACCGTTAAATAACTAGTGTAAAAACTCAAATAAATTATTTCAAATGAAATTTATCAACTTATTTTTCAGTTTATTCTGTATGCTGTTTCTACTGAGCAGCTGTGGGTCTTCGGATGATGACTTTAATTCAGGTCCTATTGTGGATGATTGTCTTGGACTTGGTGCTGACCAATTAACTTTAAAAATTCAGGATCATTATACCACATTACCAGGGAAAGTTTCCGTGTTTTTCAAAGTGACCACAAAGGATGGTAATCACCCAGTTGCTGGACTATCGGCAAACAACTTTAAAATTTTTGAAAAAGGCTCGAACGACAACTGTTATAAGCCTATTTCTGCCTCCGAATCTAACGGAAGAATTTCTTCAAAATCTCAAATTTTTAATACCAATACACTTTTAGTCCTAGATTTAAGTAACAGTGTTTTAAGTACTAGTTTGGAAGAATTAAAACTTGCAAGTACTAGTTTTATTGAGCAAGTGATGCCTTCCACGCCAAGTGAAGAATTTAAAATGGGTGTTTATTGGTTTGATGGCGAAGATGTATTACATGAATTAAATCCTCTGACTACTGACAGGACTCAATTAATAACAGCTATAGAAGGAATAACAAACAATATTAGTAATGACCCTTCAACGGATTTGTATGGGGCAGTTATTAAGGCTACAGATTCTGCAACTGCTATCTTGGAGGAGAATAAAAAAGAGGAGGTTCTAGCTGCAGCTTCTGTTGTTATATTTACAGATGGTACAGATCAAGCTGCGCGATATAGCAAAAATGCTGCCATAAACAAGGTGAAAAATGCAGATGAGAACATCTCCTTTTTCTCCATTGGATTAGGTTCTGAAATAGAGACAAACATCCTAAACCAAATTGGAAAAAACGGGAGTGCTTATGCTGCAAACAAAGAAGAGTTAGAAGACACGTTTGAAGAAATCTCAGAAGATGTAGAAGGTCAAGCAAACAGCTTCTATTTATTTGAGTATTGCAGCCCAAAAAGAAGTGGTAAAAACCTCCTAGTCATCCAAGCCATTCAAGGTGAAAATCAGGGATCGGTTCAAACACAATTCGATGCTACTGGATTTACTGGCGGTTGTGAATAATTAAATTTTCAAAGGTTATACTTAAGAGCCATAAAATAAGTGCTTTCTAGATACATTGTAGAAAGCACTTTTTTTAATTGATCTATTCCTTAAAACCATGGTATTGATCATAAAACTTTAATAGTTTTTATGACTGATATTCTTTAACGATATTCATACGTAGTTTACGGAAATAATCCTCTGCCAACCAATCCCTGTAGTTTTTAGTACTCTTACTAATACACATGGAATAACGCTTTATTCTGCTTTGAATATCATCCTTTAATTCCAAGGCCAGCATTCGAGCCTCATATGCATCTTCACTGTTTACCACGCACATTTGCGTGTGTTGGTCTAGTGATCTATCTAAGATAGTTTTTGATTTTTGGCCTTTTTTTATGATCTCATCATAGGCCGTTTCGATATCAAAAGTAACCTCTTCACTTTTGGCAAATTTGGCTCGTAATTCCTTGGGCATCTCATATACAAAATGGCTTTCTATCTCCTCGTCATCCTTGATGTTTTCAAGGTAAAAATCAGGATATTTAAAAATGTGCTGCCAGTCAACAGGTTGGCTCCATAGTCCGAACCTTGCCACATTGTTACCAAGATCCAAAACAGTGAAATTATTTTTATTGGGTAAAACCCGAGATCCCCTACCTATCATCTGAAAGTATAAGGTCAAAGAACGAGTAGCTCTATTTAATATAATAGTCTCCACTGAAGGTTCATCAAAACCAGTGGTTAGAATACTAACTGAACTCAAAATTGCATCCGGTGTATTCTTGAACCATTTTAAAATCTCCTTTCGCTCTTTATTACTATGGGTGTTATCGAGATGTCTAACGGGGTATCCAGCCTCTCTAAACATTTCATACACATACCAAGAGGTGTTGATACCATTATTAAATATTAGCGTTTTAGTCCCTTTAGCCTTTTCTTCATAGGCGTAAAGCAACTTCTCCTGCATATCCAAATTTGTGTATAAAGCCTCGGATGATTTTACCGTATAGTCCCCATTAATACCTACCTTTAAACTTCCCAATCCTACATCATACGAATAGGTATGAGCCTTAGCTAAGAAGCCTTTATGAATCAAGGTCTGAATAGCTTCGCCTATTATTAGTTCATTGTAGTTGTCCTTCATCGGAAGTTTGATATTTGAACTAAGCGGTGTGGCAGTAACTCCTAAAATGAAGCTATTTTTAAAGTAAGACAATAATTTTCGAAAGGAATTATAATGCGCCTCATCGATAATTACCAATCCAATATTATCGATCTCTAGCTTATTGTCGTTAAGTCTATTCTTTAAGGTTTCAACCATGGCTACAAAACACATGTATTGGTCTTGATCTGGTAGGTCTTTAACCTTGCTATTAATGACCTTATTATTCACATTAAACCCCTTAAGCATCTTGGAGGTTTGTTTGCTAAGTTCAATTCTATGAGTAAGCACCACAACTTTTTTATCGTACTGCTCGAGATATCTTCTAACAATCTCGGAGAAAATAACTGTTTTACCTCCCCCGGTGGGTAGTTGATATAATAAATGGTAATTGGGAGGTTGATTCTCTATTCGATTGAATATTTCATCAATGGCTCCCTTTTGATAATCGTATAATTCTTTTTTTTCTTCTTCTTCCGTTGCTATCATACACCTATTTCTGTAAGGTAATTGGTTAAACGTGCAAATTTAGTCAGTTTTATCCTTATAGTGAAATAATAACCACAGATTAACGAAAATCTAAGAAATTTGGTATTTATACCTGAATATTAAGGGTTTATACAATCCTTAACATAATTGTTATGGTCAATCCACATAATTCTTTTAGTTTAGCAGCTTAAAGTTCATAGAAGCCTATAGTAATAGGCAAAAAACAACAAAAGTAAATTTATGAGTCAAGTAAAAGAAAACGACACAGTAAAAGTACATTACACTGGAAAATTGGAAGACGGTCAAGTTTTTGACAGTTCGCTTGAGAGAGAGCCATTAGAGTTCACTTTAGGTCAAGGTCAATTAATTCCAGGGTTTGAAAACGGAATTTTAAACATGTCGGTTCATCAAAAAAAGACGATTCACATTCCATCTGCCGAAGCCTATGGTCAGGTTCAAGATGAATTATTCCAAGAAATACCAAAAAAAGAATTACCTGAAGATATAAAGCCTGAAAAAGGGATGGGATTAGTCTCAAGAACACCGGATGGACGTGAGATCCAACTAGTAGTTTCTGAGGTAAAACCAGAAAGTATTGTTGTGGATGCAAACCATCCATTAGCGGGGAAAGATTTAATTTTTGATATAGAGGTATTGGAAATTAAATAATTTCTTTATCGAACATATAAAAAGCCTGAAAATAATTATATTCTCAGGCTTTTTTGTTCCCAATTCTTAAATAAAAATTAACGTTTGAGTAATACTCTTAAAAAAAGACTAAAATTCAAGCCTCTATTTCACTATTACCCTGTTTTACTTGCATTTCTAATAAAAAATACGTATTAATGCTAGCTGAGTAACAATTTATAGAAAAAAATACATGAGACAGCTTAAGATTATAAAGCAGGTTACCAACCGAGAATCCAAATCTCTTGACAAATACCTACAGGATATCAGTAAGATTGATATGATTACTGCTGATCAAGAAGTAGAACTTGCTCAACGAATTAAAGCTGGAGACCAATTGGCCTTAGAACAGTTAACCAAGGCCAACTTACGTTTTGTGGTTTCTGTGGCCAAACAGTATCAAAATCAAGGATTAAAATTACCAGATTTAATTAATGAAGGAAATTTAGGACTTGTCAAAGCGGCTAAACGATTTGATGAAACTCGTGGATTTAAATTCATTTCCTATGCCGTATGGTGGATTCGTCAGTCTATACTTCAAGCATTAGCAGAACAATCTAGAATTGTTCGTTTACCACTGAATAAAATTGGCTCTATAAATAAAATAAACAAAGCATACTCCTTTCTAGAACAAGAGCATGAGAGAGCACCTTCGGCAGAAGAAATTGCTAAGGAACTCGATATGACAATTAAAGATGTAAAGGAATCTATGCGTAATTCTGGAAGACATCTTTCTATGGATGCTCCACTTAAGGAAGGAGAAACATCCAACCTATATGATGTTGTACGATCGGGTGAATCACCTAATCCAGATAAAAGTTTAATGCACGATTCTCTTCATATTGAAATAAGTCGCGCCCTAGATACCCTTACCTCTAGAGAAGCCGATGTTATACGATTAAATTATGGTATTGGAAATCAACAACCCATGACCCTTGAAGAAATTGGAGAGGTGTTCGATTTAACCAGGGAACGCGTACGTCAAATTAGAGAAAAAGGCATTCGTAGGTTACGTCATAATACCAGAAGTAAGATTTTAAAAACATATCTAGGATAATGACTAGAAAATTTAAACCCGTATAAACCATACGGGTTTTTTTTCCGTAAATACTTGTAACATTCGAACCTCTGATTTTTAGAATTGAATCACATAAATTTTAATGGTGATTTAACAAGTAGGTACTTTAAAATTCGTTTGTTTGTATATTATGAGAATAAAAAACTTTATCAATAAACACAAAAAAGTAATTTTAATTTCAATAGCAGGTTTTTGTTGCCTGCTTTTTATGTTTTACGGTTCAATCTATTTCGGATTATGGGGACACATCCCTTCTAAGGATGAACTTTCTAATTTGGATTTAGAACAGGCAACAGAAATTCTATCCCAGGATGGTGAACTCCTAGGTAAATTATATATTAATGATCGTCAACCTATTCCATTTGATAGCATTCCTCAACATTTAATAGATGCGTTGGTAGCCACAGAAGACGCCCGTTTTTATGAGCATAACGGTGTTGATGTGCGTAGCCTTTTTCGAGTGCTGATAAAGTCCATTTTGCTTCAAGATGATTCCTCTGGTGGAGGAAGTACTATAAGTCAGCAGTTGGCTAAAAATTTATTTCCTCGTAAAAACCTAGGCTCTTTAGGTATTGCCGTTCATAAAATTAGAGAAACCATAATTGCTAAGCGATTGGAAAAGGTATATTCTAAAAATGAAATACTGCTACATTATTTAAATACTGTACCTTTTAGTGATAACACCTTTGGAATAGAGAGTGCTGCTAAGCATTTTTTCAATAGCTCTACATCTGAGTTAACCACATCACAAGGTGCTACCTTAATAGGCTCTTTAAAAGCCACGTACTATTATAACCCAAAACTTTTTCCCCAGCGTAGCATGCAACGTCGAAACGTGGTATTAAGTCAAATGAAAAATTATGGCTATCTAGACAAAGGGGTTTACGATACATTAGCCAAGGATTCTATAACTTTAGACATTCAACAGTACAGCTATAATGATGGCTTAGCACCCTATTTTAGAGAGCATGTTCGATTATATTTAAAAAATTGGCTTCGAGATTACAACCAAAACAAGGACAGCACCATTAATGTTTATACCGACGGTCTTAAAATCCACACAACAATCAACTATCAAATGCAGAAATTGGCTGAACAGGCCATGAAGGAGCACCTTGGAACATTGCAAGAGCAGTTCGAAGAAAGTTATGGTGAAAGTGCACCTTGGCTCATCAACCAAGCATTAATAGAAGAAGAGGTTAAAAAATCACCGGCCTATAAAAACCTTATTAAACAAGGTTTAAGTGAGGTGGCAGTGATGGATTCCCTTAACAAGAAGAAGGAAATAGAACTTTTCTCATGGAAAGGTGAACAGAAAAAGAATGTCAGTAGTATTGATAGTATCCAACATTACATGAAACTACTCAACTGTGGTTTTGTGGCTTTAAACCCTGCAGATGGGGCCCTAAAGGTGTGGATTGGAGGAATTGATTACAAACACTTTAAATACGATCATGTTATTCAAAGTAAGCGACAAGTGGGATCTACCTTTAAACCCATTGTATACACCACAGCTATTGAAAATGGTTTAGATCCATGCACCTACTTTTCCTTACAAGAGGTAGAATATAAAAATTTAAGGGGGTGGACTCCAAAGAATGCTTCGGATAAAGAACAAGGGGATTATCTCAATTACTCCATGGAGTATGCATTAAGTAGGTCTATTAACACTATTGCAGTCAAGGTTTTAGAAGAGGCAGGAATTCAAAACACCATACTACAGGCTCAAAAGATGGGTATAAGCTCTACCCTACCGGAGGTTCCATCATTGGCACTGGGTACCGCAGAGCTCACTGTCATGGAACTCGCCATCGCATATTCAACCTATTTAAATCATGGCATCCCAGCCACACCAAAATTTATAACCAAAATTGAGGATGATAACGGCGACATCTTATTTGAAAATAAGACAATTGAACAAGATGACACCGAAAAAGAACCCGCGATTTCTGAAACCACACGGGAAGTTGTACTTGAAATGATGAAAACTACAATTAATGAAGGTACAGCACAACGGCTTCGAAGTACATTTGGATTAAAAAATGAATTGGCTGGAAAGACGGGTACCACACAAAACAATAAAGATGCTTGGTTTGTCGGTCTCACACCAAACTTAGTGAGTGTCACCTGGGTCGGTTTGAACAATCATCAAATTGGGTTCAAATCCACCGCAATGGGACAAGGAGCCAACGCAGCACTTCCCATATTTGGACGTTGGATGCAAAAAATGAATAAAGCAACTGAATTAGGTACCTATACTAAAGCTCGTTTCGAGCCAACCTCCAAAGAAGTACTAGAGAGTCTAGACTGTAATCCAGAAAAAAGAGATGGCTTTTTTAAGCGATTATTCAGCAACCCTGACAAAACGAAAAGCAGGAAGTTTAAGTCAAAAACATCCTCTAAATAATCCTTTTATTACCCTAAATGCGTTTTTGGATTTACTTTTCTGCCCATCTTAGTGAAAATTAGAATTTTTTTAGTCCAAAAATGATGTTTATACCTTAAAAATTTGTGACTTCAGAAGGTGATTTTGTGGTAATTATTAACTTTTTTATGAGGTCACTAATAATCGTTGTTACGATTTTACCCATGTCGAATTTAGACTTAATACTACAACTAAAAGGATAGATGATATCACTTCC
>Ga0079224_100017345_pt1 | contig 10144 bp, 7 predicted proteins | sample Stecom2015_FD_80414 | JGI IMG/M metagenome (GOLD analysis project Ga0079224, IMG submission 80414) | Agricultural soil microbial communities from Utah to study Nitrogen management - Steer compost 2015 | ecosystem: Environmental > Terrestrial > Soil > Agricultural land | place: USA: Utah... | reverse complement strand
CGGCGGCGAGCGCCACGAGTCGCTGCGCTACGGCGCCCGGCAGGAGCTGGGCCTGCGCCGCTTCCTCGAGGACGGCGGCTTCGGCGCGTTCACCACGAACTTCGAGGACCTCGGCGGGCTGCGCCAGCTGCCGGGCCTCGCCGTGCAGCGCCTCATGGCCGACGGCTACGGCTTCGGCGCCGAGGGCGACTGGAAGACCGCGATCCTCGTGCGGGTCGCCGCGGTGATGGGCTATGGCCTGCCCGGCGGCGCCTCCCTGATGGAGGACTACACCTACGAGATGACGCCCGGGAAGGAGAAGATCCTCGGCGCGCACATGCTCGAGGTCTCCCCCTCCCTCACCACCGGCAAGCCCACCCTCGAGATCCACCCGCTGGGGATCGGGGACCGCGAGGACCCGGTGCGGCTGAAGTTCTCGGCCGACGCCGGCCCCGCCGTGGTCGTCGCCCTCTCGGACATGCGCGAGCGCTTCCGCCTGGTCGCGAACGTGGTCGAGGTCGTCGAGCCCGATGAGGAGCTGCCGAAGCTGCCCGTGGCCTGCGCGGTGTGGGAGCCGGCCCCGGACTTCGCGACCTCCGCCGAGTGCTGGCTGACCGCCGGCGCCGCCCACCACACGGTGATGAGCACCGCGGTGGACCTGGAGACCTGGGAGGCGCTCGCCACGATCGCGGACATCGAGCTCGCGATCATCGACGAGACCACCACGGTGCGCTCCTTCGCCCAGGACCTGCGCACCAACCAGGTCTACCACCGCCTCGCCCAGGGGTTCTGAGGTGACCGGCCGAGCGCCCGGACGCAGCTGGTCCGGTACCGTCGACTACGGGCCCGGGCCGCTGCACGCGCCGGCGTCCGTCGATGAGCTGCAGCAGCTCGTGGCGGGCAGTTCACGGCTCCGGGCGCTCGGCACCCGTCACTCCTTCTCCGAGGTCGCCGCGTCCGACGGGCCGCTCGTGACCCTCGCGGACATGCCGCTGAAGATCGACATCGACACCGCCGCGCGGACGGTGCGGGTCAGTGCCGGGGTGCGCTACGGCGAGCTCGCCCTCGCCGCCCACGCGGCAGGTCTCGCGCTGCCGAACATGGGATCGCTGCCGCACATCTCGGTGGGCGGGGCGAGCGCGACCGGCACCCACGGCTCCGGGAACCGCTCCCGCTCCCTCGCCTCCTCCGTGGCCGCGATCGAGCTGGTCACCGCCTCGGGTGACCTGCTGACCTTCTCGCGGCAGGGTGATCCGGAGATCTTCGACGGGGTCGTGCTGTCCCTCGGCATGCTCGGGATCGCCACGCACCTGACCCTGGATCTGGTGCCCGCCACGCCGATGCGGCAGACGGTCCACCTCGACTTCCCGGATTCTGGCATGGACGAAGAGAGCCTCGCCGCGATGCTCGGCGCCGGGGCGAGCGTGAGCCTGTTCCACCACTGGGACGGGCACGTCGCCCAGGCCTGGGTGAAGCAGCGCGTGGACGAGGACGAGACCCTGCCGGAGGAGTGGCTCGGCGGCCGTCGTGCGCCCGGCCCCGTGCACCCCCTGCCGGGGATGCCCGCCGATTTCTGTACCGACCAGTCCGGCGAGCCCGGTCCGGCGCATGAGCGCCTGCCTCATTTTCGGCTCGAGTTCACGCCCTCCAGCGGCGAGGAGATCCAGTCGGAGTACTTCGTGCCGCGGGAGCAGATCGGCGCGGCGCTCGCGGCCGTGATGCCGCTCGGGGAGCGGATCCGCCCGCTGCTGCACGCCTCTGAGGTGCGGACCGTCGCCGCCGATGAGCTGTGGCTCTCCCCCGCCCAGCATCGCGACAGCGCGTGCGTGCACTTCACCTGGAAGCAGCGCCCGGCCGAGGTCGCGGCGCTGCTGCCCGAGATCGAGGAGCGGCTCGCCCCCTTCGCGCCGCGCCCGCACTGGGGCAAGGTGTTCACGATCGCTCCCGAGACGGTGCGTGCGCAGTACCCGGACCTGGAGCGGTTCCGCACGCTGCGGGACCGGCTGGATCCGGACCGCATATTCCGCAACGACTACGTCGACCGTCTGCTCGGAGCCTGAGCTGAGAAAGGGAAGCGTGACCTGATGAGTCCTGCCGCCGCCCCGCGCCCTCCCATGGGCTGGAACTCCTGGGACAGCTTCGGCACCACCGTCACCGAGGCGGAGGTGCTCGCCAACGCCGAGTTCCTCGCCGAGCACCTGGCCCCGTACGGCTGGGACACGGTCGTGATCGACATCGACTGGTCGGACCCGTCGGCCCGCTCCCACGGCTACAACGAGGATGCCCCGCTGGTCATGGACGAGAACGGCAGGCTGCTGCCGGACCCGGCCCGGTTCCCGAGTGCGGCCGACGGCGCGGGCTTCGCCCCGCTCGCGGCCCGGATCCATGCGCTCGGGCTGCGGCTCGGCATCCACGTGATGCGCGGGATCCCGCGGCGTGCTGTCGCGGAGAACTCCCCCGTGCTCGGCACGGATCTGCACGCCGCCGACATCGCGAAGCCGTCCAACAGCTGTGAGTGGAACCCGCACATGGTGGGCATCGACCACAGCGTGCCGGGCGCGGGCGCGTACTACGACTCGGTGCTCGCGCTGTACGCCTCCTGGGGCGTGGATTTCCTCAAGGTCGACGACATGCTCTGGCCGTACCAGGCCGCGGAGATCGAGGCCTTCGCCGGCGCGATCGACCGCTGCGGCCGGCCGATGCAGCTGAGCCTCTCCCCGGGCCGGGACCTGTCCCTCACGCGTCTGAACCATCTGCGCGAGCACGCGACGATGTGGCGGATCTGCGATGACCTGTGGGACCGGTGGGAGGACGTGGAGGCGAACTTCGCGCGCTTCGCCCGCTGGGCCCCGCACGCCGGTCCGGACGGCTGGCCCGACGGGGACATGCTGCCGCTGGGCCGGATCGGGATCCGCGCCGAACGGGGCGAGCCCCGCGACTCGCTGCTGACCCTGGATGAGCAGACGACGCTCATGACGCTGTGGGCGATCGCCCGCTCCCCGCTCATGGTGGGCGGCGATCTGCCCAGCTCCGACCCGGCCACGATCGCGCTGCTGCAGAACCCGGACGTGCTCGCCCTGCACGCCACGGCGCGCGCGAGCCGGGAGGTGTTCCGCGAGGACCCGCTGATCCTGTGGACCGCGGAGGGGCAGGACGGCGAGCGCTACGTCGCCGCGTTCAACGTGGGCGCGGACGTGCTCGAGGTGGCGCTGGACAGCCAGAACGTGGGCCTTCCCGCCCGGCTGGACGGGGAGGTGCGCGAGCTGTGGAGCGGTGAGCTGGTGCGCCCGCGCGAGGTCACCGTGCAGTCCGATGCAGCGCGCGGCGTCGCCCCCGGCTCCACCGCGTTGGATGTGAGGATCCCGCCCCACGGCGCGGTGCTGCTGCGCGTGTCCTGAACCGAGCTGTCCCCGCGCGAGAGTGTCGCGGGGGCACAGCAGCAGTCAGGCGATCGCGGCGGTGAGCTCGTCGACCATCTGCTTCGCGGCGCCGGCGGCGTCGAGCTGCCTGAACATGAACGACTCCCCGACGCGGTTCAGGAGGGACTCGAACTGCGAGCCGCCCTGCGGTGCGAGCTCGGGATCCGCACCCACCTCGGGCGTGATCTCGTCGACGAACTCCAGGGTCTCGAGCTCGATCCCCTCCAGGCGGCCCTTGACCTCCTCACGGATCTCCGTGTTCGGCGGGAGACCGCGCTCGACGCCGAGATGCTCGGCAGCCTCGGAGGAGTTCAAGAAGTAGTTGATGAACGCGACCGCGGCCTCAGGGTTCGCGCTGCTCGAGGCGACGGACCAGAACATCCCGGCCTTCAGCCACATCTGGTGGTTCCCGCCGTCGCCGGGTGCGGCGGGCAGGCGCATCAGGCGCAGCTCGTCGGAGAGCACATCTGTGAAGGCGACGGTCTGATTGGACCAGGCGACCGTCATCCCCTGGCGTCCGGTGCCGAAGAGGGACTGCTCGATGCTCGAGGCGTAGTCCTCCTGGGTGAGAGAGGCGTCGGGGCCGGCACCGGAGTCGAACATCGCCCCGATGTGCTCGAAGAAGCCGGTCGCGTCGGCGACGTCGAAGCCGAGCGCGCCGTCCGTCCACAGGGCCTTGCCGTGCTGGCGCATCCAGGCGCGGAACACCACGGGGTTCACCGAGAACTGGCCGGTGCCGTAGGTGCCGTCCTCGGTCGCGTCGGTGATCGCCTTCGCGATCTCGAGCTGGTCGTCCCAGGTCCAGGTGGTGTCATCCGGCAGGTCGATCCCGGCCTTCTCGAACAGGGAGACGTTCACGAGCATGATCGGGGCGTTCGAGCCGCCGCGCACGCCCACCTTCCCGGCATCGCCCACGGTGCCCGCATCGGCGAGGCCCTCGGTGAAGCCGGAGGTGTCCAGTCCCGCGGTCGAGAGGTCCAGCAGCGCGCCGCGCTCCGCGTACTCGGCGAGGAAGGCCTCTTCCATCTGGATGATGTCCGGGGCGTCGCCGGCGGCGGTCTGGGTGGCGAGCTTGTCCCAGTAGGAGGAGAAGTCGGCGGGCTCGGCGGTGATCGTCACGCCGTCGTTCTCGCCCTCGTACAGGTCGATCACCTCCTGGGTGATCGCGGCCCGCTTGTCCCCTCCCCACCAGGTCATCCGCAGCGCAGCGCCGTCGGCGTCGGAGTCAGAGCCGGTCTTGGAGCTGGAGGAGGCGTACGGGCCGCAGGCGGTGAGTGCCGCGCCGAGGGCGGTTGCGCCGCCGAGGGCGAGGGCGTGCCGGCGCGGGAGTCGGAGGGTGCGCATCGTGGTCTCCTTCGTGACGACGGTGTCGGGGCCGGTGCATCCGCGGTGGCGCGGGAGGCGTCCTCGCCTCGTCACCCGGCGCAGTCATCGTGTCCGGCTTCGTACCCGTCTCGCGCAGAACGGACATTTTCGATCATCACCGTGCAGGAGCGGTCGCTGCGGCCTACGGTGGCGCGAGGATCCCGGCAACTCAAGGACTGCGATGCCCTCCCCGCCTCACCTCTCCGCGCACCTTCCGCGTGCACGTCATGAGCACCTGCTGCGCGAGCTGTCCCTGCGCGGCAGCATCCGCGCGTCCGAGGTCGCCGCCCAGCTCGGCGTCTCCGGGGTGACGATCCGGCGCGACATCATCCACCTCGAGCAGGGCGGGCATCTCGCACGCGTCCACGGCGGTGCGATCTCCGCCGAGGCGACCACCCGCCCGGCTCCAGCTCGCACCCCGATCGGCCTGCTCCTGCCCGGGGCGGGCTCCCACTTCCCGGAGGTGACGCGCGGGGCGCATGAGGCGGCGCTCGCGCTCCACGCCCGTCTCGCGATGGCCTCCACTGACTACCGCGCCGCGACAGAGCGGCGGCAGATCCGCCAGCTGCTCGTTCTCGGGATCTCGGGCCTGGTCATCGCGCCAACCCTGCGAGGCCGGTCGCTGGAGGACCTCGCCGAGGAGCTCTCCGCCGTGCCGGTTCCGACGGTGCTGGTCGAACGGGATCTCGAGCGCACCGGGAGCCTCGCCGAGCATGACTGGGTGCGCACCGACCATGTCCGTGGCGCCCTCGCTGCGCTCGAGCACCTCCACTCCCGCGGCCATGACCGGATCGGTCTCGCACTCTTGGACCGCACCCCTACCGCGTCCTCGCTCCGCGCCGGCTATGCGCGCGCCAGCGAGCATCTGGGGCTCGAGGCCCTGCCGATCTGCTCCCTGCCCAAGGATGACGGCGGCCCCGACGACCCCGTCGACCCCGCCCTGGATGCCCTGCTCACGGCGAGCCTCGCGGGCGGGGTGCGCGCGCTGCTCGTGCACACCGACTACTACGCGGCGCGCCTGGTCGAGAAGGCGCTGGAGCGGGGACTCCGGATCCCTGAGGACCTCGCGATCGTCGCCTACGACGACGAGTTCGCCGAGCACTGCATCGTTCCGCTCACCGCAGTCTCCCCGCCGGGCAGGGAGATCGGCCGCCTCGCCGTGCGGACCGTCTTCGACCACATCCGCGCCGACGGCCCCGAGGAGCTTCCGCCGCCGCGCCATATCAGCATCTCGCCGCAGCTCGTGGTGCGCAGTTCGAGCTAAGCCGTTGCGATGTCGCAGCAGCACCTCTCGCCCCTGGAGCGCCTCGTGGTGAACAGTTCCTGCCCGACGACGAAGAGCTACTGACGAGTAGGGTTCCATTTCCATAACGGCACAGCGTTGCCAAACCTCTCTCCGCGACCGACCTTCGGAGCGACGACCCCGTCACCTGCGCAAACGTCTGGCGTTAACCGTTTTGGCACGCCGGAAAGCGCTCTCGGCAACTCATGGCAACTTTGTCCGTTTCTGAGAACTCCGGACCACTCTCAGGCACACGGTGCGAGAGCTGCGACTCATCCGAAGGGATGCAGCAGACGCGTACCGCTGCTGGGCATCAGAGGCCAACGACGGCCGACGAAAGCTCACTGCGAAGCCCAGCATCCGAAGCCGACCCTCTCTTCGAAGGACCAGCGATGCTCTCTCGACGCTCACTTCTCTCCGCCGCCGGTGTCACCGGGGTGGGGCTCACCGCCGCCGCGTGCGGGTCCTCCGGCGGAGGCTCCTCGTCCGACGGCCCCGTTGACCTCGCCGCTGAGGCAACCGAACTGTCCGGCGAGATCACTCTGCTCACGCCGGACTTCACCGGTGACGCCCGCCAGGGCCTCGACGACATGATCAAGCAGTTCACCGACCAGCATGAGGGACTGAAGGTCAAGGTTGACCAGGTCGCGTGGGACAAGCTCAATGAGAAGCTCTCGACGTCGATCGCTGGCGGTCTCGTCGCCGATGTCATCATGACGGGCGTGGGGTGGACCCCTCCGTTCGCGCACAAGAAGATCTTCGCCGAGCTCCCCACCGACTATGTGGACGGCCTGGGTCTCGATGAAGCACTGCTCACGTCCTGCCGTTACGAGGACAAGTACTACTCTCTGCCGATCGGCATGGACCTGCGCTTCGTGGTCTACAACAAGGACATGTTCGAGGCCAAGGGCATCACCGAAGCGCCTGCCACCATGGAGGAGCTCGCCCAGATCAGCGAGGAGCTGACCGGCGACGGAGTTGTCGGGTTCGACCTGCTGACCAAGAACATTCGCCAGGGCTGGATCCACATGCTCTACGCGTTCGGCGGAACCCTGTTCACCGAGGACGGCCTGGCCCCGGCGATGCAGGAGGAGCCTGGTCGGCTCGCGACCCAGTGGATCCTCGATCGAATGGACGAGGGAGCGATCGACTACAACCTCCAGGCCGCTGAAGGCCAGCCGACTCCCTTCATGCAGGGCACCGCGGCGATGCAGCTGGTGAGCACCGCAGACTGGGAATCATGGAAGGACATGGCTCCGCAGCTCACCGAGGAGGGTGCCGTCGGCATGTTCCTCCTCCCTGGAGGAAACGGCAACGATCCGGTGATGTTCCAGGGCGGGACGATGGTCTCCGTCGGTCAGCGCTCGCAGAACACGGATGCCGCCGCAGCCCTGGTGAAGCACCTGATGACCCCCGAGATGCTCGCCGCCGGCAACGCCGCCACCGGCAAGGTCCCGCCGACGGCGGATATCCCGGACACCCCCGAGATCACGGACAACTTCCTCACGGCCTTCGCACTTGAGCACCTCGACAAGGCTGGCGCTGCTGAGGGCGGCTCCGCTGCATGGATGGAGATCCGTGGCAACCTCCAGCCGATCATCGAGGCGTGCCTGACCCGTCAGGCCGACGTCGACAAGACGCTCGCTGACATGGAGAAGCTCGCCACCGACGCGATCTCGCGGCTCTGAGTCGATGTCGACGACGACTGCTCCCCGCACCGCGGGGGCCCAGGCGCCGGCGGTGACCCGCCGGCGCAGCGGCCCCCGCGCCGCCGAGGCACGCTGGGGCATGCTCCTGGCCGCCCCGGCGACCATTCATACTCTGCTCTGGATCGGGATCCCGATCATCGTCGCCCTGGTCCTGAGCTTCACGGCCTACGACGTAGTCAGCGCTCCCCGATTCAACGCTGGCGACAACTACGCGCAGATCTTCCAGGACACCATCTTCTGGAAGGCCGTGGTCAACAACGTCATCATCGCGGGCGTCGGGATCCCGATCTCGATGTTCCTCGCGCTGGTGTTCGCGGTGATGCTGAACCGCGCTATCCCAGGACGGGGCATCTTCCGTGTGATGGTGTTCCTGCCTCACATCACGGCGACCGTGGCCGTCGCGATGATCTGGCTGTGGATCTACTCGCCGTCGTCCAGCGGGCTCATGAATACCGTGCTGGGCGTGATCGGGATCGGGCCGCTCCCATACCTGACCAGCCCTTCTCTCGCGCTGCCCTCAGTCATCCTGGTGACGATCTGGCAGGGCATCGGCCTGAAGATGCTGATCTACCTGGCAGCGCTCCAGGGCGTGAACGAGGAGCTCTACGAGGCAGCGGACATCGACGGGGCGAACTTCGTCCAGAAGTTCCATCGCATCACGGTCCCGATGCTGAAGCCTGCGACGTTCTTCATCCTGGTGACCTCGCTGATCGCGAACTTCCAGACGTTCGACCTCATCTACATCCTCACCGAAGGCGGCCCTGCCAACGCCACCAACGTGGTCACGTACCGGATCTACCAGACCGCATTCCAGGAGTTCCGCTTCGGGCTGGCCAGCGCACAGTCGATCATCCTGCTGCTGATGCTGATCGTGCTGACCTTCTTCTCCCGCCGGATCGTCGGAGGCACTGATGCCGACTGAGACCTCGAACCTCGCTCCCATGGGTTCCACCCCGGGACCCCAGCTCACCGCACCTGGTCGCAACCCCGAGCATGCAGTGCATGGCAGGAGCCTGCGGCGTCAGAAGAAGATGGGGAACGCGCTGATGCTCCTGTTCCTCAGCGTGGCCGCCTTGATCATGGCGACACCGTTCCTGTGGATGGCGCTGTCTGCAATGCGCGATCCCACCGAGATGGCGATGGTGCCGATGCCGCTGATCCCTCAGGACTGGCGCTTCGAGAACTTCACCGAGACGCTCGAGCGGGCTCCGTTCGGCATCTACGCCCGCAACAGCCTCATCCTCGCCTCGGCGGCGGCGATACTGAACGTCACCTTCGCCTCGGCGTGCGGCTATGCGCTCGCGAAGCTGCGTTTCGCGGGGTCGAAGTTCGTGTTCGGCTGGATCGTCGCGTGCATCATGATCCCGTTCTACGCGACGGTCATCCCGGTGTTCCTCATGGTGCGGCACATGCCGCTCTTCGGCGGGAACTCCATCTTCGGTCAGGGCGGCATCGGCTGGATCGACTCGTGGTGGGCGCTCATCGTGCCCGGAGCGGTCTCGCCCTTCATGGTGTTCCTGTTCCGTCAGTTCTACGTCGGCACTCCGACGGAGCTGATCGAGGCTGCACGACTGGACGGTGTGAGCGAGTTCGGGATCTACTCCCGGATCATCACCCCCCTGATCAGGCCGGGACTGCTCACTGTTGCTCTGCTGAGCTTCGAGGCGGGCTGGAACAACTTCCTGTGGCCGCTGCTGGTGACCACCTCGGAGAACCTGCGGGTGATCCAGGTCGGCATCGCATCGTTCCGCCAGGAGGCCACCACGGACTGGCACCTGCTCATGGCCGGCACCACCATGGCCGCCGTGCCGATGATCGTGCTGTTCCTGATCTTCCAGCGCTACTTCGTGCAGGGCTTCGCGGCCTCGGGGATCAAGTGAGCATCACCTCTGACGCGCTGCGGAACGGTCCTCGCGAGGATCGTTCCGCAGCGTCCGCCGGATCTCCACCGGTAGTGACCGCTCCGGGCCGGCGTCGGCGGGATCCGCTGGACGCCCAGGGCCTCGTGCGCTTCTTCGTGAAGCCCGCCGCCTTCCTCGCCGCGAACTGGGCAGCGATGCTGGGGATCCTCACCATCGCCGGGATCGTGCCCGCGCTCTCGGGCGCAACCCGTGTGACCGGAGATCTCCGGCAGTACGAGGACTCTGCGTTCCGTTCCGCGCTGACCCACATCCGAAGTACCCTCCGGCGCGACGCCCCAGCGTCGCTGCTGCTCCTCCTGGTCGCCGGGGGTATTGCAGGGAACAGCCTGCTCCTTCCGCAACTGGACACCTCTGTCCGGGTGTTCGTGGTCGGACTGCTCCTGCCGGTGCTGTGGGTGCTGGTCTCGCTGCTCAGCGCCTATGTCGTCGTTGCCTCTCGGAGCGGTGACATGACGCGCGAGGAGGTCG
>Ga0079224_100017344_pt1 | contig 10144 bp, 12 predicted proteins | sample Stecom2015_FD_80414 | JGI IMG/M metagenome (GOLD analysis project Ga0079224, IMG submission 80414) | Agricultural soil microbial communities from Utah to study Nitrogen management - Steer compost 2015 | ecosystem: Environmental > Terrestrial > Soil > Agricultural land | place: USA: Utah... | reverse complement strand
GTACTGGCTGGGCGTCGGCGCGCAGCCGTCCGAGCAGGTCGCCGCGCTGCTGAAGGTCACCGGCGACTGGGCGAAGTTCAAGGGCGAGGGCGACGCCGCCGGCTCCCTGAAGACCGCCGAGGCCAAGCAGACCGCCGAGGAGCGGATCGCGGAGGCCGACAAGGCCGCCTCCGAGTCCCGCGAGGGCGCGAAGAAGGCCAAGGAGAAGGACGCCTCCGAGCTCGAGGCCGGCTCCGAGGAGGCTCCGGCCGAGGGCGAGACCACCGAGGACGCCGAGGCCGCGGCGACCGACGAGGCCTGAGATGAGCGCCCGCGCCGAAGCGCTCGACCATCTGGTCCGCGGCATCGTCGACGACCCCGACGCCGTGCGCGTCACGGAGAAGTCCACACGTCGCGGCCCGCTGCTCGAGGTCCGGGTCGGCGCCGCCGACCTGGGACGCGTCATCGGCCGGTCCGGCCGCACCGCCCGTGCCCTGCGCACGGTCACCGCGGCCCTCTCCGAGGACGACGTGCGGGTCGACATCGTCGACGTCGACCGTCGCTGAGGTGCCCCGCAGGCTCCTGAGGAGCGGCGCTGCCGAGCGGACCGAGAGGTCCCGGCAGCGCCGCTCCTCGTCGTCCGGGGGTCGTCGCCGCGCTCACCGCGCCGCCCTCCCCGGCGCCGCGCTCGCCGCCCTCGCCCTCGCGCTCGGCGGCTGCACGGCTGAAAGGCCCGGCGAGGAGCCGGAGGCGCCGTCGGTCGCGCCCGAGGAGGCGAGCGCCGATCCCGCCCTCGCCGCGGCCTGCACCGGGTTCTGGGGAGACCCCGACTATGCGGGCCCGCTCTCCCGCGAGGTCCTGGACCGTGCCGGGAGCGCACCGGAGGTCGGCCCCTCCGATCCCGGCTTCTACGCCATGACCGGCGACGACGTCGAGGACCTCTTCGCCGACGCGCCCGAGGGCGCACGGGCGGCCGCGGCGGAGCTGGCCGACTGGTTCCGCACCCAGCCCGAGCGCGGCGCCGAGTCCGACCGCGAGGCCTTCGCCGACGCGTTCGAAGGCGTGGCCGCCGGCTGTCAGGACGTCTCCGTCGCGGCGCTCTGGGTCGCCGGGGGAGGAGAGGCCGGTGCCAAGCCCGCCGCTCTGGTCTGCGCCGATGTCTTCGACACTCCCGGCACCCTCACCCACTTCGCGAACTCGAACGTCCTGACCTCCAACATGTTCAAGCTCGTCGGCCTCTCCCCGCGCAAGGTCCCTTCCGGCCGCACCGACGATCTCCGCGCGACCGCCGAGCTGCTGGACGCGCAGATCACCGCCGTGGACGACGATGCCGTGCGCACCGCCCTCGAGCAGGTCCGCGCCCCCTTCGTCGACGCCCTGGACGGCGACACCTGGTCCGACGGGCTCCAGGACCCGCTCGACCAGCTCTCGACCGCCTGCGCCGAGCAGGGCTACCACGCCCCGGCGCCCGCCGAGGAGGGAGGCGACGCCGTCGTCGGCGCCCCCGCCCCGGAGGACGCCCCCGCCCCGGAGGACGCCCCCGTTCCGGAGGTTGCCTCCGGCCCGGCCGACGGACGCCCCGCCCACTTCGCACTCCTTCCCGCCCCTTCGAACGGAGCCACCGCATGAGCACCCTCGACGTGATCGTCGCGACGATCGGCCGCGCGCACGGCCTGCGCGGCGAGGTCGCCCTCGTCCTGCGCACCGACCAGCCCGAGGAGCGCCTGAGCCCCGGCACCGTGTTCCAGGCCGAGGTCGCCGGCCGCTCCCGCACCCTCACCGTGGCCCGCACCCGCCTCCAGCAGGAGCGCTGGTACGCGAGCTTCGAGGAGGTCACGGACCGCACCGACGCCGAGTCCCTGCGCGGGGTGGACCTCGAGCTCGCGGTCGACGCCGAGGAGGAGGCCGCCGAGGATCCCGACGCCTGGTATCCCGCGCAGCTCAAGGGCCTCGCCGTCCGCCACGTCGACGGGCGCGAGCTCGGCGTCGTCGCGGGCGTGGACCACTACCCGGCGCAGGACCTCCTCGTCGTGCGCACCCCCGACCGGCGACGCGTGCAGCTGCCGCTGGTCGAGCAGCTCGTGCCCGAGGTCGACCTCGAGGCCGGCGTCGTGATCGCCGACCCGCCCGGCGGGCTGTTCGACGCGCTGCCGGAGGACGAGCAGGGCCCCGAGCCGGAGACCTCCGGCCCCGCCCGGACGGAGCGCTGAGCCCGCCGTGCGCATCGACGTCCTCACCATCTTCCCCGAGTACCTCGCGCCGCTCGAGCTCTCCCTGATCGGCAGGGCGCGCCGCGACGGGCTCGTGGACCTGCACGTCCACGACCTGCGCAGCTGGACCCGCGACCGCCACCGCACCGTGGACGACACCCCGCTCGGCGGCGGCGCCGGCATGGTGATGAAGCCCGAGCCGTGGGCGGAGGCCTTCGCCGCCGTGCGCGCCGAGGGGCAGGCGGCGCTCGGTGCCGACACCGAGCCGGTGATCATCTTCCCCAACCCCGCCGGCACCCCCTTCGCGCAGGCCACCGCCCAGGAATGGTCCGAGTGCGAATGGCTGGTCCTCGCCTGCGGTCGCTACGAGGGGATCGACGAGCGGGTCTACGAGCACCTCGCCGACATCGGCTGCGAGGTCCACCTCGCCTCCCTCGGCGACTACGTGCTCAACGGCGGCGAGGTCGCGGTCCTCGCGATCACCGAGGCCGTGGTGCGGCTCGTCCCGGGCGTGGTCGGCAACGCCGAGTCCCTCGTCGAGGAGTCCCACTCCGACGGGCTGCTGGAGTACCCGCTCTACACCCGCCCCGCCCGCTGGGAGGACCCGGCCGGGGTGGTGCGGGAGGCGCCCGCGATCCTGCTCTCCGGCGACCACGGGAAGATCGCCGCCTGGCGGCGCGAGCAGTCGCTCGAACGCACCCGGCAGCGCCGCCCCGATCTGCTCGACGAGGCCTGACGGCGCCGTCCGACGCGCCGAGGGCGCCGCGCCCACGACCCGGACGTGAGCGATCCGACAGCCCTCCGCGGTGATCACCGGCACGAACGCCGCGGTGCGGGCTTGCCGCCCCTTCCCGTGCGCTGGCAGAATGACCCCTCGTGCGCACCGCGCGCCTCTCTGCCTCAGGGGAGGGCGCATCACGCGGTCGGGCAGGTCCGTGGCGATGGGAGTCGCCGCCAGAGGCCCAGCACACCGGCACGGGGAGCCAGCTCCCCGCCGGATCGACGGTTCATGACGGGTCGCCCGAGAGGCGGCCCGACGAACGAGGCCGACGACCTGAGGCGGAGGCCAGGAGAGAGACATGCAGAAGCTCGACGAGCTCGACAAGGCGTCCCTGCGCGAGGACGTCCCCGCCTTCCGCGCCGGCGACAACGTCAAGGTGCACGTGAAGGTCATCGAGGGCAACCGCTCCCGAATCCAGGTCTTCCAGGGCTACGTCATCGGCCGCCAGGGCCACGGCGTGGGCGAGACCTTCCGCGTCCGCAAGATCTCCTTCGGCGTCGGCGTGGAGCGCGTGTTCCCCGTTCACGCCCCCACGGTCGACAAGATCGAGGTCGTCACCCGCGGTGACGTCCGCCGCGCGAAGCTGTACTACCTGCGCAACCTCACGGGCAAGAAGGCCCGCATCAAGGAGAAGCGCGACCACTCCTGATCCGCTCCCGGATCCCAGGATCACCCGCGTGAGCGCGGCGAGACGGCGACGGACCCACCCGGTGGTGGCCGTCGCCGTCTGCGTCGTGCTGGCGCTGCTCGCGGTGCTCGCCGTGCGGCACTTCGTGGTCCAGCCCTTCCGCGTCCCGTCGGCCTCCATGGCCCCGACCCTCGAAGTCGGGGACGTGCTCCTGGCCGACCGCACGAACGCCGGCGAGGCCGAGCGCGGGGACGTGGTCGTCTTCGACGGCAGGGGATACTTCGCCCCCTCGGCGGAGGACGGCGACCGCTACTGGGTCAAGCGGGTGATCGCCGTCGGCGGCGAGTCCATCGCCTGCTGCGGCGACGACGGCGCGCTGCTGCTGAACGGCGAGGAGCTGGAGGAGCCCTACCTGCCGGGCGGCATGGCGCCCAGCACCACCGAGTTCGACCTCGTCGTCCCCGAGGGGCGCATGTTCGTGCTCGGCGACAACCGTCCCGACTCCACCGACTCCCGGCACCTGCTCGGCGCCCCCGGCGGCGGGATGATCCCCGTGGATCGGGTGGTCGGCAGGGTCGAGCGGATCGTGTGGCCACCGCCTCGCGGCGGCTCCCTCTGACTCCCAGCCCCCAGCGGCTATCCTTGCCGCGATGAATGCGTCCGACGAGAACCGCCGAGCCGGCTCCCCGACCGGGGACCCCGCTCCCGCCGAGGACGCCGCGACTGCGACGACCGCGTCCGAGGGCAGCGCCCCGCAGGGGGACGAGCGCCCCGCGGCGCAGGACCGCCCCGAGGGCGAGGGCCGCACCCACCGCCGCAGGCAGCGGATGCCGCTGTGGCTGGACACCCTCGTGACCATGGTGGTCGCGCTGGTCATCGCGGTGCTCGTGAAGACCTTCCTGATCCAGCCGTTCTACATCCCCTCCGCCTCGATGAACCCCACGCTGCTGGAGGACGACAAGATCATCGTCTCCAAGCTCAGCCCCGGGGTGTTAGACCTCGAGCGCGGCGACGTCATCGTCTTCGAGGACCCGGCGGACTGGATCCCCGGCGACGCGACCGAGAACCCCACCCCCCGGGTGCGGGTCATGATGGCCCTCTCGCTCATCGGGCTCGCCCCCGACCCCTCCCAGGACCACCTGGTCAAGCGGCTGATCGGCCTGCCTGGCGATCACGTGGTGTGCGAGGAGGAGGGTGCCGCCCTGCAGGTCAACGGCACCACCCTCGACGAGCCGTACATCAACCCGGAGACCCCCGCCTGCCAGGCGGCCTTCGACGTCACCGTCCCCGACGACAAGGTCTGGGTGATGGGCGACAACCGCTACGCCTCCGCGGACTCCGCCTGGCACGAGGTGCAGGGCGAGGGCGGCTTCGTCGACGAGTCGGACATCACCGGCCGCGCCGAGGTCGTGTTCTGGCCCGCGAGCCGCTGGACCGGCCTCGGGGACGGGTCGGACGCGTTCGCCGACGTGCCCGACCAGCCGTGAGCGCCCCCGCACCGACCCTCGACCTCGAACGCGAGCTCGCCCGCCGCGCGGGCCCCGGGCGCCGGGTCGTGGTGGGGCTGGACGAGGTGGGCCGCGGCGCCCTCGCCGGCCCCGTCGCCGTCGGCGCGGTCGCCCTCGAGATCACCGACGGCGAGGTCGCACCCCTGCCCGACGGCGTGAGGGACTCCAAGAAGCTCACCGCCCGGCGCCGTGAGGCGCTGGTCGCCCCGATCCGCGAGTCCGCGCTGGCCGGCGCCGTCGGCTGGGCGGAGGCATCCGAGATCGACGAGATCGGGATCATGGCCGCTCTGACCCGCGCCGCGCTGCGCGCGCTCGAGGGGCTCGGCGTCGAGGCCGACGCCCTCCTGCTCGACGGGGACGCGGACGTGCTCACCCCCGCGCTGACGGCTGCGGGGCGCCCCGCGCCGCTGGTGCAGCTGCGGGTCGCCGCCGACCGGGACTGCGCGAGCGTGTCCGCGGCGAGCATCCTCGCGAAGGTCGCACGGGACGCGCGGATGGTCGAGCTGGACGCGGAGGCTCCCGACTACGGCTGGGCCTCGAACAAGGGCTACGGCGCCGCGGTGCACCGCGCCGCGATCGACCGGATCGGCGTGCACGAGCACCATCGCCGCAGCTGGCGGCTCGGCTCCGTGCCCGCCGCCGGCCGTGCCGCCCGCCCCGCCGCGGTACCTGCCGCGGGCACCGGCCCGATGCCCGGCTCCGCTGGCGTACTGTGGGAGGGCCCGTGGAGCCTACAGGACGAGGAGGAGCGCCGATGAGCAGCCAGGATCTCGAGAACTACGAGTCCGACCTCGAGCTCCAGCTCTTCCGCGAGTACCGCGACGTGGTCAGCCTGTTCACGTACGTCGTGGAGACGGAGCGTCGCTTCTACCTCGCCAATCAGGTGGACCTGCAGGTCCGCTCGGGCGGCGGCGAGGTGTTCTACGAGCTGCGCCTGGCGGACGTGTGGGTGTGGGACATCTACCGCTCCAACCGCTTCGTGCGCTCGGTGCGGGTGGTGACCTTCAAGGACGTCAACATCGAGGAGCTCAACAAGCAGGACATCTCCCTGCCCTGAGCCCGCCGCGCGACCCTCCGGTGCCGCGCGACCTCTCCTCCACAGCACCCCGTCGTCCCCAGGATCCAGGGGCCGCTTCCCCGCCCGGAACGCTCCGGCGAGGCTGACGGGCATGAACAGCCTCGCTCCCGTCCCCGGCACCCCGCCCGCCTCCCTCCCCGCCGACAGGCCCCGCCCGGCCCCGGCACCGCCCCGCGTGCGGGAGATGACCACCCTCGAGCTCGGTCGCGCCGGGGAGGATCTCGCCGCCGACCACCTGGTGGCCTGCGGCTGGCAGATCGTGGAGCGCAACCTGCGGCTCGAGCACGGCGAGCTGGACATCGTTGCCCTCGCGCACACGACCCTCGTCTTCGTCGAGGTCAAGACCCGCCGATCGTTCGTCACCGGGGTGCCGCAGGCCGCCGTCACCCCCGCGAAGCTGCGCAGGCTGCGCCGGCTGGCGGGGGAGTACCTCATGGAGCGCTCGACCCCGCACCGCGACGTGCGGATCGACGTGATCGCCGTGCACGCCCACCTGGACGGGGACTTCTCCCTCGAGCACCTCGAAGGGGTGCACTGAGATGGGCCAGGCGCGCACCCTCTCGATCAGCCTCACCGGCCTCGAGGGCACCCTGGTCGAGGTCGAGGCCGACGTCTCTCAGGGCCTGCCCGCGTTCTCGCTCGTGGGCCTGCCGGACTCCTCCACCCTCCAGGCCAAGGACAGGGTCCGCGCCGCCGCGGCCCGCAGCGGCCTCCGCCTCGCCCAGCGCCGGATCACCGTGAACATGACCCCGGCCTGGCGGCCGAAGCACGGCTCCGGCTTCGACCTCGCGATCGCGCTCGCGGTCCTCGACGCGCAGGGCGACCTGCTCACCCACGTCCCCTCCGACACCGTGCTGCTCGGCGAGCTCGGGCTCGACGGGAGGCTGCGTCCCGTCCCCGGGGTGCTGCCCGCCCTGCTCGCCGCCCGCGGTCTGGGGCTCTCCCGCGCCGTGGTCCCCGAGGCGAACCTCGCCGAGGCCCGACTCGTCGGCGGCATCGAGGTGGACGCGGCGCCCGACCTCACCACCCTCCTGCACCGCTTCGGCGCGGACGTCCCGCCGTCCCCCGCCCGCGAGCCGCTGCCCGCGGGCGCCGCGGTGGAGCGAGGAGCAGGCAGCGCGGTCGACTTCGCCGACGTGATCGGCCAGGAGCAGGCCCGCCGTGCCGCGGAGGTCGCCGCCGCAGGCGCCCACCATCTGCTGCTGCAGGGACCGCCCGGCGCCGGCAAGACGATGATCGCCGCGCGCCTGCCCGGCATCCTGCCCGAGCTGAGCACCGAGGACGCCCTGGACGTCTCCGCCGTCCACTCGCTCGACGGCCGCTTCGACGCCCGCGGCGGCCTCCTGCGCACCCCGCCGCTGGAAAGCCCCCACCACACCGCCACCGCCGCCGCGATCGTCGGCGGGGGAGGAGGGCTCGCCCGGCCCGGCGCGATCTCCCGCGCCCACTGCGGGGTACTCTTCCTCGACGAGGCGCCGGAGTTCTCCGCCCGGGTGCTCGAGGCGCTGCGCGAACCCCTGGAGACCGGGGACATCACCCTGCACCGGGCACGCGGGGTCATCCGCTACCCGGCCCGCTTCCAGCTGGTCCTGGCCGCGAACCCCTGTCCCTGCGGGAACGCCTGGGGAAAGGGCGAGAAGTGCACCTGCACCCCGCTGCAGCGCCGCCGCTACCTCTCCCGGCTCTCCGGGCCCGTGATGGACCGGATCGACATGCGCGTCGACGTCGGACCGGTGGACCTCCACCGCAGCGGCGCCGAGCCCGCCGAGCCCAGCGCCGCGATCGCCGCCCGCGTCGGCCGGGCCCGCACCCGCCAGGCCCACCGCTACGAGGGACGCGGCTGGAGCACCAACGCCCACCTTCCCGGCCCGCTGCTGCGGACCGAGTTCGCCCCCGCCCCGGCGGACCTCGCGCTGCTGCGCCACTCCCTCAGCCAGGGCCGGCTGACCCTGCGCGGCCACGACCGCGTGCTGCGCCTGGCCTGGACCCTCGCCGACCTCGACGGCGAGGATCGTCCCGACGCCCTGCACATCGGCGAGGCCCTCACCCTGCGACAGGCGGACGCCCGATGACCGAGAACCCCGACATCACGCACGAGACCGAGCGCCGGGCCCGGCTCACCTGGTCCCTGCTCGCCGAGCCGTCCGACGCCGTCGCGCTCATGGCGCGGGAACGGCTCGGATCCCGCGCCGCGCTCGAGCTCGTGCGGGAGGCGACGCCGACAGAGCTGCTCGCCGCGCTGGACGGACAGGTGCCGGCCGAGGCCGCCGACCCCGGCGCCGGCACGCCCGGCGCCCGCGCCTCCCGCGCCCTCCAGCGCTGGCGCGGCCGGCTCGCCGCCGTCGACGTCGATGCCGTGCTGGAGGACGCCGACCGGCGGGGGATCCGGGTCCTGATCCCCGGAGACGAGGAGTGGCCGAGCGCCCTCGACGACCTCCAGGAGACCACCCCGCACTGCCTGTGGGTGCAGGGCCCCGGCCGGCTCGACCGCCTGGCCGGGGAGCGCGCCGCGGCGCTCGTCGGCTCCCGCGCCTCGACCCCCTACGGGGAGGACGTCGCCTCCTCCCTCGGCGCCGCCTTCGCGGGCGCCGGCGGGACCGTCGTCTCCGGCGGCGCGTACGGCATCGACGCCGCGGCGCACCGCGGGGCGCTCGCCGCCCAGGACGGCGCGACCCTCGCCGTCCTCGCCGGCGGACTCGACCGCCTCTACCCCCGCGGGAACACGCAGCTGCTCGAGCGGATCCGCGAGCAGCACCTGCTGCTCAGCGAGGCCCCGGCGGGCACCGCCCCCACACGGTGGAGGTTCCTGGCCCGCAACCGGCTGATCGCCGCCCTGTCCCGCGCGGTGGTGGTCGTCGAGGCGGCCTGGCGCTCCGGCGCGCTGTCCACGGCGCGGCTCGCCGATCAGCTCTCCCGACCGGTCGGAGCGGTGCCCGGCCCGGTCACCTCCGCCGCCAGCGCCGGCTGCCACCGCCTGATCCGCGAACGCGGCGCGGTGCTCGTCACCGAGCCCGCCGAGCTGCTGGACCTGCTGCCCGGAGGGCCCGCCGCAGGGGAGGGGAGCTTCGCCCGCCAGGACGAGCTCGATCTGCTCTCACCAGCGGATCGGCGTGTGCTCGATGCCGTCCCGCCCCGCTCGGGCATCTCCCCGGGCCGCCTCGCGGACGAGATCGGCTTCGCACCGCGGGAGGTCGGCGCAGCGCTGGCCCGGCTCGAGCTGCTGGGCCTGATCGAGCAGGGAGGACAGCGGATCCGGCGCACCCGCCGCACGGGCTGACGGCCGGCTCGGCGGGAGCACTGCCCCCGGCCGCGAGGATGGGCGAGAATGACGGGATGAGCACGGAGCGCGCGACGGAGACCGACGAGCAGATCGTCGACGCCTTCGCCGCCCATCTCGACCTCGAACGAGGCAGGTCCGAGCACACCGTCCGGGCCTACCGCCGCGAGGCCGCGGCGCTGCTGGCGCATCTGCGGGAGGTCGAGCGGATCGCCCCGGCCGAGCTCGACGTGACAGCGCTGCGCTCCTGGCTCGGCGCTCGCGCGGAGACCGGGGCCGGCGCGAGCACCCTCGCCCGCTCCGCCGCGGCTGCGCGGACGTTCACCACCTGGCTCGCCGCCACCGGCAGGATCCCGCACGACGTCGGCGGCATCGCTCGCCATCGCCTCGCGCGGCCCCGACATCACCTGGATCAGGCCTTCCATGCCGGCCTGACGATGGCCGGCGATCGTGCAGAAATAGGCGAATTCGCCGAGCTTGCTCGCCAGGAAGGAGATGGTCGTGGACGCGTTCTTGCCGACCACCACCGCGGAGCGCGCGGGAAACTGGTCGACGACGATGTCGTGTTCGGCGCCTTCGCCGTTGATCAGGTTGATCTGGACGAGTTCGCCCTCGTGCACCATCAGCGTCGGGTTGATCTTGCCTTCGATGTCGCCGCCGACGCCGATATAGACCATGCGGCC
>Ga0079224_100017343_pt1 | contig 10144 bp, 9 predicted proteins | sample Stecom2015_FD_80414 | JGI IMG/M metagenome (GOLD analysis project Ga0079224, IMG submission 80414) | Agricultural soil microbial communities from Utah to study Nitrogen management - Steer compost 2015 | ecosystem: Environmental > Terrestrial > Soil > Agricultural land | place: USA: Utah... | reverse complement strand
ATATCAAATAATGAATAACGAGATTATTACTGATATCCAATGGTTTTGTTTCTGCAAAATTGTTATATTAAAATCGGATAAATTTGAACGAATCTATACTATAAATGTTTTAACTATTAATAATTTTAATTATCGGCTAATCTGAAAAGATTATTAATTATTTATTTAACAACAGTTGATATCATTAATTCAGTAAAATATGAGTGTTATTAGAAGTCTGCTTGATACAGATCTTTATAAGTTTACAACAAGCTATGCTTATTCCAAGCTTTTCCCAAGAGCACATGGAGAGTTTGAATTTGTGGATAGGAGTAATGGTGATTATCCTGATGGGTTTGACATACTGCTGAAAAAAGAGATAGAGAAGATGTCAACTTTATCACTTTCTCAAGGAGAGGAGAATTTTATCAGACAACAGATGCCATATTTACCACCCACTTATATAGATTTCCTTAAAGGTTTCAGATTTGACCCCTCTGAGGTTGATATCAGGCTTGAAGATAAAAAGCTACATATAAACGCTAAAGGACTCCTTTATAGGGTGACACTTTGGGAAACTCCTATACTTGCAACAGTGTCAGAGCTGTTTTTCAGGGAGATGGGAAAATATCCCGACAGGAAGTATATGGAGGAGGCTGCTATTGAAAAAGCGATGAGAATGAAAGAGCATGATATAACATTTTCACTCTTTGGAATGCGGCGTAGGTTTAGCTTTGAAGTGGAAGACAGAGTTACAGAGCTTCTTAAGCAACATGCAGGTGATAGTTTATATGGCACCAGTAATGTTTACATGGCATACAAGCACAACCTTAGTGTTTCAGGCACTCATCCGCATGAATGGGTTCAGTTTCATGGATCAATATATGGCTATAAGATGGCCAATTATATGTCAATGGAAGATTGGATAAATGTTTTTGATGGTGATCTTGGCACTGTTCTCACTGATACATATACAACCGATGTTTTCCTTCGCAATTTCAGTAAGAAACATGCAGCATTGTTTACAAGTCTGAGACATGATAGTGGAGATCCGTTTGTTTTTATTGATAAAGTAATTCGCAGATATGAAGAGTTGCGAATTAATCCAAAGATGAAGTATCTGGTGTTCTCAGATAGTCTTAATGTAGATAAAGCAATAGAAATTAAGAATTACTGCAACAATCGAATAGGATCAACTTTTGGAATTGGCACTAATCTTACCAATGATGTCTCATCAAAAATAAAAAGCATGAATATTGTCATGAAGCTCTTTCGCTGTAAAATGACAGCAAAAGAGGAGTGGCAGGAGTGTGTGAAGCTATCAGATGTAGAAGGTAAGCACACAGGTAGTGAAAGAGAGATAATGCTTGTGAAAGCTACATTGGGATTATAGCTGTTTCCTGTATTCGCTGCTGTTTCCTGCGGCATCAGTTGCAGTAAATACTAAAGTTAGCTTCTCTCCCTTAGGGAGTCTCGATTCATCAAAATCATAAGTATATACAGATGATTTAGAATCGTGAGTAAACAGCACAAACTCACCATTGATCTCGCCTCTGAATGAGGCAATCCCACTTTTATTGTCAGTAAGCCTTATCCGAATACGTCGCTGACTAGTCCAGTTTTCCGGTGCCAGAGGAGTGATTACAGGTGGCTGAGTGTCTGCCGATATAGCATAACTATCTCCCAGTTCTCTTATTGAAACTGAAATCCCGCCTCTGTTATATTTGCCCCCAACCCAACTGTCGGAGCCGTTATCATTAAGTCTGACAATGCCATAATTATTCTTGTTGCTAAGAGTATCACTATTTAGTTTTATCCATAGATCAGCACTGTTATGTAGAGGTACCGGATTGTTATGCAGTGAATGAATGTCAGAATAGTAGCTGCTGTTTTTCTCTTTTTCGTAATTGAAACATAAATCAGAATAGAGGTTACCTGATGGGATATAAATGCTGAATCCCATTTCCAGATAGGAGTTATCTGTATTCCACAACATCCTGTTTTTACATTCAGTTGTTTTTTGAATAGGTTGTTGCATTCCGTTAACCTTAAATCTGTAACTCAGTGTGTTACCATAATGATCTTCAAGTTCGTAATGAAAGTCATACTCCCTTTCTTCATCTATTTCAACATACCCATTATTTATAGAGTTGTAGAAGGGTAGGGAGTTACCAGGTTCAATAAACGACTTCATAAAGTAGGATCTGTTCTTCTTGAAGTCAACAAAGTCGATAAAAGAGTTCAACATTCTTGTATCAGAGAAAGAAAATCGGTTGATTGTGCTGCTGAAGACAGGGTTACCATCAACAAACAATCTGATATACTTTACCCCATAAATGTTATTCTGACCATTCATTCTATCATATGCCTTAACTCCTATACCAATAAGACCCCATGCATTAATTGTTCTGCCAAGTCGCACCGGATTACCATTGGCATCCTTACTGATATTAATTCTGATTGGGTCTATTGAACCATTAATAATCCCCCTGTCTTTAACAGGATAAAAAGCAATTCCTCTCAAGTCGGGCTTTTGAGTATCAGCTATTGCAGGTAAAAATTCAAGAGCATCTAAAGGATCTTCAGACTTGGAATCACGTATCTCGAAATGGAGATGCGGACCACCTGAACTGCCCGTATTGCCACTCAAAGCAATCTGCTGTCCACGTTTTACAGGAAATAATTCTGCTTCGGGATAAAGATTAATACTGTAGCTTTCAAGCTCATATTGTTTTGATTTCACATAATCGGTAATCTCTTTCGAAAAACTGTTCAGGTGAGCATAAACACTCGTGTGTCCGGTTGACGGGTGATCAAGATACAGAGCAAGTCCATATCCTCCCGGAGATACACTTATTCTTGAAACATAACCATCTTCAATAGCCAAAATGGGCTTGTTAACAGCCTGTTGAGTTTTGAAATCGATTCCGGAATGAAAATGGTTACTTCTAAGCTCCCCAAAACCTCCACTTAATGCAGGAGGTATGTTTACAGGATATCTGTAAATCTGAGAATATGCTGATAATGTAGACAGTAGTACTAGTAAAACAGATATATATCGAGAAGTTCTAAAAATCATTATTAGTGGTTTTTACACATTAAAATGTTATGCCTTATTATGAGAGGCAATAGATGTACTGTAGTTTGCTTATAAATAAAAAGAATTGAACTAAAGTACAAAAAATAAAAGACTTATTTATGAAAATTTGAGAATAAAACAGTGTTAATAATATCAACTGCAACCTCTTTCTTAGATTTTAATCCGAATGCCACCTTTTCACCTTTTCGGGAAATTATTGTCACCTTATTTGTATCCTTTCCAAAACCAGCTCCCTCATCCTGCAAAGAGTTGAGTACTATATAGTCGAAATTCTTCTTCTCCAGCTTTTTTATAGCATTAGCCTCTTCATCATTGGTTTCCAATGCAAAACCGATAAGAAGCTGGTCAGACCTTTTAATTTTCCCAAGTGAGGCGGCAATATCCGGATTAGGAGTAAGATCAATTGTAATTTTCTCACTCTCTTTTCTCTTAATCTTTTTGTCTTTTGAATGAGATGGCTTGTAGTCGGCAACAGCAGCAGATAAAATAGCTATATCCATCTGAGGAAATATATTCATAGATTCTTGGAACATCTCCTCAGCCGATTCTACATTAATAGTTTTGATATTTTTATTTGTTGCTGTGAGATTAACAGGTCCGGTAATAAGAGTTACCTCGGCACCTCGTGAGGCACACTCTTCCGCTATGGCATAACCCATTTTGCCTGAAGAGAAATTGCCTATAAATCTGACAGGGTCAATACGCTCATAAGTGGGTCCCGCTGTTATCAGAATTTTTTTTTTATTTAAATCGTCTGTTTTAGAAGTTACACTATCTGAACTGAAAAATTTATCCAGTATTGCAACAATATTCTCAGGTTCCTCCATTCTGCCTTTACCTTCGAGATGACTGGCAAGCTCTCCTATACCAGGCTCAATTATATGCACACCATCATCAATAAGTCTCTGAATATTTCGTTGAGTAGATACATGCTTAAACATATCCAGGTCCATTGCCGGAGCAGCAAATACAGGTGCTTTCATTGAGAGGTAAGTAGTTATCAGCATATTATCAGCAATTCCATTAGCCATTTTACCCAGTGTAGAAGCTGTGGCAGGTGCAATAATCATCAAATCAGCCCATAAGCCCAGGTCAACATGACTGTGCCACGTACCATCACCGGTAGCAAAGAACTCGCTAATCACAGCTCTTCCTGATAAAGCTGATAAAGTAACAGGAGTGATAAATTCTTTTCCTGCTGGCGTGATTACAATCTGCACTTCAGCACCTTGCTTTACAAGTAATCTGGTAAGTACTGCTGATTTATAGGCTGCAATACTGCCTGTTATACCTAAAACTATATGTTTTCCTTTTAGCGACATAACTTCTAAATTAGTATTACAAATATAGATTAAATATTTTGCTGCAACAAATAAAGTGTTAGAATAGCTAAATAATAATTGTTTTTAATATCTTTATTGCTAAATAACGTTAAATTAGTAAAATCATTTGGTACTTTGTATTGCATAATACCTTGCTTAAAGTATATTTGTATAAAAAAAAATCGGGCACAGGTATATTTTAAGATAAATAAATAAGATCATGAATATAGAGAATACACAAAGTCAAATGCGAAAGGGAGTTTTGGAGTATTGTATTCTTTCAATAATAAAAAGAGGAGAAGCTTACCCGGGAGATATCATTGAGGAGATGAAAAATGCCGGTCTACAACTTCTGGAGGGAACGCTTTATCCATTACTCAACAGGCTTAAGAATGCCGAAGTATTAAGCTATCAATGGGTAGAAAGTACATCTGGCCCCCCAAGAAAATATTTTAGTCTGACCGAAAAAGGGTGTGCTTTTTACTCGCTCCTTGAGACTACATGGAATGAGCTTGCTACAGGAGTAGAGACATTGACTCGTCAGAAATCTGATGACATATGTGCTGATTTAGAGGCTTCATCAGAAGCAGATGAAGAGGAAAAGAGTGAAGATAGGGTAGAGAGTGTAACTGATAATAATGGCGACGAATAAATCCGAATACTTGCAAAAAATATATTTAATCGTATGAAAAAGGTAATCAATATTAATTTCCAGGGACAAGTTATTGCAATTGAAGAAACTGCTTACGAAATATTGAAGCAATATATCGAAAGCCTGAAAAAGTATTTTTCCCAAGAGGATGGTGGTGATGAAATTGTTAACGACATTGAGAACCGTATTGCTGAGTTATTCGGAAATAGGTTGAAATTAGGAATCAATTGTATTACTGATGATGACGTTGAATCAATAATTAACAGTATTGGTAGACCTGAAGATTTTGATACTGAGTATAAAGTAGATTCAGAATCTGAATCTAAGAAAATAGATGAAGAGGTTTCAGAAGAATCTGAACTTAAGTCTGAAGAAGAACCACGAACTCTTAACAGAAACTCAAAAGATCAAATCATTGGTGGTGTATGTAGTGGAGTTGCACATTATTTTAAAATTGATCCAACATGGATTAGACTGTTGTTTGTGATTTTCTTCGGGATTTTATTCTGGGTATATATAATTCTTTGGATTGTACTTAAAGCTAAACCGCTTGAATCTAATGTGACTAAGAGACTTTACAGAAATCCAAATGATAAGTATATAGCAGGTATTTGTGGTGGTATAGCAGCTTATTTTAAGATTGAGTCATGGATACCCCGTCTGATTTTTATATTGCCTCTTTTTATAAATATATTTGGAATCATATCATTTTTTCCACTGAGTCACCTTTTTAAGGATGTTGATTTTAACTGGAATATAAATGGCAGTGTATTATTGTTATATTTAGTGCTTTGGGCTATTGTGCCTGAGGCTAAGACAGTGAAACAGAAGCTCGAGATGATGGGCGAAGATGACTATATAAAAAATATCAGAAACAGGGTTAATGATAATGTTGCAAGCACTAAATCCAAAAATGCAGCTGATAATACTGGTTCTGAGAACAGTTTCAAGAACAATAATACACAAATGCCTCCTGAACCTCCGAAAAGTGAGAGGAAATATTCAGATTCGGCTAGTTCAGAAAGATCTGGATGTATGAATGTCTTTATGGTTCTCTTAAAAATAGTGTTTTTTACATTTGCCGGAATATTTGCACTGACACTACTTGCAGTTTTTGGAGGTCTGTTTTTTGCAGGCACACAGCTAATATCGCTTAAGTCGCTTTTTATTGATCCGGGATATGAAAATAACCTTCTGATAGCTTCTTTAATAGCTCTTACAGTTGTACCTATTATTTCAATTATAATATGGATTATACGCCGTGTTATGAAAGCTAAATCACGCCCGTTTATTGGTGTTGTTGTCTCAATATTGTGGTTCTCGGGTCTTGTTATGTCAGGTATACTTGCATCTGAAGTGGCTGATAAATTCAAAGCACAAGCTTCTGATGAAGAGACTTTGGTCTTGAATCCTACCTCTTCTGGAAAATTATATATAGAGATGGAGCCATATCGTAATGATTATGCAGAATATAGATTCGGTTTTGGATATAATCCTGGAATAGATGAACTTCCATATAAAAATGTAAACGAAGATTCATTACTCTTTAACTCCATAAATCTGCAGATAAGACAAAGCACTGATTCACTTTTTCATGTGAGGAAGATTGCAGCATCATACGGAAATGATCTACGTCAGGCAAAGAGCGATGCTGAGCAATTCAGCTATAATATAGTTCAAAAAGATTCAGTCATATTATTGCCGGAGTTTTTCTCTGTACCAGCTGAACAAGGGTATCGCAAACAGAGTATTACAGTAGAAATTGCAGTACCTGCAGGTAAGTCGGTTGAGGTGAGCGATGTGTTGGAAGAGTACAGGGAAAATGAACCTCCTGCTGTTGCAAGAAAAAGGATAAGAAGCTATAGAAGTTCTTATACACCAGTTACTTTATAAGATTCATTATTTTTATTATACATTCATTATAACATTCATTGTGGACGAAGAGAGCTGTCTGTGAAAGATAGCTCTCTTTTTTTTAAATAAAATCCTGAAAATGTTGGTAACAGTTTGAAAAATCCTCTATCTTTGCATCCGCAAAATAGAATATTAATTAAAACGTTCTTTTAATTGTAAATTTGACGCCCGGATGGCGGAATTGGCAGACGCGCTAGTTTCAGGGACTAGTGTTGGCAACAACGTGCAGGTTCGACCCCTGTTCCGGGCACCTTATCAAGCGCAGGTGGTGAAATTGGTATACACGCTACTTTGAGGGGGTAGTGCCGGTTACGGCGTGTGAGTTCGAGTCTCATCCTGCGCACTCTTCATGGTAAGATCTATCTATGAAAATACTCACTTCACAACAGATTCGGTATGTAGATGCCGAGACCATCAAAAGAGAAGCTATTTCTTCGCTTGAGTTAATGAAGCGGGCTTCTACTGCATTCTACAACTGGTTCATCGAGAAATATTCTAATAAAAGCACTTCTGTACTTATTTTTTCCGGAGTAGGGAATAATGGTGGAGATGGGTTGTTTATTGCCCGTTTACTACATAAATCGGGTTACAGTGTAAAGGTGTGTATTGTTGAGTATAAGAATCAATATAGCGAAGATTGTGCTCATAATTTCCGCCGTGCTAAAGCAGAGAATATTTCAATAATTAAAATTTATAATGAAGATCAAATACCAGATATATGTAAATATGATGTGGTTATTGATGGGATTTTCGGGACCGGACTTTCGAGAGATGTCACCGGAATTGCTGAATCTGTAATTGGGAAAATAAATGAGAGTGGCGCAAAAGTTATCAGTATAGATGTGCCTAGCGGTCTCTTTCTTGAAAGAAAAACAACTTTTGCTGTTAAAGCCACAGAAACAGTAACATTTCAAATACCAAAGCTGGCTCTGTTTTTACCGGAAAATAACTTGTTTACTGGTAATGTTACTATAATTGATATTGGATTGAATGAACAAGCAATTTCCGAATCTGATAGTAATATTTACTTTACTGAGAAAAGTGAGATATCGAAACTTATTAAGCCCCTGAATTTATTTGCACATAAAGGTACTGTAGGTCATGCTCTCATAGTGGGTGGAAGTCTTGGAAAGTGTGGTTCAGTTTGTTTAGCTTCGAGGGCTGCTTTGAAAACAGGGTGTGGATTAGTTACCGCGTATATGCCAAAGTGTGGTGTACAGGTTATTCAGATCAATTTTCCCGAAGCGATGGCAATAGAGGATAGAGGTGAAAGATATATCTCCAATATTGATTTCGAAATTAAGCCTGATGCAATTGGTATTGGAGTGGGAATGGGACAAAATGAAGAGACAAAAAAAGCACTCCACGATTTTTTAATTAATAATAAAGTACCATTGGTTATAGATGCAGATGGAATAAATATTCTTTCCTCGAACCACAATTGGATAGAACTACTGAAACCTGATACTATATTAACTCCACATCCGGGTGAACTTTCAAGATTGGTTGGTGGATGGAGCGACGACTATGATAAAATTCAGAAAACAAGGTTATTCGCACAAAAGTATAACTTGATAATTGTTGTGAAAGGTGCATATACTTTAATCATAGATTCTGAAAATATTTATATGAACAGTACAGGTACTCCTGCACTTGCAACAGCCGGAAGCGGTGATGTTTTAACCGGAATTATAACAAGTCTGCTTGCTCAGGGATATAATCCTATTGATTCCGCAAAAGTAGGGGTTTACATTCATGGTATGACTGCAGATTTTACAACCAAATCAATTAATCCCAGATCATTTGTTGCTTCCGATATAATTGAAAATATTGGAAATGCATATAATAATCTCGAAAAAATCAGATGATTAGTTTGTGATTTACAATTAAATTATCTAATTTTGCACCTCATTTTGCCAATAGGCTCTATAAGAAGTCGCACTAAGTGGCTCGCCTCAGGCATATAACGTCAAGTTATTTTATATATGTACGTAATAGTAGATATTCAGGGTCAACAATTTAAAGTTGAACAAAATCAAAGATTATTCGTCCACAGAATAAATGCTGAGCAAGGTAGCGAAGTGGAGTTTGAAAAGGTGATGCTCATTGATAAAGATGGTGAAGTCACAGTTGGAACTCCAGTAGTGGATGGAGCAAAAGTAGTTTTAGAAGTTCTTTCTCACGTAAAAGGTGACAAAGTACTCGTTTTCAAAAAGAAAAGAAGAAAAGGTTACAGGAAACTAAACGGACATCGTCAACAGTTTTCAGAAGTGAGAGTTAAAGAAATTATTGCTTAATCAGTTAAAATCAGAAGAAAATGGCACATAAAAAAGGAGTTGGTAGCTCGAAGAACGGCCGCGAATCGGAAAGTAAACGATTGGGCGTTAAATTGTATGGTGGAGAAATAGCTAAAGCAGGAAATATTCTTGTTCGTCAACGTGGTACTTCTCATCACCCGGGTGAAAATGTAGGTATTGGAAAAGATCACACACTGTTTGCTTTAGTAGACGGAGTTGTGGTATTTCGCAAGAGAAAAAATAATCGCTCGTACGTATCAGTACAGCCTATGGTAGAAGCAGAAGCTTAATATGTTTCTGACCTTGTCCAGTTAAACGAAACTAGGACCATAATATAATATTTTTTAGTTGATAATTAAAAGGGTGATTTCACTATGTGATATCACCCTTTTTTTACATTATCTTCCTGGCGTACAGATTTATCAAACTAGCTTTTATCCAAAAGCTAAAGTTTGACTATTTGTGCCTATCGGATAAAACCTCTTCGATATCTTCCAGACGCAGATTCTTTGTTTTAAGTAATATCAGGAAGTGGTACATTAAATCAGCTGCTTCATTTTTAAACAATTCAAGATTATCATCCTTTGATTCAATAACTAACTCTACAGCTTCTTCACCAACCTTCTGTGCTACTTTATTAATTCCTTTACTGAATAGTTGTGCCGTATATGACCCTTCTGTATTATCTGTGATTCTTTGCTCTATAACTTTCTCTAGTTCGTATAAAAAACCTCTTGAAGTAGTTTTATCACCATCAAAACATGAGGTTTTACCTGTGTGACAAGTAGGTCCGATTGGTTTTGCCTTTATAAGAATTGTATCATTATCACAATCTGTCCTAATATCTTAAACCATAAGGTAATTACCAGAAGTTTCACCT
>Ga0079224_100017342_pt1 | contig 10145 bp, 6 predicted proteins | sample Stecom2015_FD_80414 | JGI IMG/M metagenome (GOLD analysis project Ga0079224, IMG submission 80414) | Agricultural soil microbial communities from Utah to study Nitrogen management - Steer compost 2015 | ecosystem: Environmental > Terrestrial > Soil > Agricultural land | place: USA: Utah... | reverse complement strand
CTCGCTCAATCCCTGGAGGATCGGCACTATCGCCCGCGCCTGCCTGGCGTTCTTCCGGATCGAGCGGCCCCGCCGCCTCAACCTCACTCAGAGCGCATGACGCGTTGCCCGAAATGGCTCATTTACATCCTTGAATAAAAACCGTTTTCTGGTGTGTTTCGGTGGCGCCCGGTCGGACGTGACCGCAATGAGAGGAGAGCATCATGGACTCCCATATCGGCGAGGTCGGCCGAGTCGACCCCGCCGGCCACGGCTCCGTCTCGGACCACCGGATCAACCTGTGCCTGTGCGGGTCCTGGCCCGGTGACTTCCCGCCCGTGCCGACACGAACGAGGCGGGGCGGGCCCGGCCGGGCCCGCCCCGCCTCGGCAAGGGAGGTTTCTACGGGGTGTGGATGTCGGGCCACGGGTAGTTCGTGACCTCGCTGCCGATGTAGAAGCTCGGGTGCGGCGGCTGGTTGTACGCCGTGTTCTGCCACGCGATCGCCACCCGGTACTGCACGTCGTGCATCAGGGTCGGGATGCGCAGGTCCGTCTCGTGCGGGGTGGCGTAGATCCGCAGCGCCGAGCTGTCGGAGGTGCGCCAGACGACCTCCTCGCGCCAGTCGCCGAACAGGTCCGCCGAGAGCGAGGGGTTCGACTTCGTGCCGTTGTTCGAGTCCACGCCCGAGCCGGTCAGGAGCCGCCCGTCGTGGTAGTCGTCGATGCGGGTGCCGTCGAGGAGCTCGCGCTCGCCGTCGCCGTCCCACCAGATCACGAAGTTCGCCGAGCTCGGCTTGGAGCCGATGTTCGACCCCGAGGCGTTCAGCAGGCCGGACACGTTCGAGGACCAGAACTCGCCGCCTGGGTTGCCGGTGGTGACGTTGGCGCCCACGCCGCGGCCGTTGTCGCCGTCTGGGCTGGTCTGGAACAGGACCGAGCCGTTCGAGCCCACGAGGCTGGAGGACGGCGAGCTGCCGCTCTCGTGCACCATGAACACCTCCTGGCCCGGGCGGTTCGGCACGAAGTCCGAGACGTGGAGCGCGTCGCCGTGGCCGAAGCCGGTGCGCCACAGCGCCTCGCCGTCCGAGCCGACGGCCATGGCCCCGTAGACCACGTCTTGTCGGCCGTCGCCGTCGAGATCGGCGATGGAGAGCGAGTGCGCTCCCTGCCCGCGGTACTGCGAGCCCTCGTCGTCGGAGTCGAAGATCCAACGGGTGGAAAGGTTCTGGCCGTCGAAGTCCACGGCCCAGATCACCGAGCGCGTGTAGTAGCCGCGCGCGAAGATCATCGACGGCGACTCGCCGTCCAGGTAGGCCGTTCCGGCGAGGAACCGGTCGACACGGTTGCCGTAGTCGTCGCCCCAGTCGGAGACGTTCCCTCTCGGCGGCTGGTAGTCGACGGTGTCGATCGCCGCCCCGGTGAGCCCGTCGAAGATCGTCAGGAACTCCGGCCCGGACAGGACGTAGCCGCCCGAGTTGCGGTGGTCGGCGCTGGAGGAGCCGATGACGCCGCCCTGGCCGTCGCGGGTGCCGTCGGCGGTCTTCATGGCGATCTCGGCGCGGCCGTCACCGTCGTAGTCGTACACCTGGTACTGGGTGTAGTGCGCGCCCGAGCGGATGTTGCGGCCCAGGTCGATGCGCCACAGCCGGTCGCCTTGGAGGGTGTAGGCGTCGATGATGGTGTTGTCGGTGACCCCGGACTGCGAGTTGTCCTTGGCGTTGTCCGGGTACCACTTGACGATGTACTCGTAGTCGCCGTCGCCGTCCAGGTCGCCGACGCTGGCGTCGTTGGCCTGGTAGTTGCCACCGGGCCGGTCGATCGGGATGTCGAAGTAGCCCGAGGAGTCGAACGCGACCTCGGTGCCCTCCTGATCGCCTTCGACGCCGTCGGTGACCGCGCTGACCGTGTACTGCGAGCCCGAGGAGCCGCCGCCGTCGAGGTAGTTCGTCGCGCCGGTGATCGGGGAGGAGTTCAGCTTCTGGCCGTTGCGGTAGACGTTGAACGCCACGTCGGAGTCGTCGGTGCCCAGCAGCCGCCAGGAGACCAGGTTCCCGCCGCCCGAAGGCACCACGCTCACGCCTCGTTGCAGCGCCTCGACCTCGTACCGGCCATCGCCGCCGCTGTTGCCGCCGTCCTCATCGTCCTCGGGCGGAGTGCCGACCGGGGAGTCGAGGTAGTCGATGTTCGCCAGCCCCTCCGCGGTCGTGGCGGCCAGCGTGACGGTGTTGGTGCCCGCGCTCAGGTTCGCCGTGACCGTCTCGGTCGCCCAGTCGGTCCACTCGCCGGTGGGCGCGAATGCGAGCGAGGCGAGCTGCGCGCCGTTCACGCGCACGTCCGCGGGCCGGTCGGCGGCGGTGCCGTTGGCGTACCCCACTTCCAGGTCCACTGTGGCCGCGCTGTCGGTCGCGATGGTGAACGTCGCGGTGGCGCCCACGGCGTTGTCGGAGTTGCAGAACCCGCTGCCGGAGTGTCCGGCGTGGTTGCTGTCGATCGTGCCCTGGCACAGGGCGGGGAGGTCTTCGGCCTCGAAGCGGCCGCCGCCCCGTCCGGGGTCGTCGTCGGTCGGTTCGCCCGTGCCGTCGTCGGTCGAGCCGTCGCAGGCGGTGCCGTTGAGCGTGAACGAGCTGGGGGCGGTGTTCGACGACGTCCAGGAGCCGTTGAATCCGAACTCGACGCTGGCGCCGCTGTCGAGGGCGGCGTTGTAGCCGATGTCCGAGGCGGTCACGGACGTGCCGGACTGGCTGATCTCGGCGTTCCAGGCGTTGGTCACCTGCTGGCCGGCGCCGAATTCCCAGCCGACCGTCCACGAGGAGACAGGGTCGCCGAGGTTCGTCGCCTTGACGCCTGCGGTGTACCCGCCGGGCCATTCGTTGAGGACGGTGTAGGTGACTTCGCAGCCGGTGGCGGCCTGGGCGGCGACGTTCGAGACCGCGGGGACGGCGACGGCGACGAGGCCCGCCGCGGTGAGGACCGACAGGCTCTGGAGCCGTCGTTTACGGGATATGCGCATGATCGCTCCGTGTATCGGATATGGAGGGTATGCTCCCGCCTGGCGGCGGAGAGGCGGAGGCGACACCGTGAGCATGCCGGGTCGACACGGTACGCTTCCATCGCTACATCGAAATGAATCGATTCAATTGGCAGGTTCAGTATACACACGGCCCGCATTGAGGGCAATATCAGAGTCGCAGGCAGTGTGTATTCATGCCTGTATATGCCTAAGTGGCCGGTCGGGCTTCCGGCCGCCGAAGCGCCGCGGTCAGCGCCCGCCCCGCTTCGGCGCGGCGGTGGACTCGCGCACCACGAGCGAGGTCGCCAGCTGCACGTGGTGCGAGTCGGGCCGCCGACCTTCGGCCAGCTCGAGCACGGTGCGGGCGGCGACCCGACCCATCTGCCGCAGCGGCTGGCGCACGGTCGTCAGCGCCGGTTCGGTCCACATCGCACCGTACGTGTCGTCGAAGCCGATGACGCTGAGGTCCTCGGGGATCCGCAACCCGCGGTGCTTGGCGACCCGCATGACGCCCATGGCGATCGAATCGCTGGCCGCGAAGACCGCCGTGGGCGGGTCCTCCATGTCCAGCAGGTACTGGGCGATCTCGGCGCCGGTCTCGGCGTCGAAGGGGCCGTGGCGCGTCAGCGTCGGGTCCGGGGCCAGCCCCGCGGCCTCCAGCGCCTCCCGGTAGCCGTGGAGGCGCTCGCGGCCGGGCACCGAGCCCTCGGATCCGCCGACGAAGGCGATCCGCCGGTGCCCCAGGTCGAGCAGGTGCCGGGTGGCCTGCACGCCTCCCGCCCAGTTCGTGGCCCCCACGCTGGTGACGCGGTCGTCGAGCGGGTTGACCGGGTCGATGACCACCAGTGCGAGCCCGACCTGCTCGCAGAAGGCGATCTCCTCGCCGGTCATCTGCGCGGTGACCACGACCAGACCGGTGTGGCCGCGGGCGGCGATCTCCTTGATCCGGTCGACGCCCAGCGACTCCTCGGGCAGCACGCCGCCGGAGGAGAGTGCGCTGGTGACGACATCGGCGCCGAGATCGGCACCCGCGCTGATGACGCCGTCGAGGACGTACAGGGAGTACATGTTGATGATCGTGTCGAACACGACGTGGATCGCGCCGCGGGAGGCGGGTTCTCGGGGGCCGGTGCTGGGGGCGTAGCCGAGCTCCTGGATCGCCTGCTGGACCTGCTGCCGGGTCTCCTCGGAGACGCCGGGACGGCCGTTGAGCACCTTGGAGGCGGTGGCCTTCGAGACGCCCGCGCGCTCGGCGACGGCGGCGAGCGTCGCTCGGGGGCTGGCCGGTCTGGTCATCGGTATACCTCGTCCTCTGCTGGGGCCACCATTCTAGCCAGTTTACGAAACAGTTTCTGCACTTGAGGCGGGGGTTCCCTGAAGCAGTCCTGGCCTCTCGGTTCAGTTTATAATCTTGTGACTTGACGCACCGGTGAACTGGGCGTACGTTCGAAACCCTAGGAAACAAGTGAGAAACTGTTTCTAAAGAGTTGAGTGTCCGGCCGGAAGGCCGGAGACGCAGAAAGGACTCCAGCAATGAAGCTTGGAACTCGCCGCCGCACCCTTCTGGCGTTCGGCGCCTCGGCCCCCCTCGTCGCCGCCGCCGGCGCGTGCGGCAACCAGCCGGGCGGCGGAGCCGACGGCGCCACCGCCTGGGGCCTGACCGGAGGCGCCGAAGAGGCCATGCGCGCCTCCTTCGAAGCCTGGAACGAAGCCAACCCCGACAACCAGATCACCGCCGAGTACTTCGCGAACGACGCCTACAAGGAGAAGATCCGCACCGCGATCGGCTCCGGCAACGCGCCCACCCTCGTCTTCGGTTGGGCCGGCGCCACCCTGGCCGAGTACGTCGCGAACGACTCGGTCATGGACCTCACCGAGGACACCGCGGCCCTCATCGACCGCGTCCTGCCCTCCGTGGCCGCCACCGGCATGATCGACGACAAGGTCTACGCCGTCCCGAACAACCAGTCCCAGCCCGTCGTCATGTACTACAACAACGACGTGCTCGAAGCGGCCGGGACCCAGCAGCCGACCACCTGGAACGAGCTCCTGGAGTCCATCGAGGCGCTCAAGGCCAACGACGTCATCCCGATCGCCCTCGCCGGCCAGAGCGTCTGGCCCGAGCTGATGTGGATCTCCTACCTGGCCGACCGCGTGGGCGGCGCCGAGGCCTTCAACCGCGTCGTCGCGGGCGAAGCCGGCGCCTGGTCCCACCCGGACATGCTCCGCGCCGCCCAGATGATCACCGAACTGGTCGACGCCGGCGCCTTCGGTGACTCCTTCGCCTCCGTCGTCGCCGACGCCGGAGCCGACCACGCCCTGGTCTCCACCGGCAAGGCCGGCATGATCCTCCAGGGCAGCTGGATCTACCCCGAGTTCCGCACCAACGCGGCCGAGCTCGTGGAGAGCGGCGGCCTGCGCTTCTCGACCTTCCCGATCGTCGAGGACGGGGCCGGCGACCCGACCAACATCGTCGGCAACCCGGCCAACTTCTGGTCGGTCTCCGCCAAGGACTCCGAGGAAGCCCGCCAGACCGCCGCCGACTACCTGTCCGAGGCGATCTACGACGACGAGCACGTCGACTCGCTCCTGTCGATCGGCGCCGTCCCGCCCGTGGTCGGCATCGAGGACAAGATCGCCGAGTCCGAGAACGCCGACTTCCTCACGCTCAACTACGAGATGGTGCGCGACGCGGCCAACTTCCAGCTCTCCTGGGACCAGGCCCTGCCCGCCGACCAGGCCCAAGAGCTGCTCAACAACCTGAGCACCCTCTTCCTCGGCGAGCAGACCGCCGAGGAGTTCTGCGCAGCGATGGACGCCACCCTGTGACCATGCCAGCTGACGACTCCGCACGTGTCGTCGAGGCCGGATCCTCGTCGGCCCGGTCGGGCGCGCGCCGCCGCGCGCGCCCGACCGGGCCGAGCAAGTGGATGGCCGCCCCGGCGCTCCTCCTGTTCGGTTTCTTCGCGATCCTCCCGCTGTTCGGCGTCGTGGCGCTGTCCTTCGTCCACTGGGACGGCCTCGGCGAGATCACGTGGGCCGGCCTGGACAACTGGAAGGCCGCCGCGAACGACTCGGTCTCGCGCAACGCGCTGTGGCTGACGATCAAGCTCACCATCCTCTGCGTGCTCTTCCAGGGCCCGGTGAGCCTGCTCCTCGGGGTCTTCCTCGCCGGCCGCCAGCGCTACCGCGCGCTGCTGGCCACCCTGTTCTTCCTGCCGCTGCTGTTCAGCTCCGCGGCCGTGGCCATCACGTTCACCGCGCTGCTCGACCCCAACTTCGGGGCCGGCACCGCCCTGGACGTCGACTGGCTCTCCCAGAACTGGCTCGGCGACCCGCAACTGGCCCTGTACGTCGTGGTGTTCGTGATCGGCTGGTGCTTCATCCCGTTCCACACCCTGATCTACCAGGCCGGCACCCGCCAGATCCCCAAGGAGATCTACGAGGCCGCCCGCATGGACGGCGCCGGGCCCGTGGCCCAGTTCTTCCGGATCACGCTGCCGATGCTGAAGTACACCATCGTCACCTCGACGACCCTGCTGACGGTCGGATCGCTCACCTACTTCGACCTCATCTTCGTGCTCACCGGCGGCGGCCCCGGCAACGCCACGCGCGTGCTCCCGCTCGACATGTACCTCACCGGCTTCCGCTCCTACGACATGGGCAAGGCCAGCGTCCTCGCGCTCGTCCTCGTCGTCGTCGGGCTCGCCGTCTCGCTCGGGCTCAACAAGATCACCGGCGCGAGCCGCATGGACAGCAGGTCGGAGGGATAGCCATGGCCAAGAACACCGCAACCGACTCCCGGCCCAACGTCCTGGGCGCCATCGGCGCCTGGCTGTGGCTGGCGATCATCATCCTGCCGATCTACTACATCTTCGTCACCAGTCTGCGGCCGCAGCCCGACTACTACTCGGAGAACCCGCTGTCGTGGCCGGAGAACGCCACGCTCGACGCGTACATCCGGGTGCTGGAGAACGACTTCCTGCTGTTCTTCCTCAACAGCGTCATCGTCACGGCCGTCACCGTGGCCGCCAGCCTCGCCGTGTCGCTCATGGCCGCCTACGTGGTCGTGCGCAGCCGAGACTGGTTCGGCCGCAACCTGTTCCGGGTCGCGCTGCTGGGCATCGCGATCCCCATCCAGGCAGCGATCATCCCGGTGTACTACCTGATCGTGCAGCTCGGCCTCTACGACACGCTCGCCGCGCTCATCCTGCCGTCGATCGCGTTCTCGATCCCGCTGACGCTGCTGATCCTGACCAACTTCCTGCGCGAGCTGCCCGAATCGCTGTTCGAGTCCATGCGCATGGACGGCGCCAGCGAGTGGAAGATCCTGCTGCGCCTGGTGCTGCCGCTCTCGCGGCCCGCGCTGGCCACGGTAGGGGTCTACCAGGCCCTCCAGGTCTGGAACGGCTTCCTGTTCCCGCTGGTGCTCACCCAGAGCGCCTCCACCCGCGTCCTCCCGCTGTCGCTGTGGAGCTTCCAGGGACAGTTCGGCGTCGACGTGCCCGCCGTGCTCGCCGCCGTCGTCCTGTCGGTCCTTCCTATGCTCGCGGCGTACATCCTCGCCCGCCGGCAGCTCGTGTCCGGCCTCACCGCCGGATTCGGCAAGTAACGAAAGAGAGAGCCGCACCAATGGCACAGACCAACGACTGGCACGACTCCGCGCTGCCGCTCGCCGACCGCGTCGAAGCGCTGCTGGCGGCCATGACGCTCGAGGAGAAGCTCGCCCAGCTGGGCGGCTTCTGGCCGCAGGCGAGCGACGACGACGGGGGCGACGGCGAGGTCGCGCCGATGGAGGACGCCATGAAAGGCGGTCCGAAGACCCTCGAGGAGGCCTCGGTCCACGGCCTGGGCCACATCACGCGGGCCTTCGGCACCGAGCCGGTCGAGGCGGCGGCCGGCGCGGCGGCCCTGGAGCGGATGCAGCGCGGCATCGTCGACCGCACCCGGCTCGGCATCCCCGCCATCGCCCACGAGGAGTGCCTCACCGGCTTCACCACCCTCGGCGCCACCGTCTACCCGACCTCCCTGGCGTGGGCCGCGACCTTCGACCCCGGCCTCATCGAGCGCATGGCCGGGCGCATCGGCGCGGACATGCGCGCTGTCGGCGTCCACCAGGGGCTCTCGCCCGTCCTGGACGTCGCGCGCGACTACCGCTGGGGCCGCGTCGAAGAGACCATGGGGGAGGACCCGTACCTCGTCGGCACCCTCGGCAGCGCCTACGTGCGCGGCCTCGAAGGGGCCGGGATCGTCGCCACGCTCAAGCACTTCGCCGGCTACTCCGCCTCCCGAGGGGCCCGCAACCACGCGCCGGTGCCCATGGGGCCCAGGGAGTTCGCCGACGTGATCCTGCCGCCGTTCGAGATGGCCGTGCGCCTGGGCGGCGCCCGCTCGGTCATGAACTCCTACTCGGACGTCGACGGGGTGCCCGCGGGGGCCGACCGCGAACTGCTCACCGGCCTCCTCCGCGAGCAGTGGGGCTTCACCGGCACCGTAGTCTCCGACTACTGGGCCGTGGCGTTCCTCGACATCATGCACCGCGTCAGTCCCGACCGCGCCACCTCCGGCGCGATCGCGCTCGAGGCCGGCATCGACGTCGAGCTGCCCGCGGCCGACGCCTACACCCGGGTGCTCGACAAGGTCGCCTCCGGTGAGCTCGACCAGGCCGTGGTCGACACCGCGGTGCGTCGCGTCCTGCTCCAGAAGGCCGAACTCGGCCTCCTCGACGCCGAGCCGGCGCTCGCCGCACCGAACGGCGAGGTCGACCTCGACAGCTCCGGCAACCGCGCCGTGGCCGCCGAGATCGCCGAGAAGTCCATCGTGCTGCTCGACAACGACGGCGTCCTCCCGCTGGCCCCCGGCTCCCGCGACATCGCGCTCATCGGCCCCACCGCCGACGACGCGCGCACGTTCCTGGGCTGCTACTCCTTCCCCAACCACGTGCTGTCGCGCTACGAGGAGCAGGGCACCGGCATCGAGATCAGCTCGCTCCTCGAGGCCGTGCGCGAGGAGTTCCCGGCGGCGTCCATCGCCTACGAGCAGGGTGTGCCGGTCCGCGAGATCGACCGCGGCGGGATCGAGGCGGCCGTCGCCGCGGCCGCCGCGGCCGAGGTCTGCGTGCTCGCCGTGGGCGACCTGGCCAGCCTGTTCGGGCGCGGCACCTCCGGCGAGGGCTGCGACGCGGCCGACCTGTCGCTCCCGGGCGCCCAGGCCGAGCTCGTCGAAGCCGTGCTCGCCACTGGCACGCCCACCGTCCTCGTCGTCGTCTCCGGGCGTCCGTACGCCCTGGGCGACTTCGCCGACCGGTGCGCCGCCGTCGTGCAGGCGTTCCTGCCCGGCGAAGAGGGCGGAGCGGCCATCGCGGGCGTCCTCTCCGGACGGATCAACCCGAGCGGCCACCTGCCGGTCGGCGTCCCGCGCATCGCCGGAGGCGGACCGGGCACCTACCTCGCCCCGCCGCTGGGCCAGTACAGCGAAGGCGTGTCCAATATCGACCCCCGCCCGCTGTACCCCTTCGGGCACGGCCGCTCGTACACCGCCTTCGAGTACGCCGACCTGCGTCTGAGCGAGCAGGCCGTCGGCGTCGACGGCGAACTGCTGGTCTCGGTCTGCGTCACCAACACCGGTGAGCGCCGCGGCGGGGACGTCGTCCAGCTCTACCTGTCCGACGAGGTCGCCCAGGTGACCCGGCCGGTGCGCGAGCTGGTCGGCTACACGCGTCTCGAGCTCGACGCGGGCGAGACCAAGCGCGTGACGTTCCGACTGCACGCCGACCGGACCTCGTTCACCGGCCGCGGTGGCGAGAGGGTCGTCGAGCCCGGATCCTTCACCGTCGCCGTCGGGCACTCGAGTGCCGACCTGCCGCTGTCCGAGCGCTTCCGGATCACCGGTGAGACCCGGAAGATCGAAGGCGAGCGGGTCATGACCACCGACGTCGACATCACCGACAACTGACAAGCAAAGGTTGGGAGACCATGAACGACAAGTACGCGCCGAGGCCTGAGGACAAGTTCTCGTTCGGCATCTGGACAGTGGGCTGGGCCGCGCAGGACGTGTTCGGTTCGGCCACGCGGGCGCCGATGCCGGCGGATCGGGCGGTGCGCAAGCTGGCCGAGATCGGGGCCTACGGGGTCAACTTCCACGACAACGACGTG
>Ga0079224_100017341_pt1 | contig 10145 bp, 11 predicted proteins | sample Stecom2015_FD_80414 | JGI IMG/M metagenome (GOLD analysis project Ga0079224, IMG submission 80414) | Agricultural soil microbial communities from Utah to study Nitrogen management - Steer compost 2015 | ecosystem: Environmental > Terrestrial > Soil > Agricultural land | place: USA: Utah... | reverse complement strand
TGAGTCACCGAACTCGGCCTTGATCCAGTCCTGCACCTGAGCGGTCCACTCGTCGGCGCCGTAGGCACCGGCGGAACCCTCGTTGGCAGCCACGATCGCGGCCATCACCGCCGGATGCGCGGGTGCGGCGTTGTCGCTGCGGAACTCGCGCGGCAGGCTCACGAGTCTTCCTCGGTGATGTTGTCCTCCCACAGTGCCAGCACGTTGCCATCGGGATCGGCCACCATGGCCATGATCCCGAACCCCTGTTGCACCGGCTCGGTGAGCAGCGAGACGCCCTTCGACTCCAGTGATGCCTTGATGGCATAGAGGTCATCGACCCGCAGCGTGATTCCGGTCTCGCGACCGACCATCTCCCTGGCGCGCTCGTGCAGCGCGGGATGCACCCCGATGTAGGGCACCTGTTCGCCGAACTGGAACCCGAACGAGCCGCGCGCATTCAGCGGCAGTCCCAGTTGATCCTCGTAGAACACCCTGGCGCGCTCGAGATCGTTCACGAAGATCGCCACCAGGTGGAGTCTGACCGTCATCGTTCCTTCATTCCCCGCGACTGGCCACCGCCAGTCGCACGTTGCGTCGCATCCGCTCCAGGCCCGGACGCGCGAGTGGTGTGTCGGCGAAGCGTGCCTGGAACTCCGCCTCGGTCATCTGTTCGAACACCACCGGATCGCTCCGGTCGGGATCGTCGCGGTCCTCGAACTCCGCCACCGTGGTCGGCTTCGCGAATCGCACGTTCCACGGGCAGACGTCGTTGCAGATGTCACAACCGAATGCGAAGCCCGAGAACCGTGCTGCCAGCCCCGGCGCGGGGTCCTGCTTGTGCTCGATGGTGAGATACGAGATGCACCGGGTCGCGTCGAGCACTCGCACATCCACGATCGCATCGGTTGGGCAGGCGTCGATGCAGCGAGTGCAGGTGCCGCAGTGATCGGCCACCGGTGTCACCGGCTCGTCGAACACCAGGTCGGTGAACACGGTACCGATCACCGTGAACGAACCGATCCGTGGATGGATCAGCATCGTGTTCTTGCCGATCCAGCCCAGGCCCGCACGCTCGGCCAGCTCGCGCTCGGGAACCGGACTGTCGTCGATCCACGTGTGAGCCAATCCGGCGCCCTGCGCCTTGAGCCATTCACTCAGCCTGTGCAACCGGCCGTGGGTGACGATGTGATAGTCCATCCCGCGTGCATAGCTGGCGATCCTGAACCGGTCGCCCTCGCGCGGCCGCTCACCGCGTGGTGCGGCGTAATTGTCGAGCACCACCACCGCGCTGCGTGCGCCAGGAGTGATGCTCGCCGGATTCCTGCGCTTCTTCGCCTGGCGGGGCAGGTAGCCCATCGTGCCGGCGTAGCCCTTCGCCAGCCAGGCCTCGAGCGCGTCGGCGCGGCGCGAAGGCTCCAGGGTCGCGAATCCGCACGCAACGAATCCGATCCGCGCCGCCTCGGCTCGCACCGCGGCGGCAGTCAGTCCGTTCACAATCCGCGCGCCACCCTGACGGAATATTCACCTGTCTCGCCGGTGATCAGTCGGGCCCCGTGACCAAAGGTCAGGTACGACCAGGCGTACTCGATCATCACCAGCAGGCGATTGCGGAAGCCGATCAGGTAGGCAATGTGAACCAGTGCCCAGAACAGCCACGCGAGGAAGCCGCCGAAGTGCAGCCTGCCGATGTCGGCCACGGCATGGCCACGACCGATCACCGCGAGCTGTCCCTTGTCGCGATAGCGGAAAGCGGACCGCTCGCGGCCATTGATGTCGGCGAGGATCGCTCGCGCGGCGTGGCGTCCCATCTGGATCGCACCGGGACAGGTCGCAGGTGTCGCGGGACTGCCGTCGTGTTCGTGCCACGCAGCGTCGCCGAGCACGAACACTTCGGGATGTCCCGGAACGCTGCAGTCGGCGTTGACCGGAACCCTGCCCTGCCTGCCCAGCGGCACACCGAGTGTCTCGAGCAGGGGCGAGGCCTGGTTGCCCGCCGCCCACACGATTGTGCTGGTGGGCACCCGCAGTCCGTCGGCGGTCTCTACCGCATCGTCGTACACGCCGGTGACAGCGGTCGACTCGCGCACGATCACGCCCAGGTCGCGCAGGTCGGCCTTGGCGCGGGCCGAGAGTGACGGCGGATAGGTCGAGAGAATCCGCGGTCCCGCCTCGAGCAGCACCACGCTCGCCTCGCGCGGATCGATGTGCCTGAAGTCGCGCGACAGCGCGAACTTCCTGATCTCGGCCAGCGCTCCGGCGACCTCGACACCGGTCGGACCACCGCCCACCACCACGAATGTCAGCAGCTCGTGACGACGACTGACGTCGGTCTCGCGCTCCGCGCGCTCGAACGCCAGCAGCACGCGACGACGGATCTCGACCGCGTCCTCGATCGCCTTGAGCCCGGGTGCCAGTGCCTCCCACGACGGATTGCCGAAGTAGCTGTGGCGCGCGCCAGGTGCCACCGCGAGGTAGTCGTAGCCCACCTCCGCGCCGTCGGCCAGGATCACCTTGCGATTCTCGGTGTCGATTCTGGTCGCGTCGCCGAGGATCACCTCGGTGTTGCGACTGCGACGAAGAATCGAGCGGATCGGCGAGGCGATGTCGGATGGGTTGAGCGCCGCAGTGGCAACCTGGTACAGCATCGGCTGGAACAGGTGGTGGTTGCGGCGATCGATCACCGTCACGCGCACCGGCGCGCGACGGAGTCGCTTGGCGAGGTAGAGCCCGGCGAAACCGCCACCGATGATCACCACGTGGGGAGTCTCGTTCACAGTCTCATTGTCTCCCGCCGCCAGCGGGCAAACGAGATCACGTCGTTTGCGGGCGGCACGGCATCATCGTTCCCGTAGGCGGTATACATCCGCCAGCGGAGGTATTGGCGATCAGGAATCGGCAGGAATGGCGGCCGCTGCCACCAGCCCCGGCGGCGGAAGCACCAGGCGGTGCGGAGCAGGTCGAGGGCCAGCCGGGGGGAAAGCAGTGCGCGACCCGCGAGAGCGAGCGTCAAGCCGGTCCAGCGGCCGCGGTAGCGAGGGTCCAGCTCCATTACGAAAAGCTAACGAGGGCGGCGTTCGGGAGGTTCCTGGAACATCTATATTGCGGATCAGTCCCAAAGGAGCCTTGCCACGATGACCACGACGATCCAGCCCAATCACCCCGAGCCGGGACGCAAGCCGGGTCGCACCGAGGACGAGAAGCTCCTCGACATCCCGGTCGACGACGAGACGATGCGGATCCGCCGCAACTCGGACTCGTGGCGAGTGCTGAGGATCATGGGCGAGTTCACCTGGGGCTTCGAGAACCTGCAGGACGTGGCCGGCGGCGTGTCGATCTTCGGCTCCGCGCGCACCCGACCCGACGATCCCTACTACAAGGCCGCCGAGCAGGTGGGGGCGCTGTTTGCGAAGTCGGGCGTGCCGGTGATCACCGGTGGCGGACCCGGCATCATGGAGGCCGCCAACAAGGGAGCCTTCGAGGCCGGCGGCATCTCGATCGGCTGCAACATCGAACTGCCGCACGAACAGGCCAGCAACATCTACCTCAACCGTTCGCTCGACTTCAAGTTCTTCTTCGTGCGCAAGATGATGTTCGTCAAGTACGCCATGGGATTCATCGTGTTTCCCGGCGGATACGGCACGCTGGACGAACTGTTCGAGTCACTCACCCTGATCCAGACCGACAAGGTCACCGACTTCCCGGTGGTGCTGTTCGGCTCGGAGTACTGGCAGGGCCTGGGCGAGTGGATCAACAAGGAATTGCTCGGTCGTGGAATGATCTCGGCGGGCGATGAGAACATGGTCACTGTCACCGACGATGTGTACGAGGCGGTCCGCATCTTCCAGATGTGCCGCCGTCGGCTCAACCTGAGCGTAGTGGAGCCGTGACCGGGTGAACCTTGCTCCGCCGGCAACTGCCGCCAGCACAACCACCCCGAGGGTCACCAGGCGGCAGTCCTACTACGCGCTGGCGTTGCTGGCACTGATCAACCTGCTCAACTACCTCGATCGCAACGTGATCTTCGCGTTGTTCGAGCCGATCAAGCGCGACCTGCTCCTCACCGACGTGCAACTCGGCTGGCTCGGCTCCGCATACGTGCTGGTGTTCTCGCTGGCGGCGCTGCCGTTCGGCGTGCTGTCCGACGTCAACTCGCGCAAGGGCGTGATCGCGTCCGGCGTGGCGGTGTGGAGCCTGTTCACGATGCTGTCGGGACTGGTGCGCAACTTCGGGCAACTGTTCTTCTGCCGCGCACTGGTCGGCGTGGGCGAGGCCGCATTCGGACCCGCCTCGAGCTCGATGACCGCCGACTATTTCCCGGGCAAGGACCGCGCGATCGCGATGGGCATCCTCGCGGCCGGGATTCCGGTTGGTGGCGTGCTGGGCCTGTTGCTGGGCGGCTGGCTGGAGAGCATCTACGGCTGGCGCGTGGCGTTCATGGCGGTCGGCCTGCCCGGCTTCGCGTGCGCAATGCTGGTGTCGCGACTGATCGATCCCACCCGCGACGAGGCACCGCTCACGCTGCGTCGTGTGCTGCGCGAGCTGGAGATCGGATTGCGGTCGTTCTCCCGGATGTTCACCGAGACGATCATCGCCAGCGTGATCGGCATCGTCGTCGCGTACGTGCTGACGGTGCGCTACGGCATCGAGAGCGCGCTCGACGTGGCGGTGCTGGGACTCATCTTCGCGGGTGGACTGACCTTCAACATCTGGCGCTGGGTCCGGCTGGTGCGCTTGGGACATCGCTCGGAGACACCGTGGTCACGCGAGGTCGAGGGCGCCGTCGACGACCTGCGCAAGGCGATGCGCGTGGTGCTGGCGACTCCGACGCTGGTCTACGTGTTCCTCGCCGGCGCGATGATCGCATTTGGAATGAACGGCCTGGTCGGATGGGGTCCCACCTACATGACCCGCACTTTCGGCCTCTCCGCCGGGCAGAGTGCCGCATTGCTGGGCAAGTGGGGGCTGGTCGCCGGTGTCGCCGGTGCCCTCGCGGGCGGCGTGGTCGCCGACGTGCTCGGCAGGCGCACCCAGAGGGCGCGCGCGTTGACGGTCGCGTCGGGGCTGCTCGTCGGCGGACCGCTCGCGATCTGGTTGCTCACGGTGCGCGACCTGAACGTGTTCATCCCGATCTTCATCGCGGCGTTCTTCTTCCTGTCGTGGTACAACGGCCCCATGATGGCGGTGATCTTCGACGTGGTGCCGGCCCGGATCGGTGCCACTGTCTCTGGAGCCTACCTGCTGTTCATTCACTTGGCCGGCGACGCGATCGCATTCCCGCTGGTCGGCAAGCTGTCGGATGAATTCGGAATCGGCACCGCAGTGATGGTGCTCCCGACCGTGTCGCTCATCGGTGGACTGGTGATGCTGGGCGCGATGGCCACAGTGGTGCGCGACATGGCGCGGATCAGGGCCGAGACGTGATCGGACGAACTGACCGGGCCATCGAACGCAGCACCCGGTTGCTGGTGTGGCTGGCGTGCGGACTGATGTTCGTGGCAGCGCTGGGCGCGCTTCGCTTTCGTGGGCGCATCACCATGACCCAGATGTGGATCGGCCTGGCGTCGCTGCCCTTGCTGCTCCACCTCATGTCATCGGGGACGATCCGGTTCCTCAACTTCTTCAGCCGCGGGCTGGCCACATCGTTGCTCGCCACTCGCGGCGAGCCGCACTCGCGCGAATACTCGGAGCAGCAGGCGCTGGTCGTTGCCGGCCGGATCGACGAGGCGATCGATTCATTCCGGTCGCACATCGTGGCATTCCCCGGTGACACCGAGGCGCGGTTGCGACTCGCTGCGCTGTTGGCGGGACCTGCAGGGCGGCCGGAGGAAGCGGAGCGCACCTGGCTCGAGGTGCGCGGAATGAACCCGTCGCCGCGACAGGAGCTGGTGATCGGCAACAGCCTGATCGACCTGTACCAGCGCACCGGACAGCGGCACCTCCTCAAGGCCGAACTCGCGCGGTTCGCGCGGATCCAGGACGGCACCGAGGCCGGCGGGCACGCTCGCCGGCACCTTCGTCAACTAGTCGAGGAAGAGCAAAGTGGAACCTGATCGTCGCTCCACGCCCGATCTTCGTGGCTACGAACTCCTGCAGCATCCGCGCTACAACCGCGGCATGGCCTTCACCGAGGCCGAGCGTGACGCACTGGGGCTGCGGGGACTGCTGCCGCCGGTGGTGATCACGCTCGAGGAGCAGGTGGAGCGCTCGATGCAGCACCTGGAGCGCAAGCCCACGCCGCTCGATCGCTACATCTACCTCACCGGCCTGCTCGATCGCGGCGAGACGCTGTTCTACCGCACCCTGATCGACAACATTGTCGAGCTGATGCCGATCATCTACACCCCGACGGTCGGGGAGGCCTGCCAGCGCTGGGGCGAGATCTTCCGCCGCCAGCGCGGGATGTACGTGACGATCAACGACCGCGGTCGGGTGCGCGAGGTGCTCTCCAACTGGCCTGACCGCGACATCGAGGTGATCGTCGCCACCGACGGCGAGCGAATCCTCGGCCTGGGCGACCTCGGTGCGCAGGGAATGGGAATCCCGATCGGCAAGCTGGCGCTCTACTCTGCCTGCGCCGGTATCGCGCCGGCCCGCTGCCTGCCTGTGACCATCGACGTCGGTACCGACAACGTCGAACTGCGCGAGTCCCGCTTCTATCCCGGACTTCGTCAGCCCCGAGTTCGCGGCGAGGAGTATCACGAGCTGATCACCGAGTTCGCCGACGCCGTGCGCGAGATCTTCCCGCGCGCGATGCTGCAATGGGAGGACTTCGCCACCGACAACGCCTTCCAGGTGCTGGCCAGGCATCGCGACCGGATCCGCTCCTTCAACGACGACGTCCAGGGCACCGCAGGCGTGACGCTGGCCGGCCTGCACGCCGCGTCGCGCGCAACGGGCCGCAGGCTCAGCGATCAGCAGGTGCTGTTCTTCGGTGTGGGTTCCGCTGCGACCGGCATCGGCGAGCTGGTGGTCGACGCGATGGTCGCCGAGGGCATGAGCGAGGAGGCAGCGCGTCGCCGCTGCTGGTTCGTGGACTCCAAGGGACTCGTCACCGCAGACCGCACCGACCTGCAGCCACACAAGGTCCCGTTCGCACACGTGCACGAGCCGGTGCGCGACCTCCACGATGCTGTTCGCAAGCTGCGCCCCACCGCGCTCATCGGTGTCGCGGCCCAACCGCGCGCGTTCACCGAGCCGATCCTCCGCACCATGGCAGAGCAGGAGATGAGGCCGATCGTGTTCGCACTGTCGAACCCCACCTCGAAGGCCGAGTGCACCGCCGAGGAAGCCTATCGCTGGACCGATGGTCGCGCGCTGTTTGCAAGTGGATCACCAATGGCGCCGGTGGAACTCGACGGCGAGCTCTTCATCCCGCGACAGGCCAACAACGTCTACATCTTCCCGGGACTCGGGCAGGGCGTGGTCGCCACCCAGGCGTCGCGGGTCACCGACTCGATGTTCCTGGCAGCGGCCCGTTCACTCGCCGACACCGTGACCGACGCGGACCTCGAATCGGGTGCGCTGTTCCCCGCCCTCACCGACATCCGCGGCGTGTCCGTCCGGATCGCTGCAGCCGTCGCAAGGGTGGCCGAAAGCGAGGGGCTGATCCCCGAGCCGCTGCCCGCTGATCTAGAGGGATGGCTGGCCAGCCGGATGTACGACCCGGTGTATCGCGAAGGCGAGTTCGGAGTGTGAACTGATCCTCGCTCGCTTACCTTTCACGGGACTCTTTCGTGCAGGGTAAGCGATGGATTTCAGGCTCAGCGAGGAACAGGAACAGGTCCGCAACATGGTGCGCGAGTTCGCACAGCGCGAGATCGCTCCGCACGTGATGGAGTGGGACGAGGCGCAGCACTTCCCCACCGATGTGATGCGTGGCCTGGCCGGGCTCGGCCTGCTGGGTGCGATCTTCGAGGAGGAGCACGGTGGCGCCGGCCTGTCCTACATCGACTACATCCACGTGATCGAGGAACTCGCCGCAGTCGAGTCGGGAATCGCGCTCGGCGTGGCCGCGCACAACTCGCTCGCCGCGGGCCACCTTCGCCTTGCGGGCAATCCCGATCAGCACAAGCGCTGGCTCCCCAGGCTCACCAGTGGCGAGTGGCTCGGCTGCTGGGCACTGACCGAACCCGGCTCGGGCAGCGACGCCGCAGGCCTGATCACTACTGCCGTCCGCGATGGCGACGACTGGGTGCTCAACGGCACCAAGAACTTCATCACCAACGCATCGCACGCCGACTTCGCCGTGGTGCTCGCGGTCACCGATCGCGAGAACCCGCGCCGCGCGATCACCGCGTTCGGGATCGAGATGAGCCAGCCCGGAATCCGCGCCGGCAAGAAGGAAAACAAGCTCGGAATGCGTACCTCCGACACCGCCGAGCTGGTTCTCGAGAATTGCCGCGTGCCGTCAAGCCAGGTGCTCGGCGAAGTAGGACTCGGCTTCAAGGATGCAATGAAGGTGCTGGATGGTGGCCGGATCTCGATCGCCGCGCTCGCGCTGGGAATCGCCCGTGGCGCTTATGAGGCCGCGCTCAATTACTCGCGCGAGCGCCGGGCGTTCGGTCAGCCGATCGCGGCGTTCCAGGCGATTCAGTTCAAGCTCGCCGACATCGCCACCGAGATCGAGGCCGCGCGGTTGCTGTGCTACCGAGCTGCGGTGCTGAAGGACGCCGGTGAACGCACCACGCTGGCGTCGTCGATGGCGAAGCTGTACGCGTCTGAGGTCGCCGTGCGTGCCACCGAGCAGGCGGTGCAGATCTTCGGCGGCTACGGCTTCATCAAGGAGTTCCCAGCCGAGAAGTACTATCGCGACGTGAAGCTGTGTACCATCGGCGAGGGTACTTCCGAGATCCAGCGACTGGTGATCGGTCGCGAACTGCTGTCGGAGTGATCAGCGAGTCCAGAGCGTCATCAGTTCGCCAACGACCCGCTCCGACTCGGCGGGATCGCCACTCTTGATCGCGTCGGTGACACAGTGCTCCAGGTGATTCTGGAGCAGGATCCTGCCGACACCCGAGAGCGCCTCCTGCGCCGACGCGATCTGGACCATCACGTCGGCGCAGTAGCGTTCATCGTCGACCATCTTCTGGAGGCCGCGCACCTGACCCTCGATCCGCTTGAGACGACGAGTGAGCGCGTCACGGGTCTCCGTCGGGATGTGACCGCGACGCGGCCCGGTAGCGGTGTGCCCCGGCTCAGTCATCGTGAACCTGTGCCAGGCTCACGTTGTAGCCCGCCTCCTCGACCGCAGTGACCAGCGGATCGCTCCCGGTGCCCTCGGGAACCTCGACCTCGGCACGGCCAATCTGCACCGACCGCACGCTGGCTCCCGGAACGCCGGCCAACGCCTGGTTCACAGCGTTGAGGCAGTGCGAACAGGACATTCCGTCGATCTGCAGGGTGACCTTCGACATATACCCCCCTAGGGTATGAGTTCAGGGATGAATCTGGGCCAAACCGGCCAGGTTGGCAAGTCCCCGCCGGATGGCACACCCCGTGCACTCCTGACTCCTGAGATGCCAGGCGACCATTCCACCCCGTTGGAGGTATTCGTCCCCGCCCTGGTCTGGGCTGGACGACGGCCGTCGCTGCGAGCGCTGGGCACCTGGCACGAGGCGCTCCGCGACGCGGTGGGTCAGGTATTGCCGGTCGACCTGCTGGCCTACTGGGTTCTGCCCAGCCGTGGCGGTTGGTTGCTGGTAGGGCCCAGCGAGCTTGCCGGCAGCCAATTGCCGATCCCCACTGCCGAGCCACTGGTCACCCAGGAAGCGCTGTTTGCGCTGGAAGACCATGTGCAGGCCGCGGGCTACCGATCGACGATGGCGGTGCCGATTAGAGCCGAGGTGCAGGATGTGGGACTGCTGCTGGCGGCCAGCTTCGCCCTGGACAGCTACGGCCGCGCTGAGCTGCGCCAGCTTCATCGGATCGCCGCGATGCTGTCGACCACCAGCAGGCGGCTCGCCGCGCTGCCCTGGATCCGCCCTGCGGCGGTGGTGCAGGAGCCCGTGGCCGCGACCGCCGGGATCACCGAGGCAATCCTGGACGCACTCGATGGCGCCCGCGGCGGCGATGACCTGGTGCAGCTTGTCTCCGACGCAATCGGTGCATTGTTGCCACACGATCGCCTCGAGCTGATTGCCGTGGCCCCGGCTCCCGATTGCTGG
>Ga0079224_100017340_pt1 | contig 10145 bp, 5 predicted proteins | sample Stecom2015_FD_80414 | JGI IMG/M metagenome (GOLD analysis project Ga0079224, IMG submission 80414) | Agricultural soil microbial communities from Utah to study Nitrogen management - Steer compost 2015 | ecosystem: Environmental > Terrestrial > Soil > Agricultural land | place: USA: Utah... | reverse complement strand
TTTCTTTCATTATGGGCAGTAATCTCCCCATTAGCGCGGGAATATCCTTCGCGTATCCAAATTTTGGGTCTTTTATCTTCTGTTTCTGAAGTATTGACATCGTTACCTCTGCCAGGTAATCCATTACAAGGTAATCTATGTCTCCCTGAGTGGCTTGCTTGATTGGTGCGTCTATCAGATCTCCCCAGAATCCTTGTCCTGAGGCAATACGTATTTTTTCTTTCATCTTACAATATTACACAAATAATTTTACTGTAACAATTTACTAAGAAAGTATATATTCTGCTCAAAAACGAAGAAACCCTGCTCTGAAAATTCAAAGCAGGGTTTCTGAATAACCTATGGAAATATTATTTGACCAATAACATCCTTTTAACCTGTACATACTCCTGTGTCACGATCTTATAGAAGTAAATACCGCTGGCAAGAGAAGCACCGTCAAAACTAACCTGGTACCTGCCTGCGTTTTGCTTTTGATTCACAAGATGTGCTACCTGTCTGCCTAATAGATCGTATACAACAATATTTACATCGCTATTTCTGGCAAGGTCATATTTTATCAGGGTCGATGGGTTAAATGGATTCGGGAAATTTTGGTATAACTCGAATTTCTCCGGAACCTCTGTACTTATTTGTGTAATTCCTATCGGAGGTGGATCGAGCGACCATCTTACAATTTCTACTATGGCATTAGATATGGACCAGCTGACCGTATCATCTGTTCCGCTGCTGTCCGGACTGGTATAGGAACCGGCTCCGGCGCCATTATATCCTCTGAAATAAAATGTATCAGTACCGTTAACAACCGAAGTATTAGTCACCCCAAAATTAAACGTACCTGCTGAATCATAATATCCACCGCCGCCAAATGTATTTCCCTGAGAGGAAACCATTGTCAGTAAGAATTGCGCTCGGCAATTAGCAGTTAAATTCAGGTTTTGGGAAACTGTAATTGTTTGTTCTCTTGGACCGCCATTTGACCAGTTGTCGAAAGCAAATCTTGTAGGACCGGACGTTACGAATTCAGGGGCTGAAACATTTATATTGTCTCCGTTAGCTACAATAAAATCCTGCGGAGTATTATAGTTATTTCCATTTACAGTATAGGAAACTAAAGTTCCTCTGTTAGTCTGAACTGATATCCTGGAAGCATTTACCAGCAAATTGACCGTTCTTTTATGAGCAGGTGTACCATTGGGTCCTCTTCCAATAATTGAAACCGGATACAATCCCGGAGTTACAGTTCCAACTGCAGTCGCAACTAAAGTAACATTTCCCGGATATGACGTCAAAGAATCCAGGCCGCCCTGGAATGAAAGACTAATTGAACCGGAAGAAGGGGTTGCATCTAATTGAGCAGTAAACTTAACTGAATGAGTGTATGCTCTTACACTCGGAACAGATACCTGGATATTTACACTTTGACCATTGTTAATATTAGCTTCCGAAATATCAGTTTTCATTGCATAATCCGGATAATATGCTACATATCCGTCAAACGCTCCTCTTCGGAAATCTGTCCACACCATTAACGAAGTGACAGAATTTGATGTTATTGCATCATAATCTCCCTGGTATCTCGGAGTTCCGCCGCCGCCACAGGTTGTGCAATTTATTCTGAATTTAGCTGAAGATATCTTCTGATTCTGACTGAAACTTACACCGCCATCATCTGAATAAGACGCATAAATTAATGCACTATCGCTAGTAGGAGTGTCGCGGGTATCCATCCATTTTACATATAATCTTCCTGTTTGAAGATCGCTCCATATCGCAGGCATAAAATGATTATTTGTTGTAGGATTAGCATCATCGTTTACTCTGACTGCTGATGACCATGAGGTGCCAAAGTTCGTCGAATATCTGGCATATATACTTGGTTTTGAGCCATTTTGATCTGGGTCATTCTTCGCATACACAAGGTATAACCTTCCACGGTTTGGACCCCAGCTATTGTCTGCTGTTATGAATGGATATGGACGGGTTCTCATATTTTCGACTGAATGCCTTCCCTCAACGTTAGTTCCAACATAATTTACAAATTGCTGTGACGACATAAAGTTAAATGATGCCCCGCCGTTTGTTGACCTGTAAAATGTATATGTTGGAGCAAATGTACTTCCTGAATTTGTTACGACGTACACGCTACCGCCGGATGTTGCGCCGTTAGGCCCTACCGCTACCATCATCCCAGGTAGATTATTCGTTGCTGAGAATACCTGTTGGAATGAAGTTCCCTGGTTAGTGCTCCTTACAACGTTTCCACCTGACATTACACCATATACATATCCGGCATAAGGTCCTGTTGTCTGGTCTGCTGCTATCCAGTTCTTATCATATCCTACATTAGCCGCTACACTTAATGGCCAGCTGACACCATTGTTAGTAGATCTCACTAATTGAGTTCCTACAATATTGCCTCCGACTGTACGCATATTGTCATAATATAGATTCCCAAGGCTGTCATATGCTGTCACCGGATCTCCTGCAAGTGGTACTCCAAAATTTGGATTGTTACCCGTCCATTCATAACCATTTTGTGATGAAAATCCTGTATTGGTATTAAATGCAGTGAAAGACTGCAAAGGATTTCTCGGATTCATTGTTATGTGTGGCTCAGCAAATGTGACCCCAAGATAAAAATTATCATACCCATCATCATCCGTTATACCATCTACAGGGAAACCCGGATCTACCGGTGGATTATCAAGCATGGATTTGGGCATCTGATCCAGGTTTGGATCGTCATCCGATACGTACTGATCCCTCAATCCGATGGAAAGTACCGCCAGGATGAATACCGAAATAAGTACTGTTTTTTTCATTTTTTAATCGTTTTGTTAATTAAAATAATATTTTTTTCTGTTATCCCCTGTAATCAATAATTTTACGATACTCTCCGGAAAAAGTTATTCTAAATTACTTTATCAATAACATCCTTTTCACCTGTACATATTCCTGAGTTACAATCTTATAAAAGTAAATGCCGCTTGAAAGAGAAGCACCATCAAAGCTTACCTGGTACCTGCCTGCATTTTGTTTCTGGTTTACAAGACTTGATACCTGCCTGCCCAATAGATCATAAACTACAATATTAACAGTACTATTCTTAGCTAGATCATACTTTATTAGAGTTGAAGGATTAAACGGATTCGGGAAGTTCTGATACAGCTCAAATTTTTCTGGAATTTCAGTACTTATCTGCGTTATTCCAATCGGAGGCGGATCCAGGCTCCACCTTACTATTTCTACTATGGCATTTGTTATGGACCAGTTTACTGTATCATCAGTTCCACTGCTGTCCGGACTTGTATAGGAACCGGCACCCGCGCCATTATATCCTCTGAAATAAAATGTATCAGTACCGTTCACAACCGAAGTATTTGTCACGCCAAAATTAAACGTAGATGCTGAATCATAATATCCACCGCCGCCAAAAGTATTTCCCTGAGAGGAAACCATCGTCAATAGATACTGTGCATTGTATGATGCAATTAGATCAAGGTTTTGTGTCACAGTTATTGTTTGCGTCATTGGACCTCCGTTTGACCAGTTGTCGAATGCATAGCGCGTTGGTCCTGAACCTGCAAATTCTGGTGCGGAAACATTTATATTGCTGCCATTTGCTATAACAAAATCCTGAGCTGTATTATAATTGTTTCCATTTACCGTATATGTAACCTGAGTACCTCTATTAGTTTTCACTGATACTAATGATGCATTCACAAGAACATCCACTGTTCTTTTATGAATGGGCACACCATTAATTCCTTTACCGTAAATTTTCACACTATACCTGCCTGGAGTAACTGTTCCAGTTGTGCTAATGTTCAACTGCACAGAATCAGGGAATGTTGTAACAGAATCTTTTCCATTTTGGAATGAGAAATTTATGCTTCCGGATTGAGGTAATGTATCAAGAACCGCGTTAAATCTAACACCGCCTGTAAAAGGACCTTTTGTGTCAGGTGCGCTCACAATTACACTTTCAGTTTGATTATTGCCAATATTTATCAATTCTCTATTCACAGTCATTGCAAAATCAGGATAATAACCTACGTAACTTCCAAGTGTATTATTTCTTCCGTCCATCCAAACTGCATATGATGTATGCCCAATGGCTGAAATCCCGAAATAATCTCCTATATAGTTTGCCTGTCCGCCACCCTGACCTACTGCCATATTATTGGGATTAAAGAGCTCGTTGGATATCGCTTCATTAGTTGAGAATGTCAATCCTCCATCAGTGGAAACTGCTCCATAAACCCTCGTCATGAGGTTATTAGACGGGTCTTCACGTGAATCATACCAGCTTACAAATATCTTCCCTGTCTTGGGATCTACGTCTATTGCTTCCATCCATTGATCGGTTGTTGTGGCATCGTCGTTGACCCTGATGGGTGTTGACCAGGATACACCTCCGTTTGTTGATCTTACAAAATGAACATCAGCTATGTCAGTTCCTGCCGGATTTACCTCAAATACCATATAAACATTTCCTCTGGAAGAAGTATAGCTGTTATCTACAGCCATCCTGGGGAATTGATTTGTCCTTATGCAATTCTTTACAGTCTGTCTGCCGGCGCATACCGTACCTGCGGGACTAAAAAATCCGGTGGCATTCATCGGACTTGACCAGGTTGCGCCCGCGTCAGTTGACCTTCTGACATAATTTGAAGATCCTCCGGTGTATGCAAAATAGACCGCGCCTCCCGATGTAGACCCGTTAGGACCAACACTTACATAGGCGCCCTGAGACCCATCTGCAAAAGTTACCTGGGGAGTCCAGTTTACTCCGCCATTACTGCTCATTGTAAAACGCATTCCGGATTGAGTTCCAAATTGTCTCCAGCCTACATATAGATTATTTGAATATGGTCCCGCAGATCTATCCGCAACTATCCACTCTTTATCAGTAAGTCCAACTGTAGTTGAAACCACAGTATTTACACCTGACCAGCTTACTCCCTTATTAGTTGATTTGGTCACTACAAGACCATATGTACCGCCATTCTGAAAGATCTGGATATAATGGCAGACACCTAAACTATCAAATGCCAGAACAGGATCCCCGAGAATGTTGTAACCCGGAAAGGTTACAGTTACTCTTTGCCAGTTTTCTCCATCCAGAGTATAATGCACACCATTTGTATTAAACGCACATATGCTGTTTAATGGGTCGTTGGGGTTTGTGACTATATGAGGCTCCCCAAAGTCAACACCAAGATAATAATTATCAAATCCGTTTATAGTTATGGGATCGTCAAAGGGATTGTCCAATGGAGAGTAATTTATTGGAGGTGGTACTACTGATTTTAGATGATCTTCATCGGAAATCTGTGAGTTTATATTACTTACGTTTAAGCATAGTAAAGCTGTTAGAAATATTAGTATTTCTTTCTTCATAATTTTTTTTGTTTTCTACTTGGTATTGCTATATAAACTTATGTTTAATGCTAACCCCTGTTATATACCTTAATTTTAAGCTATTCAGCAGAAAGATTAAAGACCATTATTCTCATATACTACCTTCATATATAGCTCATCTGTATATTCCTTTACCATCCTGTTTGAGCTGTATAATCCCGCAAAATGCTTTATTGAGCATTTCACCATTTTTATCCATTCTTCGGGAAGGTTATTCTTCCTCTCGTAAAACAACGGGACTATCTTTCCCTCCAGGATGTCAAATAACGAATCCAGCTCGATCTTGTCCCTTTCCTCTTCAGAAATCGCATTATAGTTTGCGGCTGTATCTATTTTCCAACCGCTGTCAGGTCTGTATGCTTCACTCCACCAGCCGTCCAGAATACTGAAATTCAGCCCTCCGTTGGCTACTACCTTCATTCCGCTGGTTCCGGAAGCCTCCATTGGCCTTCTGGGATTATTCAGCCATATATCACATCCCCTCACAAGGTGTTTAGCCACATCCAGGTTATAGTTTTCTAGGAAAATTACTCTGTCCTTCAATATCTCGTCATTTGAAGCTTTTACTATCTGCTCTATCAGTCCTTTTCCTTCATTATCTTTAGGATGAGCTTTCCCGGAGAAAACAAACTGTACGGGTCTTTCCGCGTCACCGACCAGTCTCCTCAGCCTTTCGATGTCCCTGAATATCAGGTTCCCTCTTTTATAGGTTGCAAATCTTCTTGCAAAACCAATCGTCAGAGAGTCTTTATTCAATAGGTCCGGGTAACTGTCCCTTGCCTTATATCCTTTTAATATTGTATCGAGTTTCACTTTTGTTCTTATGTAATCGACAAGGTCACTCCTGCTTTTATCACGCATTGCCCATATCAGTTCATTTGGTACCATATCTATTTTGTCCCATACATGTTCATCTTTATGCCAGTCGCTCCCGAATAACTCCTCATACAATTCGTAATAATTCTTTGAAAGGAATGTAAGAGTATGAATTCCATTTGTTATGTTCGTAATGGGATTTCTATCCGGTGGCAGCGACCACATATCACGGGAAACCTCACCGTGCAGTTTACTAACCCCGTTTATTCTCGATGAATTATTAATCGCCAGGTGAGCCATGTTAAATTCCTGTCCTTGAATATTATCCAATAGTCCTCCCTCCTGCATAAATCTGTCCATACTGATGCCGAGTGCTTCGGAATACTTATTAAAATACTTTTCTACCAGCTCTCTGCTGAAAATGTCAAACCCGGCCGGGACAGGTGTATGCGTCGTGAATATGTTTGAATTGAAACACTTCTCTTTCGCTTCTTCAAAATCCACCTTCCGCGAATCCATATGTTGCTTTATTCTTTCGATGCATAAAAAAGCCGAATGACCTTCATTTAAATGATAAGCCTTTATGTCGTAACCCATCGCTTTTAAAACTCTCACTCCGCCTATCCCCAATACTAGCTCCTGCTCTATTCTCTTTTCATTATCGCCGCCGTATAATATGTCGGTTATGTGCTTATCTGATTGTGCGTTTAATTCGTGGTTTGTATCAAGCAGGTAAAGCTTTGTCCGCCCAACATTTACAACCCAGGTTTTCACATACACTGTTCTGCCCGGAAATCCAAGCTCAATCAATATCGGGTTATTAAAGCTATCCCTGAGCTGGTACATCGGCAAAGTATCGAATTTATTCTCTTCGTATATCTCAAGCTGTCTGCCTTCTTCGTTTAGCAGCTGGGCAAAGTAACCGTTAGCGTACGCCAGCCCGATTCCCACAAGCGGTACACCAAGGTCGGAAGTGGATTTCATATGGTCGCCGGAAAGAACGCCCAGGCCGCCGGAATAGAACTTTAAGCACTCAGTTATCCCATATTCTGCCGAAAAATACGCTATTATAGGATTTTCTGCTTTAAAGTATTTGTTGCTGAAATATGTACCCGAAAGCATATACTTGTGATATTCCGAATAAAGAGCCTCTATTCTGCTCTCCAGATTTTTCTTGTATATTATGTTAAGGAGGAGGTCGGTGTTGAATTCATTCAAAAATTTGATGGGATTATGAGTGCTCCATTCCCATTTATCGTGATCTATTTCATCAAACAACGCGTAAAAATCATTATTCCAGGACCAGTAAAGATTATATGACAGCTCCGTGAGCTTTATGATAAGGGTTTTATCCATCTAACTAAATTCTTTAATTCCGGTTAAAAATTAAACAAATCCTGAAAATAGGATTTGTAAATGAATTATACCACTGACTAATTTTTACTATCTTGTGTAATATATGGACTTAATGTTCTGCCAATTGCTGAAGATTATCGAATAAATGGAGATTTGGCGTAAGAATCTATACACTATCTGGCTCGCCCAATTCATCGCAATGATCGGGATGAGCATGGTCATACCCTTCCTGCCGTTTTATGTCCGTGAATTAGGAGTTACAGGCATAGCCGAAATCGAAAAATGGAGCAGTCTTGCCTTTTCAGGCACTTTTCTGATGGCTTTTATTATGACCCCTATCTGGGGAGCGCTTAGCGACCGGTTTGGAAAAAAATCGATGGTCGTCAGGGCTATTTTTGGACTCGCCCTCTCCCAGCTTTTGATCGGGCTCGCGGGGGATGTAGTTCAGCTCGTCATATTTCGTATGATCCAGGGCGCTGTCAGCGGCTTCATCGCTTCATCGCTCGCACTCGTAACCGCCAGCGCACCCCGCGAAAGATCAGGATATGTCATTGGAATTCTCCAGACTTCCATTTCAGCGGGAACCATCATTGGACCCGTTGTAGGAGGATTGCTTTCAGATGTGTTTACATATAGCACGGTATTTTTTCTTACTTCCACTTTCTGCTTTGTAAGCGGCATACTCATTCTTATTAATGTAAAAGAACCCGCCGCATCGCCTCACCAGAAACCATTCACTGTTAGAGAAAATTATAAGTACACTTTCAAGAATAAACCTGTAATCCTTGCGATGCTCTCAGTAATGGTAGTACAAATGTGCATATTTATGGCGCAGCCTATCTTTGCGCTCTACGTTGAATCATTCTCACTTGACACCGCTTATGTTTCAACCATAGCAGGTACACTTTTTGGCATTACGGGAGCTTTTACAGTCATTTCATCACCCTGGTGGGGAAATCGAAACGACATTAAAGGCTTCCGCAAAAACCTGCTGGTTGCAATGATTGGGGCTGCTATAGCTTTTTCATTGCATCCATTTGTCTATGATGTAATATTCCTTTACCCTGTAAGAGCTTTCCTGGGATTTTGTATTGGTGGCATTGTGCCGGTTTTTTATTCCTATATAACCAAGCACATCGCGGAAGAAAGACGGGGAGGCATTATGGGCATCGCGTCCAGTTTTACCCTTTTAGGTAATCTTCTGGGTCCTCTACTTTGTATCCTTATTACTTTACATTTCTCAAATCGGTATGTATTCCTTTTCTCAGGCTTGATAATGCTCATCAATGTAGTGATAGTTTACAAATACCTCATCGATCTGAAACCCGGCGACACTCAGCCGCTGGAAGCTATAAAAAATGATTATGACGGACGGATAATTCCTCCGCCTCAACCAAAAGAAAAAACCACTTAAAGTATTATGAACCATCCTGTAAAATTAAAACGAACTGAAAATGAATCCCTTCTCATTAAATGGGATAATGGTGATGAGTTTGAGATACCACTGGAGTTTCTAAGGGATGAATGCCCTTGCGTGAGCTGCAAGGGAGAAAGTGTGATATTTAATAACTACATCCCAATTAAAACCCCATATAAGCCTGCAGGCTTTTACAAGATTGACAAAATAGAACCGGTCGGTAACTACGCCATCCAGATAATCTGGAAAGACGGTCACTCGACCGGTATATACTCCTGGGATACTCTGCAGAAAATCTGCAAAGACCTCCCTCCGTCTTAAAGACTTACAGACACTCTATATATGGTACCATCCCTCGAGGCGAGGAAACTTACTGAATTGGATACCTCGTCATATTTCACATTTGATAAACCCGTATAGGACTTACCAAGGTTTACTCCATCCACTATTACCTCGGAATAATAGACATTCTTGGCATAATCATTGATTCCGCCAATATAAAATAATCTGTCATTCGAAGAATAAAACATACTCTCTATGTAATCAAAATCTTCAGCGGAATTTCCCATTAGTATCTGCGGATCCTGCTTACCTTTATTAGTTATCACATATGCGTAATTCTGCACTATGTCCTTCCCTGCTTCATAATAATTGAATGTGCTTGCAGCGAAGGCGTAATCACCGCGTTTGCTAAACTGCATCATCCCGGTATTCATCCCTGTCCCTTCAAAAAGCACCATCTCATAATCGCCTATTTTTATACCGTCAAGGTAAATGGAATAAGTTGGTTTTACCTTTGTATCATAATCTCCCTCTTTCATTGTAACGTAATAAATTTTTCCATCGGGAGTGAATCCGTAGTCCTGAACTGAATACCCCGGCTTATCGAATATCACTTTCTCATCACCGCCGGTCATGTGTACCAGGGCAGATGTATAATAATCGTTCCCCGGACTGTATGACACGAGAACCTGGTCGCCTGAGGCCTTCCACATTCCCATACCTACATAGAATTTGCTCGCTATTCCATTCACAATGAATGCAGTTTTGGAGTTTGGTCCTTCTTTCGTTTCCGGCGCTTCATTGTAAATCGTTCCGTAATATGAAACGTTGTCGTTAGCATCAACTT
>Ga0079224_100017339_pt1 | contig 10145 bp, 5 predicted proteins | sample Stecom2015_FD_80414 | JGI IMG/M metagenome (GOLD analysis project Ga0079224, IMG submission 80414) | Agricultural soil microbial communities from Utah to study Nitrogen management - Steer compost 2015 | ecosystem: Environmental > Terrestrial > Soil > Agricultural land | place: USA: Utah... | reverse complement strand
AGCTCCAGACAAAAAGCCGCGAAGGCTGCGAGGCCCGGTACGCCCACGACTGCCAGATATTGGTCAGCAGATTGGGCATTAACATGACGATCACGGCAAACTTGACACCGAAGAACATCGTCAGCACCGGAACCGCGAGTACGGGCGCGCCTGCCCCAGTCGCGCCTTTAAGTACACCGCCCAATGCGAGAGCAATCGTCACAAAAAATATGCTCGTGAACTCGAATTCCAATTATCTTCTCCTCGCAGCCTGGAGCTTCCAGCCGGTGTTGCTTCTCCGCCCTCATCTACTCGACTGTCAAGCACGTTAAAAAAGTCGGCGGGGGTGTTCCAACCCACACAACTTCGTGCCAAAAAGCCCGGACCTCCTGCATTATCGAGGACCATTTGACCAAGCTCTCGCTCCGCCCTCCGGACGCTGGCCATGCGAAGCCGCGCGATCGCCCGGCTGGGAGCTCTGTTTCAACGCGAGTATCCGTTGCAACATCAGGTCATGGGTCTTCGAAGCGGCAGTCGCCCACCTTTCCCATCCACCGGATTCTCGCCGCAGTCGCTGGATAGCGCCTGCGTAAGCTGATAGCAGAAAATCCACTCAACCAAGGAGTGAGCCATGTTCTCCAACACGTTTCCCGACCGCGCAGTCGCAGCCGAAATTGTCGCGAAGATGTTGCTGGAGATCGGCGCGGTGCATATCCGCGCCGATGAGCCCTACACATTCACCTCTGGTCTCGCGAGCCCGGTCTATACGGATTGCCGCAAGCTGATCTCGTTTCCGCGCATCCGCTCCGCGATCATGGATCTGGGAACCTCAGCCGTTCTGCGTGACGCTGGTTTCGAGCAGTTTGACGTGGTGGCGGGTGGTGAGACTGCAGGCATCCCTTTTGCCGCCTGGATGTCAGACAAGCTTGGTCTGCCTATGGTCTACGTTCGCAAGAAGCCAAAGGGCTTTGGCCGCAACGCGCAGATTGAGGGTGCGCTGAACGAAGGTGCGCGCGTTCTACTCGTCGAAGACTTGACCACGGATGGTGGCAGCAAGCTGAAATTTGCTGAAGCGCTCCGCAATGCCGGCGCAATCGTTGAGCACACCTTCTCGCCATTCTATTACGGCATTTTTTCAGACACGCCCCAGCGCCTGGCTGATGCAGGCCTCAAGCTGCACTACGTCGCAACTTGGTGGGATGTCCTGAAGGTTTGCCGCGAAGAACAGCGTTTCCCGGAAGAAGCTCTTGCTTCGGTCGAGCAGTTCCTCAACGAGCCTCTCAAGTGGTCGGCCGCCCACGGCTGAATCTCCGAACTGAAGCGCTAAGCGCAAGGAAGCCTTGGTCGCCTCTGCCATAAAGGTTGAGGTGACCTTGGTTCTTACTGAGCCTCTTCGATCACTTTCTGAATAGCATCGAAAGAGAATTCAGCGCCGTTCTCTCTCTCGGAAGGCTCTCCGCTTACCTCCCTCGGGGCGCGTTCCGGACGAACCGGAACGAATTCGTCCAACGACCGCGGTGACCCGCTGTCCGCTGGCTGCTCCGCGCTTTCTTCGGCGGAAGCGCTGGACGCATCGTCCTGGCTGTCTCGGATCGTCCACGGCTCGACCGGCACAAGTGGTGCGGTTTCGGTGCGCTCGCTTGATCTTCGCTGGACGGCGTCCTTTTCGAATTGGCCTTGCATCCTCTTCAGACGCTCTGCCTCGTTCCTCGTCTGCTCAAGCTCCTGCTCTGCCCTCAGCCGCTCTTCCTCAAGGCTGGAATAGTAGCGGACTTCCCGGCGCAGACGCTGCCGCTCCAGAAGGGCTGCCTGCATCGCCTCGGTGCGTTCCTGCTCTTTCTCCAGTGCCCTTTGCGTGAAGAACTGTCTCAGAGGATCTGTGTCTGTCGAGACCTGTATGTTCTCAAGTGGTCCGATCGCCGAAAACCGGATTGCAGGCTCGGAACCCGCGAGTGAATTGTTGCCCGCATCGTATGTCAGAAGCGCGTTGGCGGTTAAGATGCGCTGACGCAAGTCGGCCTGGGCATCGACCGACAATAGCGCTCCGGACGCCTTCAGGCGAACAGGCGGCGCTCGCAACGTGCCGTTGGCAATTGTGAACGCCACATCTGCTTCATCAACAGGGAAGCTTCCTTTCCTGATGTGATCCTCAGCGATCCTTTTCGTCGTATCCGCGTCGATCTCACGACCCCGCTCATCGGCAGCGCGCAAAAGACCATCGAAGGCATCGGGCTCGACGTTGGATATGGCCGCCCCGTCAAGATGCATCGAACCGGAACCCGCAAGCGATGCCACCAGACCATCGATCGACTTGCCACTGGCGCTAAACGTGGTCGCCAGTTCGACCACCCCTGTCAGCCCGGTGTCGCCGAACAGCGCGGTGGTGTCCGCTCCTGCCACACGGATCTGGCCGGTCATCAGCCCCGTTCCATCATTGTTGGCGAAATCCGCGTTTCCGCTCACCTGACCGCCATACGCTTCTGCCGCAAAATTGCTGAGCGAAGCTCCGTCGGATCTGAGGTTCAGCAAGAAGCGCGCATCGTTGGCCTGCCACCCTGCCGCAGATAATTGTTCAACCGTCAGACCAAGTTCGCCGGTGAAAGGCATCGAGGCCGATGTCGCAAACGCCGCGCTCGGCCAAGGGCTACCGTCCGGTTGAAGGGCGTCAGAACCGACCAGCATCTCCGAAATAAGCGTGAGATCCAGGAATGACAGCGCGACTTCGCCGCTTAGCTGCACGCCGGCGTCATCCAGTTGCGCATTGATATCGCCATCGACTTGCGTGTCCGCGAAAGTGCCACGCAGATTGGAAATGACGATCAGGCCATCCTGCTCGTCGACTTCCGCCGTAGCTGAAACCGGTAAGCCATATCCAAAACGCGGGAACGAGACGCCGGCGGTCGCCAGCCACGGTTCAAGATCATCCGCCTCAATCCGGGCTGCACCATTGGTGGAAAGGTTGCCGTTCGTCAGGGCTGCTTGCCCTTCGAATGTTGCGGACATCGCATCGCCGGCAAAGGCGAGCTTTGCATCCACGCTGCTCGACAGGCGCCCCTCGAAACTGAACTCCACATTGCCGGGACCGACGAGCCCCAAAGGCAGGGTGGGAACTCCAGCGATGGCATAGAGCGCTGTGGCGTCGTCATTGCGAGCGGTACGCTCAAGCTTCATCGGACTATTATTCCGGCCACCGAGAACGTCGCTTGCCGAACCAGCCAGCGAGAAGGTGGTTCCTCCGGCATCACCAGAGGCACTAACCGCAAGGCCAAGGACCGCCCCGGCCCGCGCCGTGGTCCCGACGACGCGGATCGAGGAATCCTCAAGAAGTCCGGAATAGCCTGCGGTGCTGTCTGCCAATCGCGTGAGCAGCCAGTTGGCGGGATACTGCGCCGCCGCTGCCTCGACAAGCGGTGCAAGGTCCGGCGCAATGATCGTGGCATCAACGGTGCCAGCCGGCTCCCCACCAACATTCTTGACTGAGCCGGTCGCGCTGACATTCGCACCTTCCAGACCGCTGATCGCGAGGCGGTCGATCTCCAGCGCACCGTCCTTCAACCGTAAAGCCGTGTCGACAGTCTCGGCGACGATGTCGCCAGCGCTGACTGGTCCCGCAACGAGTTCCAGTTCGAGGTCGCGATTCTCATGCCGCGTTGCGCCGTCTTCATTCACAAAAATCGAAGCGAGCGCACTCATGCCTTCCAGATCGACAGCTTCCCCCTCCAGTTGAAGCTTTATTGAGGGCTTCTGGTTGGCAGGGGTCCGGCTTGTCATCGTTCCGGTGAATTTTGCGGTACCAAGGATCAGTTCAAGGTTTTCAAGGACCTGCTGCTCTTGGGTAAGATCCACCTCCGCGCTGAAGCCCGCAGCTGGCAGACGGCGGATCACATCGTCCACATCATGCGCGAGCCAGGCGGCAAATCCGGACGGCTGGCCCACCGCAAGGAGAAGCGATCCCGTGAACCCCAGATCATCCTCGACTGACAACTGCCCGCTCGCTTCGAGGGTGGCCCTGCCCGGCAGCGTTGCGCCGAGCGACGAGATTTTCCAGCCACCGCCAGCCGGTTCCGCATTCAGGCGCACGTCTCGTATGGTCGTGTCACCTGCCACAACTGCTGGGAGCGCAACCTCGATGCGGCCTGGAATTGCGGGTCGCGGCAGATCGATCAGTGCATCCCGGATTGCTGCCAGCCGCGCGTCGAACGTGACCCCGCCTTCTGCGGCAACGACTGTTTCGTCGAAGCGGATCTGAGCGCCATCGGCGCGAATGTAGAAGTTGGGCTGCTGTCCCAGCGCGAACTCCGCGGCCCCTTCCGCGACATACGGATCGTCCAGCGGACCGGTCTCCATTCGGAAGCCGTCGACAGTGATCGCTGCATGGTCGAAATTGAAGTCACCCGAGAGACGATAGGCAGGTGGAGCTTTTTCATCGGTCGGCCGCGCACCAGGCGCTGATGCATTAAGCCGGAAGGTGCCTGAATATTGCGCTCTGCCGTCCTCAACCCGAGCACTGCCATCTGTTTCAAGAGTAAGCGGATAGCGCTCGGGCTGCGCGCGGAGACGGATGCGCATGCCTTCTGCTTCCGCGGCGCCAGTCGTGACCGAGAGCGCAGTCAGCATCCCGTCGAGGCGTAGCGATCCCTCCATCCGCCACGGACCAGCCAGGGAGCGTGCGGACAGCTCCGCATTTACTTCGGTGAGGGTGTGCGTGCGGCCGCTTGCGGCGTGGCGGATATAAGCCCGCCCTTCGGTAATGGTCAGCTTTTCAAGGGAGACGTGATCCGCCCCCAGTGGAACCGAGGGGCGTACTGCCCAATCGACAGCGCCATCTTCCGCAACGTCGATCGCCATTGATGGTCGGACCAGCCGCATGTCAAAGATATGGATGTTGCCCTGCATGAACGGCGCCAGCTCGGCATCCATCGAAAACGTCTCGACCGTCATCGCCGGCTGCCCCGGGCTGATCCCTGCCACCACAACATCAGTGAAGGTGATCGACGGAAACGGCAGCAGGCGCGCAGACGCATCACCCCGCACCGAGACCTGTCGGCCAAGAATGCGTTCCGCCTCTCGCTCAAAGTCGGCGCGATAGGATGTCCAGTCGACGAAATATGGCCCGACCAGCGCTGCGGTCAGCGCCAGCACAAGCAACCCGCCAATGGCGACGAACAATCGGGCCAGCCTTCTTCTCCCGCCAAATTTATCAAACCTAGCGGTACTTTATCCGCAATCGCGTGTCGATAAAGTGGCAATCACCGCTTATGCGGCAGGCGGCAACGTCTTCCCCGGATTCATTATGTTCAGCGGGTCCAATGCCTGCTTGATCATTCGCATGAAATCGACACCGGCACCCATTTCGTGCGCAAGGAACGCCGTCTTGCCCTGTCCGACCCCATGCTCACCCGTACACGTGCCATCCATTGCGATGGCACGCATGTTGAGCCTCGAAACGAAAGCCTCCATCGCTGCAATCTCCTCAGCGCTGGAAGGATCCGTCATGACCTGCACGTGGAAATTGCCGTCACCGACGTGCCCCACGATCGGCGCGACAAGGCCCGACCTCGCAATATCTTCTTCGGTTTCGCGGATGCATTCGGCGAGCCGCGAGATCGGCACACATACATCGGTAGCCAACGCTCTAACTCCGGGGCGCAAGGTCATCATCGCCCAGTAAGCTTCGTGCCGAGCCTTCCAGAGCTTTGTACGCTCTTCGGCGGCAGCCGCCCACATGAACGGTCCCCCGCCAAATTCGGCGACGATCTCGCCGAACATCTCCGCCTGCTCTTTAACACCCTCCTCACTGCCGTGAAACTCCACGAACAGGCACGGCGTGTCGGGATAGCCAAGCTTGGCGTAACCGTTAAGCGCCTTCATTCCCAACGCGTTCACCAGTTCGATGCGCGCGACCGGAATCCCCATCTGGATTGTCGTGATCACGGCTTCGCAGGCGGCTTCGACACTCGGGAAAGGGCAGACGCCACCGGAAATGGCCTGCGGTATTCCATATAGCTTCAACGTCAGTTCGGTTATGATGCCGAGTGTTCCCTCCGAGCCGACCAGCAACCGCGTCAGATCGTATCCGGCGGATGATTTTTTTGCCCGCTGGCTCGTCCTGATTACGCGTCCATCAGCCATCACGGCCGTCAGCGACAGGACGTTCTCCCGCATCGTGCCATATCTCACTGCGTTCGTTCCGGAGGCCCGCGTAGCTGCCATACCGCCAAGGCTCGCATTTGCCCCTGGATCGATCGGAAAAAACAAGCCGGTATCACGCAGATATGCGTTGAGATCTTCACGCGTCACCCCTGGCTCGACCGTGCAGTCCAGATCCTCGGCGTTGACCGCCACAATTCGGTTCATCCCCGAAAGGTCTATCGAGATGCCGCCACCCGGCGCGTTCACGTGCCCCTCAAGCGAGGTTCCAGTGCCAAACGCGATCACCGGTACGCGATGTTCGGCGCAAACAAGCACCACGAACTGAACATCCTCGGTGGAGGTGGCGAAAACGACACCGTCGGGCAGCTGAGCCGGAATGTAAGTCGTCGTGTGCGCATGTTGAGCGCGAACCGCTTCGCCCGTCTGGAAGCGATTGCCGAACCGCTGCCGAAGAATTTCGATTACGGAAGAGATGCCTTCCTCGTTGCGTACGACATGCTGAAGATCGGCCAGAGCCATCGCAAACCCCTCGATGTGGCTACCCTTGTGCAACCACTTTCTTTCCATTACCGCTATGAACAATTGCCGAATTGCTTGTCCAGCGCCAGAGTTGCAATTGAGCCAATCCGATATGACTGTTGCATCACCATTTATTTCCCGCGTCCTGGAAATCCAGAAAGACTGGATCGACTATAACGGCCATCTGAATATGGCCTACTACAACGTCCTGTTCGACATGGGTGCCGACGAAGCGTTCGTGCAGCTCGGGCTTGGAACGGATTATGCGCGCGAGCGGCGGCTCACGACGTACACGGCCGAGATACATGTCTGCTACGTCCGCGAGTTGCATTTGACCGATAGGGTCACTTGTTCGGTCCACCTACTGGATTTTGACGAGAAGCGTTTCCATTTCTACCAGGAGCTGCGCCATGTTGATGGCTGGCTGGCGGCAACCTGCGAAAACCTCGTCCTTCATGTCGACATGAGTGGCCCGAAGGTCTGCCCGATGCCAGAGGACATCATGTCAAACCTCGATGCGATGCTAGCGAAACACGCTGTGTTGCCGCGCCCCGAGCGCGCTGGCCGCTCGATCGCGATCAAGCGCAAAAACCCGCGCTAAGTAAGCTCTCAGCGCGACCGGACTTGTCTCGGGGGGGCCTGACAGGTAGAGACTTGCCGACGATCAGGACCGAACATGACCGATTTCATTGCGCAGGCCGTTCTGAAGAGAGACATCTTTTCGGAGACGCAGAAAGGCTATCTCGCCGGTGAGCCCGACAAGGTGGTGATCCGCCGTGTCGTTACGGCTTCGCCTGTCTGGTCGCGCCCGCTTGCATGGTTTCTGGCTCGTCGAGAAATTGCAGCCCTGCGTGCTGTGGTTGGTATCCCGGGGACCCCGCAGCTACTGAGCACAGACAAGGATGGCCTGGAACGCACCTGGACAGAGGGTGCGCCGTTGCATCTGGCCCGGCCTGCCAAGCGCGAATTCTACCTGTCCGCATTCAAGCTGCTAAGGGCACTTCGGCGGGCTGGTATCACCCACAATGATCTGGCTAAGCCACAAAACTGGTTGATGTCCCCGGACGGGCTGGCTGCGGTCATCGATTTTCAGCTTGCCTCGATCCACCGCAGGCGTGGTCGTCGCTACCAGGTGATGGCCTACGAGGATTTCCGCCATCTGCTTAAGCAGATGCGAGCGTTTGCTCCGGAGCTGATGACGCCAACAGCAAAGCGGATTCTTGCCCGACGCTCCCTCCCCAGCCGGATATGGATGGCGACCGGCAAGAAGGTCTACAACTTCGTCACCCGCGGTATTTTCAACTGGTCTGATGGCGAAGGCACAGGCGACCGCCTCGACCATGAGGGCAAGATCGTCACGGATGCGATATTCAGGGTTCCGGGCGTTCGCGACGTCGCCCTCACCCTCTACCCGCTCCCCCGCAAGGGCGTCGGAATTTACGCGTTTGTCGAGGCGGACGGCGATGTGGAAAGCAAACTTCGCGCATCCCAGGAAGGTCTGGAAAACGGTGCACGTGCCGACCTCGTCCAGCAGGTGCCTGCTCTGCCGCGCACCGCTGACGGTCAGATCAGGCTCGACTTGCTCAATCTCGTCGCGATGAACCAGATTCCGAACCTGACAGCCCTGCTTGAGAACGACAGCGACATGGCGGCCATCGTATCGCCTATTATCGCAGGCAGACTGAACTTCACCGACCGGCGCATCTCCCGGCTAGAAACCGCAACCGACACATAGGCTTTCTCTGTTCGCCCGGAACAAGATGCGAACAAAGTCTGGCCTTTCCGTTTAGAATCACTACATTCCCGCCACATGCCAGGCTTTGCAGACGACATACCCTTCTTCGATGAAGATGACATGCCACCCCGCCCCGCCGCGGGACCTTCGGGTATTGCCGCGCGCGCAATGGCCGCGCGTTCGGGTGGGCATCGACCGCCGGACTATCTTTCCGGCCTCAATCCCGAGCAGCGTCAGGCTGTCGAGACCACTGAAGGTCCGGTCCTGGTTCTGGCAGGCGCAGGCACCGGCAAGACACGCGTCCTGACAACGCGCATCGCCCATATTCTGGCCACGGGCAAAGCCTGGCCCTCGCAGATACTCGCGGTGACCTTCACCAACAAGGCCGCACGCGAGATGAAACAGCGCATCGGGGTTCTGGTTGGCGAGGCCGTCGAGGGCATGCCCTGGCTTGGCACGTTTCACTCGATTGGCGTCAAGATCCTGCGCCGTCACGCCGAGCTTGCTGGACTGCGTTCAGACTTTACGATTTTGGACACCGATGACGTCATCCGCCTGATCAAGCAGTTGATCCAGGCCGACGGCCTCGACGACAAGCGTTGGCCGGCACGTCAATTCGCGCAGATGATTGACGGGTGGAAGAACAAGGGCCTTGCGCCCAATGAGATTCCCGAAGGCGATGCGCGTGCATTCGGAAATGGGCGCGGCCGCGAACTCTATCGCGCCTACCAGGACCGGCTGACGACACTGAACGCGTGCGATTTCGGCGACCTGCTTTGTCATCCAATCCGCATTCTGCGCAGCAATCCGGACATCCTGAAGGAGTCCCACGACAGGATCCGGTACATCCTCGTTGACGAGTATCAAGACACCAACACCGCTCAATATATGTGGTTGAGGCTCTTGGCGCAGCGGCCAAGCCGCATGCGCACCAGCGACACGCCTGCTGTTGGTCGCGACGCTGAGCATCTTCTCGCCGCGTCCGAAGATGCAGCGCCTGCCACTGTCAATATCTGCTGTGTCGGTGACGACGATCAGTCAATCTATGGCTGGCGTGGGGCGGAAGTGGATAACATCCTGCGCTTCGAGCGTGACTTCCCCGGCGCAACGGTCATCCGCCTTGAGCGAAATTACCGCTCGACTGCGCATATCCTCGGCGCTGCCTCTCACCTCATCGCCCACAATGAAGGCCGGCTCGGCAAGACGCTTTTCACGGAAAAGCCGAATCCCGACGATCCAAAGGTAATGGTGCATGCCGCCTGGGACTCCGAGGAGGAAGCCCGCGCTGTCGGCGAGGAAATCGAAGCGCTGCAGCGAAAGCAGCACAACCTCAACGACATGGCGATCCTGGTGCGCGCTTCGTTCCAGATGCGCGAGTTCGAAGATCGTTTCGTCACTCTCGGGTTGAATTACCGCGTCATTGGCGGACCACGCTTCTATGAGCGACAGGAAATCCGCGACGCGATGGCATATTTCCGCGTGATCGCGAACCCGGGTGATGATCTCGCATTTGAACGGATCGTCAACGTCCCCAAGCGCGGCCTTGGTGAAGCTGCTGTCCGGCAGGTGCATGACGCGTCCCGCGCCCTGGGAGTGCCGATGCTCGAAGCAGCTGGACGGCTGGCGGAAAGCGATGAGTTGAAGCCCAAGCCGCGCGCCGCTCTGCGTGGGGTGGCGGCGAACTTCACGCGTTGGCGCGACCTCCTCGACAACACGCCACATACGGAACTTGCCGAGACGGTGCTGGAGGAATCCGGCT
>Ga0079224_100017338_pt1 | contig 10145 bp, 5 predicted proteins | sample Stecom2015_FD_80414 | JGI IMG/M metagenome (GOLD analysis project Ga0079224, IMG submission 80414) | Agricultural soil microbial communities from Utah to study Nitrogen management - Steer compost 2015 | ecosystem: Environmental > Terrestrial > Soil > Agricultural land | place: USA: Utah... | reverse complement strand
CAAAACTGGCATCACTGTCCCCGAGTTCGGGGTAACCTAATGGCATGAGCCGTATACGTGGCCCGTATGTACGGTTCTGTGAGAGGGATGAGGCGGTGACGCCTCACCCTACTCGATGTGGGCAAAGCCGAGGCAAATGCCGCTGATACCGGGCTTCGGATCGGGCTAGAATGGCTGCCTAACGAGGAGGGATTCATGACCGTCGATGTTGTCATACTGGCCGCAGGCAAGGGCACCAGAATGAAATCCGCCCTGCCCAAGGTGCTCCACACCCTGGCGGGCAAGCCACTGTTGGGCCATGTGCTGGACACCGCCCAGTCCCTGCCCGACTCTGCCATCAGCGTCGTCATCGGCCACGGCGGCGAGCAGATCCGGGAAACCTATGGCCAGCGCCCGCTGCACTGGGTGCGCCAGGAGCAGCAATTGGGCACCGGCCACGCGGTTCAGCAGGCACTGCCCCAGCTGCGCCCCGAGGCCAGGGTGCTGGTGCTGTACGGCGATGTGCCCCTGATCAAGGCCGCCACCCTCCAGGCCCTGCTGGCCCTGGTGGACCACCGAGCCATGGCCCTGCTCACCGTCAACCTGGCCAATCCCCAGGGCTACGGCCGCATTCTGCGGGACCGGGCCGGCGACGTGGTGGCCATTGTCGAGGAAAAGGACGCCCGTCCCGAGCAGCTCGCCATTACCGAGATCAATACCGGGGTGATGGCCTTTCCGGCCGGCAAACTCGCCGCCTGGCTGCCCCGGTTGGATAGCAACAATGCCCAGGGTGAGTATTACCTCACCGACCTGGTGGCGGTGGCCCGCGCCGACGGCTGTGAGGTTCGCGCCCTCCAGGGGCAGGATGCCGTGGAAACCGAGGGGGTCAACAGCCGCGGCCAGCTGCACCAGCTCGAGCGCCACTACCAGCGGGGTCTGGCTGCCGAGCTGATGGCCCAGGGGGTCACCATCGCCGATGCCGACCGCTTCGACTGCCGCGGCCGGCTGACCTGCGGGGAGGACACCTTCATCGATATCAATGGGGTTTTTACCGGCGAGGTTGTCCTGGGTGCCGGGGTGAGCATCGGCCCCAACTGTGTGATCGGCGACGCGGTGATTGGCGACCACGTGACCATCAACGCCCACACCGTGATCGAGGGCCCGGTGACCATCGAGAGCCGCGTCAGCGTGGGCCCCTATGCCCGCTTGCGCCCGGGGACCGTGTTGCGCAGCGGTTCCCGTATCGGCAACTTTGTGGAGACCAAAAAGTCCGACATCGGGCCCGGCAGCAAGGTCAACCACCTCAGTTATATTGGCGACACCAGCATAGGTGCCGACGCCAATGTGGGCGCCGGCACCATCACCTGCAATTACGATGGCGTCAACAAGCTCAAAACCCGTATCGGCGACGGTGCCTTTATCGGCTCCAACAGCTCCCTGGTGGCCCCGGTGACGGTGGGCGCCATGGCCACCGTGGCGGCGGGCTCCACGATTACCCGGGATGTGCCCGACCAGCAGTTGGCGGTGGCCCGGGGCCGGCAGAAAAACATCGAGGCCTGGCAGCGCCCGGGCAAACAGCAAAAGGACTGATTTATGTGCGGTATCGTCGGTGCCATCGCCCAGCGCAACGTCACGGAAATTCTGGTGGAGGGTTTGCGGCGCCTGGAGTATCGGGGCTATGACTCCGCCGGCGTCGCCATCGTCGACGGCCAGGGGGCTCTTCAGGTGCGCAAGACCCAGGGCAAGGTATCCGCCCTGGAGGCGCGTCTCGGGGATCTCGCCACCGCGGGCCAGCTGGGGATTGCCCATACCCGCTGGGCAACCCACGGGGTGCCAAGCGAAGTGAATGCTCACCCCCATGTGTCCGGCCGCTTTGCGGTGGTCCACAACGGCATCATCGAGAACCACCAGGAACTGCGCCGCGAGCTGCAGGCCAGGGGCTATGAATTTGTCTCCCAGACCGACACCGAGGTCATCGTTCACCTCATCCACAGCCTGGCGGCGGAGCAGGCTGACCTGCCCCGGATTGTCAGGGCCGCCATCGCCCGCTTGGAGGGCGCCTATGCCCTGGCGGTGATCGATGCCGCCAATCCGGAGGTGCTGGTGGGTGTTCGCCACGGCAGCCCCCTGGTGCTTGGGGTGGGCATTGAGGAAAACTTCCTGGCGTCGGACCAGATGGCCCTGCGCCAGGTCACCGACCGCTTCGTGTTTCTCCACGAGGACGACCTGGTGGAGGTGCGCCGCCGCAGCTACCGCATCGTCGGTGGCGACGGCGTCGCGGTCAGCAGACCGGTGACCCGGATCGAGGGCGGCACCGGGGAGAGTGACAAGGGCCACTACCGCCACTTCATGCTCAAGGAAATTTACGACCAGCCGGAGGTGATCGCCGCCACCCTCCAGGGTCGCATCGGCGACAACCACGTGCTGTTGGAGGCCTTCGGCCAGGCTGCCGTGGGCTTGCTGGCGGAGGTGGCCAATGTCCATATCGTCGCCTGCGGCACCAGTTACCACGCCGGCCTGGTGGCCCGATACTGGATCGAGGCCCTGGCGGGCATTCCCTGCCAGGTGGAGGTGGCCAGTGAATACCGCTACCGGGCGGTGGTGGTGCCGGACAAAACCCTGTTTGTGTCCATTTCCCAATCGGGGGAGACCGCGGACACCCTGGCTGCCCTGCGCTCCGGGAGTGGCGCCGGATACCTGGGGTCCCTCACAGTGTGCAATGTGGCCAACAGCTCCCTGGTGCGGGAGTCGGACATTGCCTTTTTGACCCACGCGGGTCCGGAGATCGGTGTGGCGTCCACCAAGGCCTTCACCACCCAGCTGGTGGCCCTGCAGATCTTCGCCATCGCCCTGGCCAAAACCCGGGGACTGAGCAGCGAGCGGGAGCGGGAACTGGTAACCGCCCTCCACAGCCTGCCCGCCCTGACCACTGAGGTGCTGAAGCTGGACAAGCAGATCGAGACCCTCTTCGAGTGCTTTGTCGACAAGCACCACGCCCTTTTCCTGGGCCGGGGCGATCAGTATCCCATCGCCCTGGAGGGCGCCCTCAAACTCAAGGAAATTTCCTATATCCACGCCGAGGCCTACCCCTCCGGCGAGCTCAAACACGGGCCACTGGCACTGGTGGACGACGATATGCCGGTGGTGGCGGTGGCCCCCAACAACGAGCTGCTGGAAAAGCTCAAGTCCAACCTGCACGAAGTCCAGGCCCGGGGTGGCAAGCTCTATGTCTTTGCCGATGCCGAGTCCGGGTTCAGCAACGAGGGGGGGGTCACGGTGATCAATGTTCCCCATGTGCCCAAGAGCCTGGAACCCATCGTCTACACCATCCCCCTCCAGCTGCTGGCCTACCATGTGGCGGTGCTCAAGGGCACCGATGTGGATCAGCCCCGCAACCTGGCCAAGTCGGTGACAGTGGAATAGGGACACGGGGCGCTTCCATCACCAAATTATCAGTAATTATCAAATTGATAATTTTGCGGTTTCAACCTGCGCAAGGATTGGAGCAAAGACTCAAGGATCTGGTGTAACCACCTGCACTCAAGAGTCGGGCTTTTCCCCCACCTGAGATCAGGGTAAGGTATGGCCTACCCAACTGGTCCCCCCTTCGTTGCGGGTTGGATCACCGTCGGCCACAGAGATCGCGGCCAACCATTGCAGGAGTCGACACCATGAAGCGGTTTCACAATATTCTCCATGTCGGCCAGGGCGCCGGCGACAATACCCAGAGCCTGAAGCAGGCCCTTAGCCTGGCGCGAAACAACGGTGCGGCGCTGACCCTGCTACTGGTTCACCCGGAGTTTCCCAAGGACTTTGACGACTACCGGGATGACCACGAAAAATTCCTGGTGGAGCAGGCGCACCAGCAGATCGCCGCCATCAAGGCCGAGCTGGGGCTGGGGGACGATCTGGCGGCCACCATTCAGGTCGTCAGCGGCAAGAATCCCGCCACCCAGATCATCCGCCATGTCCTGCGAAACGACTGTGACCTGGTGGTCAAGGACGCGGAACACACCGAGGACCGCAAGGGGTTCAAGACCATCGATATGGAGCTGCTGCGGGAGTGCCCCTGCCCGGTGTGGTTGAGTCGCCCCATTGCTCGGTCGCGGGAGGATATTCGCGTCGCGGTGGCCATCGACCCGGAAAGCGACGAGGCCGTGGGCCGGGACCTGGCCCTCAATCTGCTGCGGCTCTCCCGCGCCCTGGCGGACACCTGTAGCGGCCAGCTGCTGGTGATCTCCTGTTGGGACTATGTCTACGAGGACTATCTGCGGCGCAACGCCTGGACGCGAATTCCGGAAGAAAAACTGCAACAGGCGGTGAGATCGGTCCAGCTCAATCACCGCGGGGCACTGGATGCCCTGCTCCACGAGGCGGGAGTCGGGGACAACACCCAGATCCTTCACGTCAAGGGCAGCCCCGAGGACCGGGTTCCGGTGCTGGTGGCGGACAAGGGCGTGGATATCCTGGTGATGGGCACCGTGGCCCGCACCGGGATTCCCGGTTTTATCTTTGGCAACACCGCCGAGAACCTGGTGCAAAAGGTCACCTGCTCACTGATGGCGATGAAGCCCGCCGGTTTTGTGTCCCCTGTGAAGGCCTACTGAAAAATCGAGTCTGGACCATGGACGACGCCACAGCCCGGGACCTTCCCGCCAGCGCCCATCTGCAGCCCGCCGCCGAGGTATTGGTGCAGCTCGAGTCCTCCGTTGCGGGCCTGAGTAGCGACGAGGCCGCTGTGCGGCTGGCCAGCCACGGCCGCAACCGCTTGCCGGAGCCACCCCGGGCGGGTGTGGTCCGGCGGTTTGTCCGCCATTTCCACAATGTCCTGATCTATGTGCTGCTGGCCGCCGCGGCCATCACCTTCCTGCTCGATCACCTCACCGATACCGCGGTTATCCTCGCGGTGGTGGTGATCAACGCCATTATCGGATTTATCCAGGAGGGCAAGGCGGAAAAGGCCATGGATGCGATTCGCCAGATGCTGGCACCGGGGGCTTCGGTGTTGCGGGATGGCGCGCGGCGGGGTGTTCTCGGTGAAGAGGTGGTGCCGGGGGATATCGTGCTGCTGGAGCCGGGGGACCGGGTGCCGGCGGATTTGCGCCTTGTCCAGGTCCACGGCCTGGAGATCCAGGAGGCCATCCTCACCGGGGAGTCCCTGGCGGTGGAAAAGCAGGCAGCCGCGGTGAGCGGCGACACCGCCCTTGGCGATCGCCTGTGTATGGCCTACAGCGGCACCCTGGTGACCAGCGGCCAGGGCCGGGGGGTGGTGGTGGCCACTGGCGCCGCCACCGAAATTGGCCGCATCAGCGGCCTGCTGGCGGATGTCCGCACCCTGACCACGCCGCTGCTGGCGCAAATGGCGGTATTTTCAAACTGGCTGACCCTGTTTATTCTCACTGTTTCCGGGGCGCTGTTGGCCTTTGGCTATTTCTCCAGCTACCTGGAATTTGGCGACATGTTCATGGTGGTGGTGGGCCTGGCGGTGGCCGCCATTCCCGAGGGGCTGCCGGCGGTGCTTACCATCACCCTGGCCATCGGCGTCCAGGCCATGGCCAAACGCAACGCCATTGTCCGCCGCCTGCCCGCCATCGAGACCCTGGGTTCGGTGTCTGTGATCTGCACCGACAAGACCGGCACCCTCACCCGCAATGAGATGATGGTGGCCGCTGTGGCAGCCGGCGGCGAACTGTTCACCCTCGATGGCAACGGCTACGAACCGGAAGGCATGATCTGCGGCGACGACGGCCGGGTGACCGCGGAACAGCGCCCAGTGCTGGCGGAGATCGGTCGCGCTGCCGCCCTGTGCAACGACGCCGCCCTCCAGCAGCGGGAGGGGGTCTGGTCCGTGGCCGGGGATCCCATGGAGGGGGCCCTGCTGGCCTTTGCCGGCAAGGTGGGTGTGGACCACGGGGAGCAGCACAACCAGTGGACCCGCACCGACGCCATCCCCTTCGACCCCGACCACCGCTTTATGGCGACCCTCAACCACGATCACGACCGCCACGGGGTTATCTATCTCAAAGGGGCACCGGAGAAAATTATTGCCATGTGCCGCGACCAGCGCAGCACTGATGGCGGTTGTGAGGTGCTGGACAAGGACTGGTGGCACCGCCAGGCGGAGGCCATCGCCGAGCAGGGCCAGCGGGTGTTGGCCCTGGCAGCCCTCCCGGTCGAGCCCACCCACACGGTGCTGGAACATGCCGATATCGCCGGCACCCCCACCCTGTTGGGGCTGGTGGGCCTGATCGACCCGCCCCGCAGCGAAGCCATTGCCGCAGTGGCCGAGTGTCGCGGTGCCGGCATCCGGGTCAAGATGATCACCGGCGACCACGCCGTTACCGCCCGCGCCATCGGCCGCCAGATCGGGCTGGAGAATTGCCAGGTCGTGCTCAGCGGTGCCGACCTGGATGCCATGGACGACGCCGCCCTCGCCGCCGCCGTGGGGGATACAGACATCTTTGCCCGCACCAGTCCGGAGCATAAATTGCGACTGGTGATGGCCCTCCAGGCCCAGGGCCTGACGGTAGCCATGACCGGTGACGGGGTCAATGACGCCCCGGCGCTGAAGCGGGCCGATGTGGGTGTCGCCATGGGCCAGAAGGGCAGCGAGGCGGCCAAGGAGGCGGCGGAAATGGTGCTGGCGGACGACAACTTCGCCTCCATAGTGGCGGCGGTGCGGGAGGGCCGCACGGTGTACGACAATATCAAGAAGGTCATCACCTGGACCCTGCCCACCAACGCTGGTGAAGCCGCCACCGTCATGATCGCCCTGGTGTTCGGCATGACCCTGCCCATCACCCCCATCCAGATCCTGTGGATCAACCTGATCACTGCCGTCACCCTGGGTCTGGCCCTGGCGTTCGAGCCCACCGAGCCCAGGACCATGGGCCAGCCCCCCAGGCCGCGCACCGCCCCCCTGCTGTCCGGTGAACTGCTGTGGTACATCCTGATGATGTCGGTACTTTTTCTCTGCGGTGTCTACGGTATTTTTCGCCACGCCATCGACGTCGGCCACTCGGTGGAGCTCGCCCGCACCATGGCGGTGAACACCCTGGTGGTGATGGAGATCGCCGCCCTGTTCTTTACCCGCAACATTCACAGCACCTCCCTGACCTGGAAGGCGGTGCGCGGCACCCCGGTGGTGTGGGCCACGGTGGTGGCGGTGACCGCGGCCCAGTTCGCCATCACCTATGTGCCCGTTATGCAGCAGGTGTTTGCCACCGAGGCGGTGCCCCTTGCCGACGGGGTGCTGATTGTCGCCGTGGGCGCGGCCCTGCTCGCCATCGTCGAAACCGAAAAGCAGGTTCGTCTGCGCTGGCGGGCTCGGCATCGCACAAGCCGCGGGAGGTAACGGAGAATGACGCCCTTTTACGAGCTGACCGCACTGATTGCCCTGGCGGCGGCGATAGGCTTTGTCGGCCTGCTGCTGCGCCAGCCCATGGTGGTCAGCTTTATCGCCGCAGGTATCCTTGCCGGGCCTTCCGCCCTGGATATCGTCCACTCCCACGCCAGCGTCGATTTGCTGGCGGAGTTGGGCATAGCCGTGCTGCTGTTTCTGGTGGGCCTCAAGCTGGATCTCAAGCTGGTGCGCAGCCTGGGGGCAGTGTCCCTGGCCACCGGCCTGGGGCAGGTGGCCTTCACTTCGATTTTTGGCTTCCTGATTGGCCTTGCCCTGGGCTGGGACTGGCTCAGTTCCCTCTATATCGCCGTGGCCCTCACCTTCTCCAGTACCATCATCATCGTCAAGCTGCTGTCGGACAAATCCGAGGTGGACTCCCTCCACGGGCGCATCGCCATCGGCTTTCTGATCGTCCAGGACCTGGTGGTGGTGCTGGCGATGATGGTGCTCTCCGCCTTTGGCATAGGGGCCGGTGGCGGCGATGGCGATGCCTGGTCGAGGATCGGTCAAGTTCTCCTCAACGGCGCTGCAATGCTGGTGCTGGTGGGCCTGTTTATCCGCTTCCTGGCAACACCCTTGACGGCGAGGATCGCCCGCTCCCCGGAATTGTTGGTAACTTTCGCCATCGGTTGGGCCGCGCTGTTGGCGGCGATTGGCGACAGCCTGGGGTTCAGCAAGGAATTGGGAGGCCTGCTCGCCGGTGTCTCCCTGGCCTCCACCCCCTACCGGGAGGCCATGGTGTCGCGGCTGTCGTCGCTGCGGGATTTTCTGCTGCTGTTTTTCTTTATCGCCCTGGGCACCCAGCTGGATCTCTCCCTGCTGGGGGGCCAGGTGGTTCCCGCCCTGGTGTTCTCCCTGTTCGTACTGGTGGGCAATCCGCTGATTGTCCTGGCGATCATGGGCTGGATGGGCTTTCGCAAGCGCACCGGTTTTCTCGCCGGGCTGATGGTGGCCCAGATCAGCGAGTTCTCGCTAATCTTTATGGCCATGGGCTTTACCCTGGGCCATGTGGGCCCCGAGTCCCTGGGCCTGGTGACCCTGGTGGGGCTGATCACCATTGCCCTGTCGGTGTACATGATCACCTACTCCCACTCCCTGTACCTGTGGCTGGAGCCGGTGTTGGGGGTGTTCGAGCGCAGGGTGCCCCACCGCGAGGCGGATATCGAAAACCAGCAGGGCGGCGGGGACAACTACGATGTGGTGCTGTTCGGCCTCGGGCGCTACGGCAGCGCCATCGCCGAGGGACTGGCGGCGAGCAAGCTGCGGATCCTGGGGGTGGATTTCAACCCCGATGAGGTGAACCGCTGGCGAAGCATGGACTACCATACCCTGTACGGCGATGCCTGCGACCCCGAGTTTATCACCAGCCTGCCGCTGACCAAGGTGCGCTGGGTGATCGCCGCCCTGCCCCAGCACGAACTAGGCCTGACCCACGAGGACCCGCGGCTGGTGCTGATCGACGGGCTGCGGGCCCGGCGCTACGACGGCAAGATCGCGGTGACCACCCACCACGCCAGGGATGTGCCGGTACTGACAGCCCGGGGTGCGGATCTGGTGCTGTTTCCCTTTGTCGATGCCGCCGATCGGGCGGTGGAAAAGATCTGTTCAGGAGATCTTAAAGAAACTGCCGAGATCGGTTAAGCCTAGGTATTAGAGTGTCGGGGTGCCCTGACCCGTACGTCGCTCATTGCAGATAGATCCCGCTTCCCTCCCTGCCGAGATCCACCTCCCGCTGGGTAATGACCAGAACTCGTTGCTGTGTCCCCGGCTCACTCAGCCATATTCGATTGAGCGCAAATCATAGTTTTTTGATTGCTCAAGCGATTCAGTTATACCAGTGGTCATTCTAGGATGAGTCTCCAGGCCTTATGGCTACTGGATGGTAGGCCGATAATTAAAAGGAGATCGAGTATGGAAATTCTACGAGAAGACTTCCTTAAATACGTAGACGAAATCCGCCGGTGCCTATTGTCAATACAGCCGCATCTGCAAACCGACAAGGCAATTGACGAAGTCGATTGTATAGACCGAATCCTTTGCCTTTTTGAAGCGGAACATGACTACCGGGCAGACAACTACCCAAGTATCAATGCCCAGCTTGAGGAAATTATTGCTCTTCTGGAGCCATCACTCGATCAGGGCAAATTGCCCGCTATGGCCAGTGTTATTGCGCAGCTCGATTCAGCGGACTGGAAAAATCCCGATCAACGACTGCTAGCCCTCCGGAAACTGTTCCAGCACCACATTCCCGATATTGCTGAGGTGGCCGAACTTGGCAACGGCAATGCCCGTGAAGCGCTGATGCGCATGCTGTCCTTTGAAACACGACAGCTGGATTGCATTCATCAGCGCCGGCAAGCCTTTTACGTACTCGACAGCGACAAGTGCAATGAATCCGGTTCCAACATTGAAGATGGCACTCTCTCCAGATCGGCACTGGAGGGCTATCTCAGGTCTGTGTTCAGCAAGGAGTCTTCCCTGAGAGTCGACGACATCCAAAACATTCCAGGCGGACGTTCAAAGGAAACCACATTAATTACTCTCCAGGGCACTCATTCACTTCCCGGGCGCATTGTCATGCGCAGCGATGTCGAGGGTGGTTTGGTACCGTCATACACCGTGGATGAGTACGCGGTAATAAAGGCCGTTGATCGATGGGGTGAGGTTCCGGTGCCATCCCCACTTCATTGCGAGACAGACAAATCGCTTCTCGGTCGAACCTTTATGCTGATGGAGGCAGTGACAGGGTCAACCAAAGGGGAGT
>Ga0079224_100017337_pt1 | contig 10146 bp, 10 predicted proteins | sample Stecom2015_FD_80414 | JGI IMG/M metagenome (GOLD analysis project Ga0079224, IMG submission 80414) | Agricultural soil microbial communities from Utah to study Nitrogen management - Steer compost 2015 | ecosystem: Environmental > Terrestrial > Soil > Agricultural land | place: USA: Utah... | reverse complement strand
TGTCCTTCCTTGTCCAAGGCGGCGGCCAGATCAATGTTGGTCACGGAGCCGAACAATTTGTCCCCGGCACCCGACTTGGCCGGAATGCGGATCTCCAATTGTTTGATGACATCGGCCGTTACGGTGGCCTCCCCTATGACTTTTTTCTCCTTGTGGGCCCTTTGTCTAAGGTTTTCCGCCAAAACTTTTTTGGCGGATGGGGTGGCCAGAGCGGCCAACCCTTGGGGAATCAAGAAATTTCTGCCGTACCCGCTCTTTACGGAAACGATATCATCCCTAAATCCCAATTCCTGTACATCTTCTTTTAGAATGAGTTCCATGCTTCGGTATTTATTATTTCAACAAATCGCCAACGTAGGGCATTAGGGCTATATGGCGGGCACGCTTAACTGCCTGGGCCACTTTTCTCTGATATTTCAAGGAAGTCCCGGTAAGTCTCCTGGGAAGCAATTTACCTTGTTCGTTCACCAATTTCATCAAGAAATCAGGATCTTTGTAATCAATATACTTGATGCCTGATTTTTTGAACCTACAGTATTTTTTCTGCTTGCTGGTCTCAATGTTGAGGGGGGTCAAATATCTGATCTCCCCGTCTTTTTTTGCTTTTGCCTGTTGTTCTATGGATGCCATGGCCTATGCTTTTGCTTTAAGTTTTGTTCTTCTTCTCTCTGCCCAAGCCACTGCGTGCTTGTCCAATTTAACGGTCAAAAAACGCATGATGCGCTCATCCCTGCGGAATTCCAGCTCATAGGGGGCAATGGCCTCCCCGGGAGCGGCGAATTCGAGCAAGTGGTAAAAGCCACTTTTTTTGTGCTGAATGGGATAGGCCAATTTTTTAAGTCCCCAATTTTCTTTGGAGACCATTTTGGCGCCATTCGCTATCAAGAAATCCTCAAACTTCTTGACTGTTTCCTCTATCTGGGTGTCAGATAGAACGGGATTCAAGATGAAAACAGTTTCGTAATGGTTCATAAATTAATATTTTTAAAGGAGCGCAAAAGTAACAATATTTCCTTCCCCATGCAAGAAAACAATGGAAAGTTCGTTTAAATACCGAGAGTTATCAACAAGTAAGAACCGTACATATACAAATATCGTAAATGGTAATATACACAACAAATTGGACCATGTTTACATCTTTTGTTGTTCCTAAGCGGCATTTTTATGTACTTTGCCGATGATTTAAACCCAACAAATCACCCCATTCTATGAAATTAAAAAGTATAATTGTAGACGATTCGGCCATGCAGCGGCTAGCCGTTGCCAAATTGGTCAACAATCATCCACATCTTGCTTTGGTTGCGGAATACAGCAACGCCATTGAAGCCAAAAATGGCCTGAAGAACCACGAAGTCGATTTGATTTTCCTCGATGTTGAAATGCCCATCATCAGTGGTTTTGACCTTCTAGAGGCCCTGGAGAACCCACCACAGGTCATCTTGATCACCGGAAAACCGGATTATGCCCTCAAGGCCTTTGATTACGATGTAACCGATTACCTGCACAAACCCATCACCTTGGCACGTTTCGAGGCCTCTGTAAAGAGGGCCGTTGCCAAATACGAACAATTGAACCGCGTTGAAGAGGACGAGGAACATATCTTCGTAAAGAGCAACCTCAAAAAGCGCAAGGTCATCTTAAATGACATCAAATGGATCGAGGCTTTGGGAGATTATATCAAATTGGTGACCGACGAGGCGAACATAGTGATCCTCTCCACCATGAAGTCGTTTGAAAAACAACTGCCCGCGGAAAAATTCCTGCGGATCCACAAATCCTATATTGTGAATTTGGAGAAGATCGAAAAGTTCAACAGCAAGAATGTTGAGGTTGGGGGCAGACAGATTCCTTTGAGCAGGAACAAAAAGACCGAACTTGCGGAGGCATTGGCCAACGTATAGAAAATTTGGTCATATGTGGTCCACATTGTAGACCAATCGTACACTCTTATACTTGGAGATGGCATCAAAAGACCTTTCAATCCTTTTGATGCCATTTTTTGTTTGTGAAAGGGAGGCGTTCCCCGGTATCTTGATCAGGATGTTCTTCAAATAATCCCTGCGTATCCTGGCCACGGGCGGGTATTCGGGCCCAAGGACCTGGTGCCTGAGCACGTTTTTCAGGGAACTGGCCATCCAATCCGAGGCCTGGTTGACCATGTTGAAATCCCTCCCTTTCAGGGTGAGTTTGATGATCTTTGCCAAAGGGGGGTATCCGAACTGTTCCCGCTCCTGGAGTTGCTCCAGGAACATGCCCCCATAATCGTTGGAGGCCACCTGTTGCAGGATTTTGTGGTCGGGGTTGTAGGTCTGTATCAGCACCAGCCCCCTTTTTTTGGTGCGCCCGGCCCGGCCCGCGACTTGGGTCAACATTTGGAAACTGCGTTCATGCGCCCTGTAATCGGGGAAATTCAGCATGGAATCGGCATTCATGATGCCCACTAGGCCCACGTTTCTGAAATCCAGCCCCTTGGTTACCATTTGGGTGCCCACCAGGATATCCATTTCATGGTTCTCAAAGCCCGAGATGATTCTTTCATGGGCATATTTGCCCCGGGTGGTGTCCAAGTCCATCCTTCCCACCCTTGCCTGGGGAAAGAACTGTTCCAATTCTTCCTGGATCTGTTGGGTCCCAAGGCCCTTGGTGTCCAAAGTGGGACTGCCACAGGCCAAACAATGATGCTGCAGGGCCATGTGGTGCCCGCAATAATGGCAGCGCAGTTGTTGGTTGTGCCGGTGATAGGTAAGGCTCACATCACAATTGGGACATTGGGGGACATGGCCGCAGCTGGTACATTCCACCACCGGGGCGAAGCCTCTGCGGTTCTGGAACAGGATCAATTGCTCCCCCTCCCCCAAGATCTGGGCGATGGCCTCGATCAGTTGGTGGGAAAAATGCCCCTTCATCCGTTTTTTCCGGCTGGCCTCCTTGATGTCCACCAGAAGGATCTCTGGCATCTTCACCGCCCCATAACGCTCGTCCATACGCGCAAGTCCGTACTTCCCTCGCTGCACATTGTAGCTGCTCTCCACGCTCGGAGTGGCCGACCCCAATAGGATCGGGGCCCCGTGCAGGTTAGCCAACACTACGGCCGCGTCCCGGGCATGGTAACGCGGGGCGGGGTCGAACTGTTTATAGGAACTCTCGTGTTCCTCGTCAACCACCACCAGACCCAGTTCCTTAAAGGGGAGAAAAAGGGCGGAACGGGCCCCGATGACGATCCGGGCCTTGTCCCGGGATTCCATGACATTGTTCCAGACCTCCACCCTTTCGTGGATACTGTACCTGGAATGGTAGACGGAGACCCGGTTCCCAAAATAGGCCTGCAACCTGTTGATCAACTGCGAGGTCAGGGCGATTTCCGGCAGCAGGTACAGGGCCTGTTTTCCCTGGTCCAGACAATCTTGGAGCAATTTGATGTAGACCTCGGTCTTTCCCGAGGAGGTCACCCCCTGCAAAAGCATGGGCCGGGCCTGGGCAAAACCTTCCCGGATGTCCCCCAAGGCCTTTTCCTGATGTCCATTGAGCACTATGCCGGTGGTCTCCCTGGAAGCCTCTCCCTGGTCCACCCGGTCCTGCCTGATCTGGAATTCATCCAAGACGCCCTTGTCGATAAGGGCCTTGATCACGGCCCTGGAACTGCCGCTCTGTTTTTCGAGTCCGCTGATGGTAATGGGCTTTTTTTGTGTGGCCCGCCACTGGAACAGGGAAAGCAGTACCTGGACCTGTTTTGGGGCCCTGCCCAGCTCCTGCAACAGGGCCTCGAGTTGTTCCTCCCCATCATAGGCCGGGGCAAGCTTCACATAGCGGACCAATTTCGGCTTGTACTGCTCCTGGAGTTCCTCCCGTTGGAGGGCCACCCCTTTCTGCACCAGGCGATGGACCAGGGCCAGAACATTTTTGCGGTCCACGATCTCCCCGATCTCCCCTATGGTCAGGGAACTGCTGCGCTGCAGGGCCTCGTATACCAAGAATTCGTCGTCCCCCAGGGCCATCTCATCGATCTGGGCCCCTTTGTTGGGCAAGATCATGGTCTCGCTCTCCAATAGAAAAGCCCCGGGCAGAGCCGTGCGCACCACCTCCCCCAGGCTGCACATATAGTATTTGGCCACCCACTGCCAATGCTGCCATTGTATGGGGCCCACCAAGGGGCCCTCATCCAAGATTTGGTAGATTTCCTTTGCCTGGTAGGCCGTTGGGGAATTTTGGTGCACCCGATGGGCCAGGGCGGTGTATATCTTGGATTTGCCAAAGGGCACGGCCACGCGCATCCCGGGCCGTATGAAGGCCGCCTCCTGGGCTGAGATGGTATAGGTGAAGAGCCTTTCCAAGGGAAGGGGCAGCACGACATCCAAAAAATGATCCATTGGCTCGTTATTCATATTATCCTTGCTTACTCTCCCCCTCTCCTGCGGCTTCAAATTCCTGGGCCTGTTGCCTTTGATGGGTCCGTTTCAGGGAATTCAGGGTGGCGTTGAGCTCAAAGCCCAACAAAATTATATTGGAGTTCAACCAGATGAAGACCATCAAGATCAGCAATCCCCCCAAGGCCCCATAGAGTTCATTATAACGTGCGAACTTATCCACATAGATCCCAAAAAAATAGGAGGTCGCCAAAAAGAGCAAGGTGGTCATCAGGGCCCCGGCCGAGAAAAACTTGGCATTCCTGCCCTCGGCGGTCCCGAAATAATACAATATTGCCGTAATGATGTAGGTCATAAAAAGAAAATACAGGATCTTGACAAGACGGATCCAAGTGCTGTCCCCTTGGCTAAGTTCATAGCCAAAGGCCTCGGACAGGGATACATTGGCCACATCCAGGATATAGAACTCGAAGTACACATAGACCACCGCACCAAAGATCAGCAGGATGGAAAGGATCATTCCCACCAGCAAGGCATAGGCGTACTGCCGGAAAAAACTTCTGGTGAGCTCCACATGGTAGGAGTTCTCAAAGCCCCCAAAGATGGCGTTCACGCCGTTGGCCACCAAAAAAATGGACAACAGAAAGGTAGTGGAGAGCAGCCCTCCCTGTTTCTGATCCTTGATCTGCTGGTAGATCTGTCCGAAATATTCCGAGGTGGCCGAAGGCAGAAAGGATTCCAGAAAATCCAGGAACTGGGCATCGAAATTTTCATTGCCCACGCTGACATAGGGGATGATGAAGGGCACTAGGGTCACCATAAAGATGAGCAGGGGAAAAAGGGCCATGAACAGGCTAAAGGCAATGGAACTGGCCCGGGTGGACAGGGTCCCTTTGACAATGCCCATCAGGTAGAGTTCAATCAGGGCATAAAGGGAAAGCCCCTCGAAGGCCCTGAGTTTGATGCTCTCCAACAAGCCCACGAACCAACGGACAAAGGGAATCTTCCCCAAACTCTTTTTTAAGTCAAATGCCATTTATAGGGCTTTTAGGCTTAGATCCATATTATGGATCGAATGGGTCAGGGCCCCGGAGGAGATATAATCCACCCCGCATTCAGCATATTTTCTCAGGCTCTCCTGGGTGATTCCGCCCGAGGACTCGCTCTGGCAGCGGTCTCCGATTCTATTTACGGCTTCCCGGGTTCGCTGGTAATCAAAATTATCCAGCAAGATCCTATGGATTCCCGGGGATCTGAGGATCTCGTCCACTTCGTCCAGGTCCCGGGCCTCCACGATGATCTTGAGGTTCTTGCCCTCCCGCTCCAAATACTCCCGGGTCAACTGTATGGCCTTTGTGATCCCCCCGGCGAAATCGATATGGTTGTCCTTGAGCATGATCATATCGTAGAGAGCAAAGCGATGGTTCTCCCCACCCCCGATCTTGACGGCCCATTTTTCCAGGGCCCGTATCCCGGGCGTAGTCTTGCGGGTATCCAGGATACGGGCCTTGGTGCCCTCCAATAATTTCACATAGTGCTGGGTCTTGGTAGCTATGGCACTCATGCGTTGCATGGCGTTGAGTACCAAGCGTTCCGCTTTCAGGATGCTTTGGGAGCTGCCTTCCACATGGAAAACAATGTCCCCCGGGACCACTGGGCCTCCATCCTTGATAAGGACCTCGACCTTGAGGTCCGGATCGATATGGGCGAGGACCAGCTGGGCGAATTCCACTCCGGCAATGACCCCACTGTCCTTTACCAAGAGCATGGCCTTGCCCCGGGCAGTGTCCGGGATACAGGCCAGGGAGCTGTGGTCCCCGTCCCCGACATCCTCCCGAATAGCATTGGCTATGATCAATTCCAATTCCTCGTTGAACTGTGCTTGTGATATCATCCCTTTTGGCTTTTGACGAAAATACTAAAAACATCGCTGCCCCCTAAGGGGAAAGTTCCCTAGATTCATTTTGGGACAGGATCCCCATAGGGCCATTGAATTCAATCGAAAGTTTTAATTTTGGGCATGCAGATAACCCTGATCGCCATTGGCAAGACAGACAGTGCTGAACTGGAACGGCTTATGGACGTTTATTCAAAACGTCTGAAACACTATATACGTTTTGAAATCCAGTTGGTCCCGGACCTGAGGAACAGCAAAAATCTTTCACAGGCCCAACAAAGGGACAGGGAAGGAGAACTTTTGTTGGCCCGCTTGCAGCCCACGGACCATTTGATCCTTTTGGATGAAGGGGGAACGGCCTATAGTTCCATGGATTTTGCGGGGTTCCTTCAAAAAAAGATGAACCGTTCGGTCAAGAACCTGGTCCTGGCCATTGGAGGGCCCTATGGTTTCAGTGAGGCCGTATACGGCAAGAGCCAGGGCAGGATCAGCCTTTCCAAAATGACCTTCTCCCACCAAATGGTCCGTTTGTTCCTATTGGAACAACTGTACAGGGGCTTTACAATCCTGCGCAATGAACCCTACCACCACCAATGATTAGTACAGCACCCTGAACTTGATGGTGTTCTCGATGCCCTTGAGCTCCTTGATGACCTCCTTGTTGTATTCCCGGTCCAGATCCGTGATCACGTAGCCCACCTCGGGGTCCGTGGAAAGGTACTGTCCGGTGATGTTCAGTCCGTATTTGGCCAGGACCTCATTGATCTTGGCCATGATCCCAGGCACATTTTTATGGATATGCAAAAAACGGTGCGCCCGGTTCTGTTTGGGCAAGCGGATGTTGGGGAAATTCACCGCGTCAACGGTGTTCCCGGAATTGATATAGTCCATGATCTTGTTGGGCACAAAGGCGGCGATGTCCCGTTGGGCCTCCTCGGTGCTTCCCCCGATATGGGGGGTCAAGATCACATTGGGAAGACCTTGGAGTGCCGATTCAAAGGGCCCATTGGCGGCGGGCTCCGATGGATAGACGTCCACAGCCGCCCCGGCAAGTTTGCCACTTTTAAGGGCCGCTGCCAGGGCATCGATGTCCACGACAAAGCCTCTGGAGAGGTTGATCAGCATGGCCCCGTCCTTCATTTGGGCGATCTCCTTCTCCCCGATAAAATTCCGATTTGCCTTGTTGTCGTCCACATGTAGGGTGACCACATCCGATTTTTCCAGAAGTTCGGTAAGACTGCCGCACTTATAGGCATTGCCCAGGGCTAATTGGTCATCCACATCGTAATAGAACACCTCCATCCCGATCGCCTCGGCCAAAACGGACATCTGTTTTCCGATGTTCCCATAACCGACGATCCCCAGTTTCTTGTGGCGGACTTCCCTGGAATTGGTGGCCGTCTTGTTCCATTGCCCGCCGTGGATCTCTGTGCTGCGGGTGAAAATGTTCCGCATCAGCATGATGATCTGGCCCACGGCCAGTTCCACCACGGAACGGGTATTGCTATAGGGCGCATTGAAAACGACCACCCCTTTCTTTTTGCTGTACTCCAGGTCTATTTGGGTGGTGCCGATGCAGAAGGCCCCCACCACCAACAATTTGTTGGCGGCATCCAATACCTTTTGGGTCACCTGGGTCTTGGAGCGGATGCCCAGGACATGGACCCCTTTGATGCGCTCGATAAGTTCCTCCTCACTGAGGCTGTGTTTGACCAATTCCACGGAAAAGCCTTCTTCCGATAGGTTCTCAAAGGCTGAGGGGTGTACATTTTCCAACAATAGGATCTTGATCCGGTTCTTTGGATAGGACAGGTTTCTGGGCAAATCGTTCACAAATAAAAATTCATCAAGGTTAGGGGCCACGTGATCGGCATTGTTCGTTGCCTTTTCACGGTGCACATTTTCAGTATAGGCAAAAAATTTATGGGCGATCCCGGCCTCGCGCATCACATAGTCGCTGTAACCATCCCCAATGACCTGTACCTCGCCTTCAAGGTCCAGGTTTTTTAAACATTCTATCTTCCCGTTGTGGGAGGCGAGCACATTGTCCTGGTCAAAGCCGATGATGGTGCCCGCTGGGTCAAATTTAAAGGTATTGGCATAAACCCTGTGTGATGGGATGTTGTATTCCTCCACAATGGGATCGATGAATTCCTTGAACCCACAGGAAATGACATAGATGTCGTCCGAAAATTCATGGAAGAACTCCTTGTTGGCCTCGATGCTCTTGGATATCTTCGAGCGGAGCTGTCCGACCAGGGCCTCCAGATCGGCCTTGTTGGCATGCAATAGCTTGAGCCTTCGCTCCAGGGATTCGGTAAATGAAATGTCCCCATCGATCCCCAAGTTGGTGATGTTTTGGATCTCCCTGACGATCTCATCCTTGCGGGGATTTCCCTGTAGGGTCATTTCTGCCAGGACATCCAAGGCCTCAACACGGGTCAGGGTGCTGTCAAAATCGAAAACATACGTGCGTTTTGTTTCCACGGTAGGTTCCATCAAAAAAAATTAAGCGGTAAAATTAATCATTAATTCAATCCCTGTAATTGGGCGTGCCCAAAAACGTTACATAATTGTCGTTATATCAAAAAACCCTTACAATTTGTTTTAAAAAGGACGGAAAAGCCGATCATTCCCAACTTGGGACGGATTTAGAACCAGCGTCGGGTCTCTTTTAGGAATTTCGCATATTCCTTGCCATAGGTCCGGGAGAGCCGTTCCTCTTCCCTTTGGATCTGAAATCGGTTCATGTACATGACAAAGAGGGCCGCCAAAAGGGTGTTGAAGGCATTGCCCAAAAACAGGCCTAGGGACAGGAGCAGCATCAACATGCCCAGGTACATGGGGTTCCGGGAATATTTGTATAGGCCGCCCCGGACCAAGACCGTTGTTTTCTCCAGGTTCATGGGATCGGTGGGCGTTTTGGCCCGGCCAAATTGGACCAGGGCGATCACCAGGACCACCAGGCCCAGAACAAGAAGAAAAAAGGCCAGGGCACCCCTTCCAAAAAATTCGAATTCCCCCACCGGCAGAAACCGGTCCAAAAGGAACATGAGCCCGGCGAAGGCCAACACGACCACTAATGGGGGCAGCTTTGGTTTCATAAACATCTATTTCTTTGTCGAAAATACTACTTTTGGCAAGTATTGAAACCCTTTTCATTTTGAAACTTGTCTTTGCCACCCACAATGCCCATAAACTAAAGGAGCTGCAACAATTGCTCCCCAAGGCCATCGAATTGCTCTCCCTACAGGATATAGGTTGCTTTGGGGAAATCCCTGAAACCGGGTCGACCCTAGAGGAAAATGCCAAAATCAAGGCGGACCATATCACCCAAAGGTACGGTCACGATTGTTTTTCGGACGACACCGGCCTTTTGGTGGACCACCTCCACGGAGCACCGGGCGTGCGTTCGGCCCGTTATGCCGGGGAAGATAAAAATGATGCGGACAACCGGGCCAAGCTCCTGTCCGACCTAAAAGGGGCCAAAGATCGTTCCGCCCATTTCAGGACGGTCATCCACTTGAACCTGGGCAGCTCCGCCCATGTCTTCCAGGGCACGGTCCAAGGGCAGATCACGGAAAGTGAGCATGGCAGTGGTGGTTTTGGCTATGACTCCATCTTCAAACCGCAGGGTTTCGAGCAGACCTTTGGCGAACTGTCCCCCCAAACCAAGAATGCCATTGGCCACCGGGGCAGGGCCGTGGCCCAGTTGGTGGATTTTTTTAAAAAAATGGATGAAGGGACTTCCAAGGAAAAAAATTAATGTACCTTTGCCGCCTTATTAACGCCGCCGGTATGGGCAAGGTGTTGCGATGGGCTTATAGGTATATACGTTGATCGCTCTGTGCAACACAACATATTTGCGATTAAAGGTATACACCA
>Ga0079224_100017336_pt1 | contig 10146 bp, 7 predicted proteins | sample Stecom2015_FD_80414 | JGI IMG/M metagenome (GOLD analysis project Ga0079224, IMG submission 80414) | Agricultural soil microbial communities from Utah to study Nitrogen management - Steer compost 2015 | ecosystem: Environmental > Terrestrial > Soil > Agricultural land | place: USA: Utah... | reverse complement strand
GTGATCGGGCGGGTTGCCAGATCCATCGACATAACATGGATCGGCAGCGCATCTTCCACGGACACGAGCCGGTGATCATAAGTCAGGATAGCGCAAGAAAAGTCACGTGCGTTTTTGATAACAGCCGAGCGGCTGGCACGCATAACAACAAGAGTCATCTCGCGTACCACTGCCTCGAAACGACTTTTGAGAACGGACATAAGAAACGGATCTACGCGTCGAGTTGCACCAGTGTCGGACATATTTGTAATCATATTCATCTCTGCCCCTTTCTGATCAGGCTACGAGGACAACAAGGTTGCCGTATGTATCCACCGTGGCGTCGTGTCCCTTCCTCAAGTAAGCGGTAAAAGTTTCGGCATCCACGATGCAAGGCCCGGCAAGTTGCGCGCCAGCCCCCAGTCCATCGAGCTCATAGACAGGCAGATCTTGTTTCGCCTTAGCTTCGTGACTGTAAACCCTTCGCAAACCTTTCGGTTGAACGGGCCCTTCCTGGTTCGGCAAAAAATGGCTACGCCAAATGTCTTGTCCCGTACGTTTGCCGATTGCGCGTAATTTCCAAGCCGTGAACTCGACAACATCACCATCCGCACGAATGGAATAGATACGCTCATGCATTTTGTGGAAAGCTTCAACCAAATCTGGCAGTTGGGCCGCAGAAATTTGGCCATTTATTGGTGTGTATGGAACGTCAATTTCAAAAGATTGGTATTCGTAACGTCCCATGAAGCTAAATTCGAACCGCCGATTGGCAGGCGAAACGCCAGCCTCTTCAAGGAAAGTGTCAGCGGATTCCATTAATCGCGATAAAATGGCGTTAACACCCTCGGCATCAAAGCGCTCCGTTGAGGTTAAAAACACTCCCATATCCTCACGCCGGATATCAGAGATAAGACCGCCAAAAGCCGACAGACCCGCCATGAAACGGGGAATCATATAGCGTTTCAAGCCGAGAATATCAGCCATTTCCGCGATATGGATTGCTGTCGCTCCACCGCCGCAAACGAAAAAACTATCACGTGGATTGATACCCTCACGCACAGTGATTTCTTCAATCGCCGCCACCATATTATGATTTGAAGTCGTATAAATTGCATAGGCGGCTTCCTCAATGGAAACCCCAAGTTCGCTCGCAATTTTTGACATCGCCTGTTCTGCCAGATCCTTCCTGAGCTGCATTTTTCCGCCCAGAAAGTAGTCGGGATCGACAATACCCAACACCACATTGGCGTCTGTAACCGTCGGCAATTCGCCGCCCTTATTGTAGCAAGCAGGCCCGGGTCGGGCACCGGAGCTGTGCGGTCCGACATGCAAAAGCCCGCCAGAATCTACCCAGGCAATTGAACCTCCCCCCGCACCAACGGAACGAACATCGACTTTAGGAATACCCAGACTATCATGATGGATCATACTATCCGGCGTGACAATGATCTGGTGATTACGCAAAGCGGAAACGTCAAATGTCGTCCCCCCCATATCCCCGACAATGATGTCGGGTTGATCTGAAAGCGCAAGCGCTGCCATCGGTGCAAGCGTCGGCCCCGACATCACCGAATAGATCGGCTTACGAAGCATTTCTGCAACCGGCATCATGCCGCCGACGCAATTAGCCAACAGCAACTCGCCCCCGAAGCTTGTTTCTTCAAGAGCTAGGCGCAGTTTTTCGATATAACGCTTAACGATGGGATTGATCGATGCATCGATCGCAGCAGCGATGATACGCTTATACTCGCGTGGCATTGGATTAATTTCATGGCTCAGCGTGATGGTAACGCCTGGCAACCTCTCGTCCAATATCTGGCGAATTTCCAATTCGTGCGCGGGATTAACAACAGACCAAAGCAGTCCTACCGCAACGGCTTCAACACCGAGTTTTTTAAAGCTCTCAGCAGCGTTCACCACGTCATCGCGGTTAAGAGCGGTCAATACGCGTCCGCGCGCATCAATGCGTTCGCTCACGGTTTGCGTCAAATGTCGCGGCACATAAGCCTCGGGATAATCCAATCGCCATTGAAACGCACCCTTGCGCGGGCCCTCGCGCAGAACCAGAATATCCTGATGACCTTCTGTGACGATCAAGCCAACCTTGACCGTTTTACGCTCTACCAGAGCATTGGTCGAAACAGTCGAACCATGCACAATGAGATCGACCTTTTCTAAGAAGGCATCCAGCGTTAGATTATAACCTTCCGCAGCAACATGAAGGACATTGATAAATCCCTTTTCAAACTCGCCCGGCGTCGTCGGAGATTTGAAGATAGAGATTTCACCTTTTTCATTCGAGACAAGGCAGTCGGTGAAAGTGCCACCAATATCGATGCAAACTTGATATGTCATTTGATCCTCAAGATCTTTTTAGTGATCGAAAATGAACGGTGATACCGCCATTAATGCGGGCGAGAAAACTTTGGTCTAACGCTGCGTCTGCATCTGCACCACGACCAAGGAAACAATGATGATGAGACCAAGGAAAATCTGCTGGAGATAACCGTCGACTTGAACGAGGTTCATTCCGTTGGAGAGCACAGTGATGAAAAGAGCTCCAATGAGCGCTGCGCTCACGCCTCCCTCGCCACCAGTCAAACGCACACCACCAACGACTGCTGCCGCAATGGATTCTAGTGTGAGATTTCCTCCGAGATTAGGTTCGCCTGAGCCTGTTCGTGCGGTCAGCATGATCGCGCCGATAGCAGTCAGGATCCCGCAAATAGTATAAGCAAGCATCACCGCAGGCCTTGAACGAATGCCTGCTGCTCGTGCTGCTTTGGGATTTGCCCCAATAATATAGAGGCTGCGTCCGAATTTCGTAGCTGTCAGGACAAAGCCGAGAACGATAAAGACCAACGCGAGTACCCATATAGGCGCGGATAGGCCCAGGAATTTCCCTTGCGAGAGGACAGCGTTAAAAACGGACGGCAAACCCGTGATTGGAAAACCACCACTGACAGTCGAAGCGAGAGCCAATATAATATTGGCCATCCCAAGCGTTACCACCAACGCATTAAGCTGAAATCCTGCAATGAGCACACCATTCGTCAGGCCGATAGCCGCACCGATAAGAAGCGCTGCGCCCATCCCAAGCAAAACGGGAGACCCGTCTCCGCTATTGACCATGATCATGGCCGAAACCACGCTGATCAACGAAATATTGAAACCCAGCGAGAGATCGAAACCACGTGTCAAAATGACAATGGTCTGAGCCATCGCAAAGATTGCGAGAAAACTAGCCTGAACAACAATGTTTTGTATGTTACCGAGCGACCAGACACGCGGCTCTATAATTCCGAAGAACAGAAGCGTTACAACGATTGCAAGAGGAAGAACCAAACTGCTAGCATGGCGTGCGATCGACCGGGATCGGTTAATGATTGGCCTGGAAGGCGTGGTATCGGATATGGTCATTTTCTCACCTGAAGCAAACGTTCGATCCCTAAAGCAGCGATCAATACTGCCCCCAACATCAATGTCTGGAATTTACTGTCTACCTGAAGCAGGTTCATCGCATTGCTGATGACAGTGAGAAAAAGAGCTGCAAGAACAACGAGCTCCGCGCGCCCCACCCCGCCCCGAAGAGACACACCCCCAATCACAGCAGCCGCAATCGTTTCCATGGCAAGCGTACTGCTGATCGTAGCCTGTCCCGAACCCAGCCGGGCGGTCATAAGAAAGCCCGTCAGAGCAGCAAGAACGCTGGCAAGCGCATAGGTAGTTATAATGACACGCTTGATCTTGATGCCCGAAAGAAGTGCGGAACGGGGGTCACTGCCCACTGCATAGATGTGCCGTCCGAAAGCCGTGCAGCGTTGCATCACAACACACAGCAGCGCAATAGCTAGAACTGTGAGCATGATCACCGGTATATTCATGATTTGCTTTCGTCCGACGCCTTTTATGAAACTATCAAACACGCCGTAGACTGGAATACCTTGAGTGAAATAGAGCGCCACCCCCATGATGATGGAGGTCACAGCCAACGTCACCATAAAAGGCGAAATGTTGAATGTTGCTATAAGCGTGCCATTAACCAGCCCAACCAGTCCGCCAAATGCGAGAACCGCGAGAAGCGCGCCCAAAGTTACGTAGAGTTCCATACCAGGGAACATTGGGCCCGCGACCTGCATGATTATGGCAGTGACCAGTGTTCCTGCTGCAAGGACGGCGCCTACCGAAAGATCGAATCCTCCAATGGTCATGACCAGCATCTGAGCCAGAGCAGGTAGCGCCAGAAAAGAAAAATTCCTCATGACATTGATCAGATTAAGCCGATTTAAAAAATTGGGCGCAATCAATGAGGTAATGATCAGCGATAATGCGAGGAATATGAACACAATACCGCCGCCAGCGATAAAGCGCTGGAGAAATTGCGTCCCACTATGAGGGCCAGTATGCCGGGCGACGATCTCTGTCATTGTATCAGCTCCTTCTCGGCGCTTTCTCCAAAATAATGAGATAATATGTTCGCTTCGGACTTTTCGTTTTCTTGAATTTCCGCCATGATCCGGCCCTCATGCATGACATAAATCCGCTTGGATAAATTGATCAGCTCGGGCAGTTCCGAAGTCGAAACTATTACGCACGCTCCGCCCTCGACGAGACGTTTGATGTATCGGTAAACATCTGCTTTAGCGCCGACATCAATTCCGACGGTCGGTTCATCAAAAATATAGACGTCGAAATCCTTCATCAGACCGCGTGCCAGCATGATTTTTTGTTGGTTTCCGCCGGAAAACGCGCGCGCTCGCCTTTCCGGATCGTAAGGGCTGAGCGCTAATTCATTCAACGGACCAGCAACCAGTGATGCTTCTTTTGTGTATTTGAAGAACGGCCCCACAGAAACACTGGGCAGATTTAGGCCAGCCATCGTCACATTCTCCCGGGCGGGACGAATTAAAGCTAAACCTTCCTCACCGCGATCTGCGGGAAAATAACAAAGATCATTGTCCAGCATGACCGAAGGCGTGGGCCGGTTTACTGGCTTACCCCGAAGTTCAATCCTGCCTTCCGATATTGGTTCAAGTCCAAATATCGCGCGACAGAGTTCCGAGCGTCCACAGCCAACCAATCCCGCAAGACCGACCACTTCACCCGATCGAGCATAAATGCTGGCATCAATGACTGCGCCATTTTCAACGGAAAGCCTATCAACCTTGAGCGCAATCTCTGCTGGCCGCATCGTGATTGTTGGAAACAATTCCGAGACAGGTCGACCGATCATCATTTCGATCAGACCTTCATCGCTAACCTCGTGAGTATTCACTGTTCCGATGTATTTACCGCCGCGAAGAACGGTTACGCGATCAGAGAGATCGCGCAATTCCGCCATGCGGTGGGATACATAAATGATACCAACGCCCTTTTCTTTTAATCGTCTAATCGTTCGGAACAATTTTTCCGCTTCACCATCGGTTAGCGATGCGGTCGGCTCATCCAGAATTAAAATTTTTGGCTCGAGCCGAAGCGCTTTGGCAATCTCAATCATTTGCTTTTGAGCGCGCGAAAGCTGCCCCACCATCGCGTCCAGAGACACGTGGAACTCTAGCTCATCTAGTAGCCGCTGTGCTTCTGCGCGCATGAGCGCTTTTTTCAGGAAAATCCTCCCGCTCTTTTCGCGCGCTAAAAAGAGATTTTCGAGGACTGTCAAATCCGGAACAAGGCTAAACTCCTGAAAAACCGACGCGATGCCGAGCTGACGCGCCAATGCAGGATTCATTTTATTATAAGTCTTTCCGTTGACCGTCAGCTCTCCTGCCGACGGTTCGAAAGTGCCAACAATCAAATTGATAAGTGTTGACTTGCCTGCACCATTTTCACCAAGGAGTGCATGAACCTCGCCCGATCTCAAGTGCAGATCAATATTGCTCAACGCGGTAATGTGGCCGAAACTCTTTATCAGCCCTTTGATATGAAGCATGTTTATTCCCAATCAATGATCCCGTCCGGCCTCATCAGTGGCCAGACGGCGCCGCATTATTGAAAAGCGCACTGCCCTAACGCAGCTTATTCGGCATTGACCGAGAACACTGGACGCGTATTGGCGGGGGCAAAGATTTGCGTCGTATCAAAACCATCGATAATGTCGCTGGTGACAATGCCTGGCGAAATGAGCAGCACCTTTTCATGCGGCTTTTTTTCAAGGGCACGAACCGCTAGATCAACGCCAATTCGGCCCATCATGACCGGATATTCCGTAGCGAAGGCAACGACCTTTCCGCTCTTGACTGAATCCAGCATCGTTTGGTTTTCATAGGAAGAAACGATCATCACATCGTCGCGCCCCGCATCTTCCACCGCGCCAATTGCAGCTTCAGCGGCCGGTGCACCGCCCCAAATGACGTTCATATCAGGATAGGTCTGCAGCGCATCTTCTATCATACGCAGCTGCGCAGGAACGCTGGCTTCACCAAATTGCTCCGCCAATAGTTGAATATTGCTTTCTTTGACAGAGTCCCGGAAGCCACTCATATATGTTTCCGCCCAACCAGAACCCTGTGGACCAGGAAAGCCGACCGCTTTGCCTTCCTTATCGCCCAAAAGCTTCTTGGCATATTCACCAGTCTGATATCCCTTTTGATAAAAGTCGGGCGTTACGCGAGCTGTAATTGGCGTGTCCAGAATTGGGTTGGATACAGCAACATTAACAATACCCTTACCCATGCCTTCTGTGATCTTGGCAGTAACGCCTGCTTCAGAAATCGGCGAAATCAATATGGCGTCGGCGCCTGCAGCAACGCAGTCATCATATTGAGATATTTGTTTAGGAAGTGATGTATAACCGCCAGCTTGATAGATCGTCAGGTTAACACCAAGACGCTTAGCTTCCTCGACCATGCCGTGGTTTACAGACACCCAATATCCATCCTGAATATGAGGATAGAGAACACAAAGATTCCAGGCTTTTTCTGCTTTTTCCAGCGGCGTATATTCAATCTCAACGATCGACTGTACGTCGCTATCCTTCGCAGACTGAATTTTGAAAGGCCACCAATTCCCAGCTTCGTCTGCAGCAAATGCGCTTGCCGAAAATGATAAAGCCAGCGCTAGTATTGATGAACTGATAGTGCATCTGCGTTTCATATCGGGACGACCTCCCACTTCCCTTTGAGACTAATTTCTGATGAGCTTTGCCTTTACGCATTCAAGCTCATATAAAATCCTCACCCTGTCGATTCCATTGGATGCAGTGCGTTATTATTTTCATTTTGACCTGATCACTCTCATTGAAAGCGCCAAATATATCTAATACCGGGCAAGTAAACCCGGCAGTAACATCAATCAGCTACGCCTATCACGACCAATTGCCACCATCGTATCGTCGAGCGATTTTTTAGTTGCATTCACCACATCATCAACCTGTGCGGGCGTGATAATCATGGGTGGGCAGTAAGCGATTGCATCGCCCATATTGCGAGTAATAACGCCATGACCAAACAACGCTGTATTGACGAGACCGCCTAGTGTGCCAACCTTCTCCAGTGGTGCCTTGGTCGCCTTGTCGCTGACCAGTTCGATTGCGGCAATTAAGCCTACACCGCGGACCTCACCGACCAATGGATGATCGGCCAGCTCCCGCAAGCGCTTCTGCAAATAGGCACCTGTTTCTCTGGCATTGCTAACAAGATCGCGCTCTTCAATAATCTTGAGATTTTCCACCGCCACGGCGGCGGCAACCGGATGACCCGAACCTGTATAACCATGTCCAAATACGCCCAAGCGAGCACTTTCATCAGCAACCGGCTGATAGACGCGATCATTGAACATGAACGCCGAGATAGGCAAATAAGACGATGAAATCTGCTTCGACAGCGTCATAATATCCGGCTTGATATTAAACGTCTGCGAGCCGAACATGTTGCCGGTACGACCAAAACCGCAGATCACTTCATCGGCGATCAGCAAAATATCATATTTCTGAAGCACCGCCTGAATTTTTTCCCAATAGCCTTCTGGCGGAACAACGACGCCCCCTGCTCCCATTACCGGCTCCCCAATAAAGGCAGCGATTGTTTCTGGACCTTCAGCGAGGATCATATCCTCCAAGTCTTTGGCAAGACGGGTCGTAAATTCATCCACGCTCTCGCCCTCCATTGCATCACGGTAATAATGCGGACAGGTCGTATGTAGGAATCCTGGGAGCGGAAGATTGAACGAGTTATGATTGACCGGAAGACCTGTCGCACTTGCCGAAGCAATTGTTACGCCATGATAGCCGCGCTTACGACCAATAATCTTTGTACGCTGCGACTGCCCCATAGCATTCGCGCGAAACCAAAGCATTTTGATAATAGTGTCATTGGCTTCGGAGCCGGAATTGGTAAAATAAACCTTACTCATCGGAACAGGCGCGATACTGATGAGTTTTTCAGCCAGTTCAATGACCGGCTGGTGCGAACGATGCGTAAATGTATGCGAGTAAGGCAACTTGAGCATCTGCTGATAAGCCACTTCAGCAAGTCGTCTCTCTGAAAAGCCCACGCCCACGCTCCATAGGCCTGCCATCGCTTCGATATAACGCTTGCCGTTATTGTCTTCAACGTAGATGCCGTCACCCTTTTCAATCACTACAGGACCGATCTCTTCATGGCGTCGTGCATTCGTGCTTGAATGAAAATGATAAGCTATATCGCGAGCTTCAACGGAATTGGGCTGTCTCGTCATGTAATCTCCCATTAGTGCCCGACGACCATTAATCATGGCTTTTTTATTATTGGGCGAGCCTGTGAGCGCAAATTTGCTCTCCCTCTACGCAAAGGCTGATCGTCCTTTTATAGTAGGCTACAGATAAGTAAAGCAGCATGCAACATATTTGATGCATCAAACTGCAAATATGTTAGAAGCACCCTCGAAAACATTATTGGGAAGGCCACCACATGCAAAAAATTGCCGAATTGCAGACTTTAGTGCATGAGAACTTGGGCGATGTCGTTTATCGCAAGCTCTCTGAAGCTTTGATGCGCGGTAAATTCGCCCCTGGCACCCGGCTAACCATCCGCGAGTTGGCGGCGTCGCTTGGTACCTCGGTCACCCCGGTTCGCGATGCGCTCCTTCGGCTCATACAGGACAATGCCCTAATCCAAAAAACACCACGTGACGTACGTGTTCCCATCCTGACGCCGCAGCGTTATTGTGAAATACGCGATATTCGCGTGCGTCTCGAAGGATTAGCCGTTGGCCGCGCGGCAGTTTCAGCTACAAAAGAAGATGTTGCAAATCTGTGGCGTATCATTGACGATAATGAGATGGCGATCAAAGAACACCGTTGGGAAGACGCTTTGGAGTGCAACCAGATTTTTCACTCTGCATTTGCCGAAATAGCGGGCATGCCGGTGCTTATTTCCATTCTAGATACACTTTGGCTGCAAATGGGTCCGTTAATTGCTGGTGTTTATGAGTTTGGCGGGAGGCTGATGATTGAAGATCATTATTTAATCGTGAAGGCCATAGAAGCACAGGATGCGCAAGCTGCGGAAGCCGCACTTTCGCGCGATATCTGGGATTCCAGTGAGCTAATTCTCAAGCGGATTAACGATCTTTCGCAAGATTAATATCGAAACCGTCCCGACACCGCCCGGCCCCGAGCATGTTGGCGCGCCCGGAATTTTTGTAGGCAATGAGAGATTATTGGTCAAAACATGCTCAACAGAAAGTAGAATTCAGCCGCAATTCTTTTGAAATCTATCATTTCTACATTTTGGAACCGATTATGGCCACAGGCTAAGCTTACAACGATTTCTATCAAGTTGTATTATCCGAGAACAATGACGACAACTTTCGCAAGGCGTGCCTCCGGTCAGAAGGATCGTACCTGAAGACAAACCGCCATAGCTCGCTACCACCTTTCTGGACCGCATGAGCGATATTACCGTTGGTTCGTCAGCTGACATCTCGGCGCGGCGGCCGATGAAAGAGCGCATCCACCGGTTGTCAAGAGCGCACTCAATTCTGCAGGCCGGTTCTCTCACAACTTCCTCGCGGGTCAAAGTCGTGGTTTGGGGCACTAGTTAAAGCGTGTTTTTTAAATCGGCTAATTGACGCCTTCCCAATCTTATCATACTTAAACTGCTCAACCTATCATACAGGTTTGCAGGAATCGATAAGTGCCATCCGTTAATGAAATGTCAGCCTCATTGGTCAGCACGGTTGTTGGTG
>Ga0079224_100017335_pt1 | contig 10146 bp, 9 predicted proteins | sample Stecom2015_FD_80414 | JGI IMG/M metagenome (GOLD analysis project Ga0079224, IMG submission 80414) | Agricultural soil microbial communities from Utah to study Nitrogen management - Steer compost 2015 | ecosystem: Environmental > Terrestrial > Soil > Agricultural land | place: USA: Utah... | reverse complement strand
CAAGGGCCGGGCACATCAAGGTCGACCTTCGGAAGGCTCCTGATGTCCGTCGCCTCGGCAAGCGGATAGCCGAGGGCACCGGACGTTCGCAAGCTGTTGTAGTGTGCAGCCACAGGGGTTGGCTGGCCGGCGCAGGTGCGCCAGTGGCAGCCGACGAGTCATTCAAGCCCACGCCGCGTTCGCGGCCCAACCGGGTGCCAGGAGGCCATGGCCGGACTTCTCTACGCTGCGGCAGCGCTGGCCGTTCTCCTCGGTCTGGCGCACTCGCTTCTCGGCGAGCGGTACATCCTCATCCGGCTGTTCCGTCGCCGCGACCTGCCCAGGCTCTTCGGCAGCGCGGAGTTCACCATCCGGACCCTGCGCTTCGCCTGGCACATCACCACGGTCGCCTGGTTCGGCTTCGCGGCGCTCATGGTGCATGCGGGGCGCGGCGACCTCACCGTGCCGGGGATGCTGCGGATCATCGGTGCAAGCTTCATTGCCGCGGGATTCCTCCCGCTGATCCTGACGCGTGGCAAGCATTTCTCGTGGCTGGTGCTGTTCATCATCGGCGGCATCGCACTGTGGTGCGCCGGGCGGTATTGATGTGGAGGCGGTGCTGCGAATCCGGCCTGGCCGCGGCGGTGTGTACATGAAGATGCGGCACTCGCCTTCGACGAAGGCCTAGGCCGGCGTCCCTGCCTCGCCGCCGATACGCGCGTGCCCCCGGGCTGCGCTGGCATGCGCCCGGCGCCGGCGGCCATTGGGGTCCGATGCCCGCAGCGGACCGCTGGCACCGGATCGACATCGGAGAACGGGGGACACATGGACGTACTCGGGTTCTGGTTCCCGGTCGATGCACCAGGGCAGGGGGTCGAGACGATCGACGGCCGCGGCTTCGTGACGCCGCGTGCGTCCGCGCGCGACGAAGGGGTGATGCCAATGGATGGAACCCGGGCTGACGCCCTCGCCGCCGCTGTGCTCCTCCCGCATCCGGAGCGGCGGGAGGAGATCGGGCACGACACGGAACGCCAGCCCCGCTGCAGCGACCGGCTGCCGCGCCGCTGGGCGGCATTGATCGCATCCGCGCTCCTCGCGTCATCCGCGGTGGCCGCCAGGGGCGACGCTGCGGCGCTGTCCTGCGTTCCCGCCGAGGGCTGTGGATGCGCTATCACCGTGGCCGGGCGCGACTGCCCCGCCGGCAGCGCACACTTTTTCCACGCGCTGGCCGACGGCGCCCCGCTGCGATTCGATGCCGGCCAGGGGCTGGTCACGGCGCCGTCGCTGCGCGCGCCGGACGCGGCCTTCAGCCACGGGCCGGGCGAGGTCTGGACCGAGCGCTATCGCTACGATGGCGGCCGCGTGGAGATCCTGTACTCGCCGGCACCGGAGACCTGCGCAAAAGTCGCGCAGGGCGAGCGGTGCGAGTACTTCGATGTCCGCGCCAGGGTGCGCCTCCTCGGGTCCGGGGGCACCCGCAGCCATGTGGGCCAGGGGACCTGCGGCTGCTAGCGGCCCGGCCGGTCTCCGGCGTGCGGCGTGCGGCGTGCGGCCCTCAGCGCGCGTCGGCGCGGCCGCCGAAGCGCTCGCCGAAGAAGTCCCCGGTCTTCCATTGCGGCGCCGCGTCGGCCTCGCCGATACCGTGCCCCAGGCGTGCCACCAGCCGGGCCAGGCGCGCGGCGTCGTCGTAGTGGATCGGCAGGTCGGCCTGGTCGCAGGGGCGGTGGTAGCAGTTGCGCATGAACCAAGTGGCCGAGACCTTCGGGTCGCGGCCTTCTTCCGCCGGTTCCACGCCGGCGTCGAGGTAGATGGCGGGGATGCCTTCGCGGACGAAGGCGTACTGGTCGCTGCGCACGAACGCGGTCTCTTCCGGGAACGGGTCCGGCGACACCATCACGCCGATGTCGCGCGCGGCGGCCTTCACCGCCTGCTCGAGCGTGGAGTGCTGCATGCCGATGGCCACCACGTCGCGGCTGGGCGCGGTCAGCACCGGCATGTCCACGTTGATGTTGGCGACCAGGCGCCCGCGCGCGATCGGCGGGTGGCGTGCGAACCACTGCGAACCGAGCAGGCCCTGCTCCTCGCCGGTGAGGGCCACGAACAGCTGCGGCCGGCGCGGCGCCTCCGCGGCCGATGCCATCTCGCGCGCGGCCTCGGCCAGGATCGCCACGCCGAGCGCGTTGTCGATGGCGCCGTTGTAGATGCCGTCGCCGTCCACTTCGATGCCGAGGCCGACGTGGTCGAGGTGCGCGCTGTGCACCACGTATTCCCCGGCCAGCGCCGGATCGCGCCCGGGGAGGAGGCCGACCACGTTGCGTGACTCGAGCGGTTCCACCTGCGTGCGCACCGCAAGCGACAGGCGCACCGGCATGTCGAAGGCGCGCAGGTCGCCGCGGCGCGCGGTGTCGGCCAGCTGCGCGGCGCTGCGCTCGCCGCCGGCGAACAGGATGTCGGCGGCGGCGGCGCTGACGCGGGCCACCACCTGCAGCTGCGGCCAGGTGTCGATGCCGCGGCCATCGGCATCGCGCAGGCGCATGGTGGGGCGGTCCCAGCCGGCGGCGGTGCGCTCCCAGGGCGTGGCCGCCTCGTCCCGTGCGGTGCCCACAAGCACCACGCCCACCGCGCCGCGCGCAGCCACGTTGCCAAGCTTCTCCGACAGCGCCGAGTGGAATGCGCGCCGCGTGTCCTCGAAGCGTTCGGGTGCGCCGCCGAACATCACCGCCACCTTGCCGCGGAGGTCGACGCCGGCGAAGTCGTCATGTCCGAGCGCGGGCGCATGCACGGCGTGGCCCACGAACACCGCGGGCGCATCCGTCACCGCCGCATCGGCGCGGTTGAAGTTGGCCAGCGGCACGAACTGCTCCTGGAAGGCCAGGGCCACGCTCCGGCCGCCCAGGCTGACCACGAGGCCGGCCCCGGTGGGATCGAGCTGCGCGCGCAGCAGCGGCACGCGCTGGTACCAGCCGCCGCCGTCGCCGCCGGGTTGGAGCCCGGCGGCGGCGAAGCGTGCGGCCACGTGCGCGGCGGCCAGGTCGTAGCCCGGGGTGCCGGTCTCGCGGCCCTGCATGCGGTCGTCGGCAAGCGCGTGCACGTCGGCCTCGATGCGGTTGGCGGCGGGGTCGCTCGAGCGTTCGCCGGCGGCCGGGTCGGCCGGCGCGTCGGCCTGCTGCTCCGGCTCGCCCGTGCAGGCGGCCAGCGACGGCAGCAGGGCCAGCGCGGCGGCAAGCGCGAGGACGGATGCGGGGGGCAGGAGGCGGCGACGGGCAGCGGGCATGTCGGGTCCGACGGGAGGGCGTGGGGCGACAAGCCTAGCCTGCGGCGCCCTCGCACAGGAACGCCTGGCCGAGGGCACTGCCACCCGCCGGCGTCTAGCGCCGGTCGCGCGGCGGGAACTGGAGGATGGTGCCGCGTTCGTCCGCCGGTTCGGGGCGCTTCCACAGCACCGGAACCCCCTCGGGCGCGTCCGGCTCGAACTGCGCGCGCTCGGCAGCCATGCGTTCGGCCTCCGCGGCGGCCAGCTCCTCTTCGATCTCCCAGCTGTAGCGGCGGCGCGGCGGGGCCGGGTCGAAGCGGCGGAACAGCCACGCGGCCACGATGCCGCCGATCGCGCCGCCCAGGTGCGACTGCCATGACACGCCGGGTTCGCGCGGCAGCACGGTGAGCAGCATGCTGCCGTAGAACAGGAAGCCGATCATGCTGGCGGCGATGGCGGCGCGGTCGCGGCGGATCACCGCCAGCGCCATCACCAGGAACATCAGGCCGTGGGTCACGCCGCTGGCGCCCAGGTGCCAGGAGCCGGGCGCGCCCAGCGCCCAGGCGCCGAGGCCGGAGCCCAGCCACATCAGCGGCAGCCCGCGCAGCGCGGCCTGCGGATACACCCAGCCGGCCAGCGTGCCCAGCAGCAGCACCGCCGCGCCGTTGGCCACGATGTGTTCGAGCGAGCCGTGCAGGAGCGGCGCGGTGAGCACGCCCCAGAGCCCCTGCAGGCGTCCGGGCGACACCGCGAACAGGCGTGCGTCGAAGCCGGCCTGCGCGGCGTACACCACCGCCAGCAGCAGCACGAAGGCGGCCGAGGCGCCCACCGCGCGGCGGAAGCGGAGCCAGTCGGCCGCGCGCTGGGCGGCGGGGTCGGGCGGGGCGTCGTGGGCGGGCGGCTGCATGCTCCAAGCATGGCGGCGGAAGTGCGCGACGCAAGGGCGGGCCGGCCGGCGCGCGCGCGAGCACCGCCGCGGCAGCCGGTAGAATCACGCCATGAACAACGCCCTCCCCGTCGTCCGCCTGCGCAACGCCTGGCGCTCCAGCCACCCGTGGATCTTCCAGAAGCTGGTGGAGAAGCCCAACCCGCGACCGAAGCCCGGCACCATCGTCGACGTGGTCGGCGTGGACGGAGAATGGATCGGCCGCGGCTTCTACAACGGCCATTCGCGCATCGCCGTGCGCATCCTCGAGACGCATCCGGACGTGCCGGTGGATGCCGGCTGGTTCGCGCGGAAGATCGCCGATGCCGTTGCGCTGCGCCGCGACGTGCTGCGCCTGGACGAGGTGTCCGACGCCTGGCGCGTGGTGCACAGCGAGGGCGACGGCCTGAGCGGCCTGGTGGTGGACCGCTACGCCGACCTGCTGGTGCTGGAGTACTTCTCGGCCGGCATGTTCCGCCACCGCGAATGGATCATGGACGCGCTGCGCGAACAGTTCCCCGGCTGCCGCTTCCATGCCTTCGCCGACGAGCACGTGCAGAAGCAGGAGAGCTTCGACTTCCACGGCACGCCGGGCACCGAGCCCGCGGTCATCACCGAGCACGGCATCCGCTTCCGCGCCGATCCCGCCGGCGCGCACAAGACCGGCTTCTTCGCCGACCAGCGCGAGAACCGCGAATGGCTGAGCCGCCAGGTGGCCGGCAAGCGCGTGCTGGACCTGTGCTGCAACACCGGCGGCTTCGCGGTGTATTCGGCGGTGCGCGGTGCGAGCGAAGTCGTGGGCGTGGACATCGACGCCGACGTGATCGACATCGCGAAGGGCAACGCGAAGTTGAACGGCGTGCGCCCGCGCTTCGTGCAGGCCGACATCTTCCCGTGGCTGCGCGACGCCTCCAACGCCGGCGAGCAGTACGACGTGGTGGTCCTCGACCCGGCCAAGATGACCCGCGACCGCGAGCAGGTGATCCCGGCGCTGAAGAAGTACCTCGACATGAACAAGCTGGCGCTGTCGGTGGTGAAGCCCGGCGGGCTGTTCGCGACCTTCTCCTGCACGGGGCTGGTGGCCGAGGATCAGTTCCTCGACATGCTGCGGCGCGCGGCGTTCTTCTCCAACCGCACGGTGCAGGTGCTGAAGGTGTCCGGCGCCGGGCCCGACCACCCGTTCATGGCCAACGCGCAGGAATCGCGCTACCTCAAGGCGGTGTTCTGCCGCGTGCTCGACTGAGCGCGGCCACCGCGCGGCGCGCGCACGCGGCCGCGTGACTTGTTGCACGTGTGGGCGCGGGCATGCGCCGCAAGGCTGTGGGCTTTCCACCGTCGAGGCCTGCCCATGCGCAACAACGGACTGCTCCGCCTCACCTGCCTGGCCGCGCTCGCGGCCGCCTTCGCACTGAGCGGAGAGGCCCGCGCTGCCGGCCCGGGCGAACCTGCCGCCGGGCCGCGGCAGGTCGACCTCGCCGGCCTGGACCGCGACATGGCCGGGCAGCGGGCCCGGGTGCTGGTGCTCGGCAGCGTGCATCTCGCGGAGCTGTCCGCGGACGTCCCGCCGGCGTCGCTGGAACCGCTGATCGAGCGGCTCGCGGCCTTCCGCCCGGACGTGATCACCATCGAGGCGATCTCCGGCGAAGGCTGCGACCTGATGGCGCGCCACCCGGCGGCGTACGGCCCCGAGGCGCTGGCGCGCTTCTGCAGCGACACCAGCGCGGCGAGGGCCGCCACCGGCCTGGACGTGCCCGCGGCCATCGCCCGCGTGGAGGAGCTGCTGGACCACTGGCCCATCCGGCCCGGGGCGGCGCAGCGGCGCGCGCTGGCGGCGGCGCAGCTGGCGGCCGGCGACGAGGAATCGGCACTGGTGCAGTGGCTGCAGCTCGAGGCCGAAGACCAGCGCACCGGCGACGGCCTGGACGAGGCGCTCGTGGCCCGCCTGCGCGCCCTGGAAGCGATTCCGAACGAGGGCGTGCGCATCGCCGCGCGGCTGGCGGCCCGGCTGGGCCTGCAGCGCGTGCATCCGATCGACGACCACACCGGCGACAACCTCGACGTGGACGACGTGGCCGCGTTCGCCCGGGCCATCCAGGCGGCCTGGGACACGGGCGCGGAGGCGGCCGGCCCGATGCGCGCCGAGCGCGCGGCGCTGGAAGGCGCGGGCGACATGCTCGCGCTGTACCGCTACATCAACCGCCCCGACGTGCTGCAGGCCACGGTGGAAAGCGACTTCGCCGCGGCCCTGCGCGATGCCTCGCCGCAGGGCTTCGGGCAGCGCTACGTGGCCGGGTGGGAGACGCGCAACCTGCGCATGGTGGCCAACATCCACGCCACGATCCGCGACCGGCCCGGCGCGCGCGTGCTGTCCATCGTCGGGGCCACGCACAAGCCCTGGTTCGACAGCCTGCTGGGCCAGATGCAGGGCGTGGAGGTGGTCGACGTGGCGCAGGTGCTCGACTGAGCGCGCCCGCCGCGCCGCGCGTGGCCGGCGCCTAGCGCGCCCGGGCCAGGTACTCGGCCAGCGCCACGGCGTTGTTGTGGTCGGCGTCGCGCGCCGAGTACAGCAGGGTGGCGCGCGCACCGCGGCCCAGGGCCCGGCGCAGCTCGGCCAGGCCGTCGGGGTTGGCGTCGAGCTCGGCGAAGTAGCGGCGCTTGAACTCCGCCCACTTCGCCGGATCGTGGTCGAACCAGCGGCGCAGGCCATCGCTGGGCGCGACCGATTTCACCCAGGGCACGCCCTCCAGCGCGGCCTTCGCCACGCCGCGCGGCCAGAGCCGGTCGACCAGCACCCGCCGGCCTTCGTTGGGGCCAGGCGCGTCGTGCACCCGGCGGACCTCGAACTGCATGGATCACCTCCGGTCTGGTACCCGCATTGCACAAGGTTTGTACAAGGCCACGCTTGATCCATGGCTAACCGGACGCTGCCTAGCGTGGTGCGTGCCGCGACGGACACCGCCGCGCGACGAGACCACTCCCTGTCACCGCTCCGGAGCCTTCCCATGCGCACCTGGCTGATCCTTCCCTTCGCCTCCCTGCTTGCCACCTCCGCCCACGCCGCCGGCCCGGAGGCCGGGCGCTGGTCCATGTCCATCATCGGCGGCGTCGATGCGCCGGTCAGCGGCGATGTCCACGACGGCGCGGTCGCGGCCGTGCCCGACCTCGGTCCGCTGAATCCGGCCCTCGCCGGGGTGGACGCCGAACTGCGCATCGGCGCGCGCGGGCACGACCGAATCTACGACCTGGCCGGCACCGTCGGGCTGGAGTTCGCCTACGCGCCGAGCGACAGCACCGAGTTCTTCGGCCAGGTGCGCGGCACCGAGGCCGACGACGGCAGGGTGCAGGTGGGCGGCGCCTACGTGCCCGCGCTGGCGACCGAGCTGCCGGTGTACGGCACCTTCGAGGACTACAGCGCGCTGTCGGCCGAGGTCGGCTACCGGATGTACTTCGGCACCGCCGGCACGGCGCGTCCGTTCGTGGGCGCACGCATCGGTGCCACCCGCGTGGACGAGATCCGCGCCACGTTCGAGATTCCCGACGCCGCCATCACCATCGCCAACGCGCCGTTCTACGACTCGGGCTGGGTGGCCAGCGGCGGCCTGGACGTGGGCGTGATCTTCCCAATCGGCGAGACCTTCAGCATGACGCTGGCCAGCGGCGTGCGTTACACCGCCGACCCGAAGGACGACGACAGCGCCATCGGCGGCCTGGGGCTCGCGACCATCAACGACACCGGCAGCCGCGTCTCGGTGCCGGTGACCCTTTCGGCACGCTGGGACTTCTGAGCGTGCCCGCGTGCCCGCGGGCCGGGTGACAGCCGGCGGGCACGCGTCTTTTCCGGGTCGCAGGGGCTGCGACCAGGCCGGCTTACACTGGCGGCATGAACGTCGAAGTCCTCCTCGTGGTGCTGCTGGTGGTCGCGATCGCGGCCATCGTGTTACTGGTCCTGCAACTGCGCCGCAACCCGCTCGCCGGGGAGCTGCGCGCCGAGCGCGAGGCCAACCGCGCCGCGGTGGAGGCCGCCGGCCGGCTGCAGGGCCAGCTGGGCGCGGTCACCGCCGAGCTGGACGCCGCGCGCGAGCGCCACGCGCGCGACGCCGAGGCCACGGCCGCGCTGCGCGCGGAGCTGGAAAACGCCCGCGCGCAGGCCAGCCTGGCCGAGCGCAGCCTGGCCGAACGCAGCGAGGCCCTGGCCTCGATGCAGCGCCGCGCCGAGGCCGCCGAAGCCAACTGCGGCGAACTGCGGCAGCAGTGCTCCAACGCCGAGCGCCGCTGCGCGGAGCTCACCGCCAACCTCGAGCACGCCCAGCGCGCGCGCGCCGAGATGCAGGCCTTCATCGACGAGGCGCGCGCGCGGCTGTCGTCGGACTTCGCGGCGCTGGCGGGCAAGGTGTTCGATGAGCGCGGCAAGCAGTTCGAGGCCAGCGTGCGCGCGGCCAACAGCCAGGGCCGCGCCGACATCGAGACCCTGCTCAAGCCCTTCCACGAGCGCCTGGGCGAATTCCGCAGCCGCATCGACACCCTCTACGGCGAGGAGGCCAAGGAGCGCGCGGCGCTGCTGGGCGCGGTCACCGAGCTCAAGACCCTCAACCAGGACATGGCCGGCCACACCGCGGCGCTCACGCGCGCGCTCAAGGGCAGCAGCAAGGTGCGCGGCGACTGGGGCGAGCTGATCCTGGAAAGCGTGCTGCGCGGCAGCGGGCTGGAGGAGGGCGTGCACTTCGAGCGCCAGGCCGGCGTGCGCGACGAGGACGGCCGCGCGCTGCGCCCGGACGTGGTGGTGTTCCTGCCCGACGAGCGCAGCGTGGTGGTGGACAGCAAGGTCAACCTGGTCGCGTGGCAGGAGGCGATGGACGCCAGCGACGAGCCGGAGCTCCACGCCGTGGCGCTGCGTCGCCACTGCGACGGCCTGCGCCGCCACGTGAAGGACCTCGCCGACCGGGCCTATCCCGCGGCCATCGGCCCGCAGGCGCTCGACGTCACCATCGCCTTCGTGCCGATCGAGGGCGCGCTGTCGGCGGCGCTGGGCTCGGACCCGTCGCTGCAGACCTATGCCTTCGAGAACAAGGTGGTGTTCGCCTCGCCCAACACGCTGATGGCGCTGCTGCGCGTGGTCGACCGGCTGTGGACGCGCGACCGCATCCACCGCCAGGCGCTGCAGATCGGCGAGACCGGCGGGCTGCTGCTGGATGCGCTGCAGGGCTTCCTCGAGGACTTCGAGCAGGTGGGCACGCGGCTCGAGGCGGTGCAGAAGTCCTATGGCAACGCCAAGCGCCGGCTGGACGACTCCAACCGCAGCGTGCTGGCGCGCGCGCGCCGGCTCACCGAGCTGGGCGTGCGCGGCAAGAAGGCGCTGCGCGAAGAGCTCAAACCGGATGCAGCCACGCTGGCGCTGCCGGGCGCGGACGGGCAGCCGGGCCTGGCCGCCGACGGCGACGCCACGGTCTGAGGCCGCGGCCGCCGGCGGTGCCGCGGTGCGGCCACGCAGCGACGGGCGCGGTGGCGCAGGCCTGACCCGGGATCAGGGCGCCGGCGGATTCGCGCCGGGCACGATGGGCATCACGTCCACCGGCACGGTGGGGTTGGCCTCGTCCTCGAGCAGGTAGTCGGGGAGGTTGTCGTCCTGGTTTTCGCGGATGCGGTCGCCGTGGATCTGGTAGTGGCGGCGCTGCATCCAGGCATCGCGCACCAGCGCGTACTCGTCGGCGGCGCCCTCGCGCAGGCGGTCGACGGCGAACAGCTGGGTGCGCAGGTCCACCAGCTGCAGGCCCTGCAGGGCGATGCGCACTTCGTCGTCGTTGATCTGGCGCGTGGGCGAGACCTGGCCGTCGCCCACCAGGCCGAACACGTCGCGCACGGTGCGCGGGCCGAACAGGGGCAGCTCCACGAAGCGCGAGTGCTCCCAGCCCCACACGCCCAGCGTCTGGCCGAAGTCCTCGCTGCGGTTGGGGATCTTCATGCGCGTGGCCGGGTCGAACAGGCCGCCGAT
>Ga0079224_100017334_pt1 | contig 10146 bp, 8 predicted proteins | sample Stecom2015_FD_80414 | JGI IMG/M metagenome (GOLD analysis project Ga0079224, IMG submission 80414) | Agricultural soil microbial communities from Utah to study Nitrogen management - Steer compost 2015 | ecosystem: Environmental > Terrestrial > Soil > Agricultural land | place: USA: Utah... | reverse complement strand
ATCTTGTCCTACTTGACCTGTCTAAAATCCAGCGAAGAAGGATGGAGGAGGAATTTGGCTTGATGAATTTAATTTGTTTTTTTAAGCTGTTTTTTGAGTTGGTGAGGTGCGCCCTGATTGAATGCGTTGCGTCGGCGGGATAGGTGTTGATGTTGGAGAGAATAGGTTGTTTGCAAAGGGAATGAAAAATAATGAAAAAGGGGGGGGGGGGGTGTTGTGTGGGGTAAAAATGTTAGGTAAAATAATTAAGCAAATAAAATAACCATAGAAGAAACTAAATAAATAATAAATAATCTCATTTCAATAAATACAGTACTATCCATCAACATAGGAGTAAATACTAATAAAATTAAAGATAATAAACCAATAGTAATATATAAAGAATAAGTTGTAATAATACCAGTATCTAATTTAGCAATATTTTTACCTGCATTATAGAAATTATTAGATAATCCAAAAGGACCAAATAATTCAATACTTCCTCTATCAATTTCTTTAGATATTTTATAACCTAGTTGTAAACCTTTATTAACAAAGAAATGGTTATATAAAACATCAAAGTAATATTTACTATTAAAGAAAGAATAAACTTTTTTAATAAAGGCAAAATAATTACTTGCTTCGCTAATAGTTGTTATATTAAATAATAATTGATTCATTGGATTAGGGAAAATATTATATATAAATATTGCAGTAAATGCTCCAAATAAACTGATAAAAGCAGGTAATAATTTAATTAAAGGATTTAAAGAGAATTCTGCTTCAATTAAAGCTATATTATTAGGATGAATAAAAAGAGAATTTTTAAAGAAATCAGAACCTACTCCTACGTAAACATCCGAAAGAACAAATCCAAAGAAAATACTAAAAATAGCTAATATAAATAAAGGAATTATAGTAGCTATATTAGCTTCATGACAATTTATATAAGATTCTTTAGGTCCATTAGGATAAGTTAAGAAAACTAAACTAATTAATCTAAAACTATAGAAAGCAGTTATACCTGCTGTTATAGTTCCTAAAATATAAGCATACATACCAATAAAACTATATTGACCAAAAGCTAATTCTAAAATTAAATCTTTACTATAGAAACCAGTTAAATAAGGAGTAGCTAATAAACTTAAAGTACCAACTAACATAACAGAATAAGTAACAGGTAAAAATTTAATTAATCCTCCCATTTTTCTTACATCTTGTTCATCAGCAAAAGCATGTATTACAGCACCTGCACCTAAAAATAATAAAGCTTTAAAGAAAGCATGATTTACAGTATGCATTAAAGCAATATTATATTGACTTAATCCAATAGCCATCATCATATATCCTAATTGTGATATTGTACTAAAAGCAATTATTCTTTTTAAATCATTCTGTAATAATCCACAACTTGCTGCAAAAAAAGCTGTACTACTTCCTATTATAGTTATTATTAATAATGATGTTGGACTATATTCTAATATTGGAGAACTTCTTAATAATAAATATATTCCAGCTGTTACTAGTGTAGCTGCATGTAATAATGCACTTACTGGTGTTGGAGCTTCCATACTTCCTGGTAACCAAGAATGTAATGGTATATTAGCACTTTTAGCTAAAGCACCACCTAATAATAATAAAGAAATAATAGTAATAGCAGTTTCATTCATATAAGGTACTAAAGTAAATATTTGATTATAATTTAAAGAACCAAATAATGCAAATATAGAAAAGAATCCAATACTCATTAACATATCTCCTCCTCTATTCATTGTAAATGCTAATATAGCAGATTTATTTGCTTGTATTCTAGTAAAATAATAATTAATTAATAAATAAGATACTACTCCTATTGCTTCCCATCCTATAAACATTACAAAATAATTTCCACCACTTATTAATATTAACATTCCTGCTGTAAAAGCTGATAAATAAGAAAAAAATCTTTGATTATGAGGATCAGTTGATAAGTAATCTATTGTATAAATATGTATTAAAGTTGAACAATATATTACAGCTAAACCTAATGATACTGTTAATTGATCAAAATAAAATTCCCATCTTATGTTCATTATTTCTGATTCTATCCAACTTCCTAAATTTATACTTACTTCTGATCCACTTAATCCTACTTCATAATAAGCTATACTTATTAATATTGAACTAAGTATTAAACAAGTACAAGTTATTATTTTTGATCCTGTAACTCCTACTTTTCTTCCTAATAATCCTGATATTAAAGATCCTATTAAAGGTAATACTATTATTGATAAATACATTAACTTCTTAATGATATTGTACCTCTTAATCTATAATATGCTACTAATATACTTAAACCTATAACTGATTCTGCTCCAGCTATTGTTATTATAAATATACTAAAAGTTTGACCTATACTGTCATCAAATCCATAAGACATAATTAATACTAATAAAGTAACTGATAATAACATTATTTCTATCGCTATTATCATTAATATAATATTCTTTCTATTTAATATAAAACCTAATATCCCTATTAAAAATAATATTAAAGGTAAATTCATTTGCTTTATGCAATTATTTATTGCTCTCCAATCCAGACCAATCCTCTGTTTAGTTCTTTAGTTACTTGCTTTAAATATTTTATTTGCATAAGCAATTTAAAAAAATATTTATCTTTTCTTTATTTTCCTCCCTCCTATTAATTCCCTTGCGATAGATAGCAATTGCTACGCAAGAAAAATATTGTAACCTTTGGTAACCAGGGCAGCAACCAGGAGTTGTTTTGGAGAAAAAAATAAATAAAAAAGGTAACTAAGTAATTCTTCTGATTCTTATTGCCTCCTACATTGTAGTAGCTTACGCAACTATTTTTCCTTTGCATAAGCAATTAAAAAAAAATTAGCAACTGCAGGAGACAGGAAAATATTTCCATTTTTGATTTTTAAACTATCTGTAGCTATCCTTAGTAGCTTACTTTCTTATGTAATAATTGCAATTATTATTGATTTTGCAAGAAGTCTCCGGCCTCCGGCCTTCGGCCTTGTTCTTAGGAAGTAGAGTAATCGAAACTCTGTCTGCAATGTGTAAAATTACTGCTAAACCACTCAGCTAACCTCCTTTTCCTCATTTTATTTATCCCTTGCATATGCAACCCTCCTGCTCATGCAGCTGCGCTGGTAACCTTTGGTTACAACTCTCAACTCTTTGCGGTAAGCTATTAGATCGGGACAAGAATCTATAGGTGGGGGGGGGGTGTTATTCTTAATAATAAGCAATTAAATTACTTACAATTTTTTATTAAAATTATGAGTAAAGTAATAAGAATGCCATCATTAATGCGAATAATCCTGTAGCTTCCGCTAAAGCGAAACCTAAGATTGCATAAGTGAATAATTGACCTCTAAGTTGTGGATTTCTTGCTGTTGCTATGATTAATGAACCAAATACTGTCCCAATCCCTGCTCCAGCTCCTATTAAACCTGAACAAGCTAAACCTGCTCCAATGTATTTTGCTGCTGCTAACATTGTAAATTTAAATAATTAATAGTGTCTATCATACTTTGGTAATTAATAAGATTTCCTTAATACTCTTATAAAAATTAATTACTAATAACAATAATAGAAAACATAGCTAATAATAAAATAAAACTTAATAATAAAAATAAAATACTTGCATAAGTGTATAAAGTATGTCCTAATACTTCAATTTGTTGGAAATCTAAAACAAATAAATCGTTTATAGTTGTTGTTGAATTATTAAGACTCTTGCTTATGCAACCAATATTTAAATCTTTTAATTCCATTGGCAATACAGAATTAACTGATACATTATTTATTTCTTGCAATTGCAATGAATTATATAAAGAATTTAAATCAATTAATAAAGAATTTAAAGAATTTAATATTCCTCCAGCATTAGCAGATCCTTCTTGTCCCGAAACAATAAATAATTGCATAAAGCTAGGATTATTAATTGCAAAAGATAAACTAGGAACGTTATATATATTTAAAGGAACAATAGTAAATATTATAAATAAAAATACTGAACCAATTATAATAGCGATTGGTAAATTTTTAGTGTATTGACTTCCTGTTTCTAAAATATCTGTTAGTTTTATATTTATCATCATTATTACAAATAAAAATAAAACAGCTATTGCACCTACATATATTACTATATATGATAAACCTAAAAATTGTATTCCTATTAATATTAAATAACCAGCTGCTGATACAAAAGTAGAAATTAAAAATATAACTGATATAACTGGATTTTTAGCTGTAATTGTTAAAATACTAGAAAGTAAAGTACCAAAAGCTAATAGATTTATAAATAAAGTTTTTATATTCATATTTTACTTATTACTTATTTTTTTTTTAATTAATTTAATTATTGCTTGCTTCACTCTTCCTGCTACGCAAATCTTTTTCCTTTGCTAGTTATAGTTATAGAACAAATACTTGCTTATGCAACTAGCTACAACAGATAAAGAAGTTAGCAATACAAAACTTAAAACCTTTCAATATTTTCTTCTCTTTCTCTCTACTCTACTCAACTCCTGCTGCTGCGCTGGTGTAAGCAAGGGAAACATTTATACAAGTAAATAAATTAAAGGTTAATAACTAAATTCTCCTCTTTCGGCTCTCCTGACAACTTGCATATGCAACCTTTTTTAAGAATTAATTTAGTAGGTTGTGTACCAACCAAGAAATTATGACCTATACTATTTCATTTTCCCCTCCTTAGTATTATTGCTTATTATTTTTTTCTCCTCTCCCCTCTCCTTCATGTTGCTAATGCAATTGCTACGCAAGGATTGCTTATGCAAGGAGAAAAAAATAAAGAAAGCAATTGTTACCTTTGGTTATTACCAGGAGAATAATAAAGGCAGGATGACTATGCATACATTAATATATTACAGTGAAAGCAGCAGTGTTAGCAGCTATTTTTAACAATTCTGCGTATCGCTGCTGCTCCTTTTTTGTTTAATTGCTTATGCAAGCAAGAGTTAAGAAGGAATTGAACCTTTCTTTTTTAGACTTTGCAGGTCTACTACAGAACCATCTGTAAACTTAACCCTTACGCTTCCAGCATAGTAACCGAAGGTAACTATTAATTAAAATCCTTGCATTAGCAATAATAAAAAATTACTTGCTTTTATTTTTTTTTCCTTTGTTGCATATGCAATAGTTGTAACCTTTTGTTAGTTGTTGTTATTGCATTAATTACTATTATCAGCGCAGGAATAACAACTCCTGCTGCGCTGGCGTAAGCTACTACTTGCGATTAAAAAGGAGAATTGCCAATGCAAGGAGAAAATTTATTCTTTTCCGGATTCGAACCAGAATATGCACTTTAGAAGAATGCTGTTCTAACCATTGAACTAAAAGAATTTTTATTGCAATTGCATTAATTACTATCACTAGCGCAGGAATAACAACAACAATTCTTGCGTAAGCTACAGCTGTAAATGCTGAAAATTTTATTGCATATGTTACGTTAGCTTTAGTTAGTTGTAACCTTAGCAATAAAAAAAATTTTTATTGCATTAGCAACTATCGCCACCAGGAAGGTTACAACAGGAGGGGAGAAATAATAATAATTATACGGGCACTGTCGGATTCGAACCGACGACTTTTGTAAAGTACTCGTTTTCAAGACGAGCGCCATAAACCAGACTCGACCAAGTACCCTTATTTATTTTTTTCCTTGCTTCTGCAATCCTATTGCTATTAGTTATCTCTCCAAACAAAACCTCAACCTTGCATATGCAACCCTACCGATTTATCTGCAGTAATTATTTTCCTGCTACTGCACTGGTAACCTCAGCATTTGCAGTCCTGTTATTTTTTTTTTAACTACAAGCAATTGCTTCTGTTGCATATGCAAGGGAAAGATAAAACTACCTGCGATAGCAGTAAATATACTTATATATGTAAGAAATAATAATTTTTTAGTTACCTCTCCTGCCCTGCCCTGCCCTGCCTTGCCCTGCCCTGCCCTGCGCTACACTAGTTATTGCATTAATTACTTGCATTGGCAACGCCAACTCATTGCTTATGCAATTGCTACCGCAAGGAGTAATAAGTAAAACTTTTAATCTTAATTTTCCACCATGAAGACCTGTGTCAAGATAAAAATTAGTTGCTTCGCTAGTGTAGCAATAGCTAGTACTCATCATTTTTATTACGTTCATTATCAGAATTATAAGTAGTAGCTTAGCTACTAGGACTAGGCTAGGCTAGGCTAGGAGAGAAAGGTTAGCATTATATTTTCTCCTAGTTGCTAGCTTATGCTAGCTGTTATTGCATTAGTTACTATTACCTAGTGAGTGGGAGGGGAGTGCAATAGTATTAGGGGGGGGGTTAATAAATTCTTAACTTAAATTAGTGTAATTCTATAGCATCTTTTAAATATGAACAAACTAATAATGTGAAAACAAATGCTTGGATTAAAGAAACAGCTATTTCTAAACCTACTAAAGCTAAGAAAATAGTGAAAGGTATTAAAGTAATAATGGCTACAATTATATTACCAGTAAATAATTTATATAAATAAGTTGATAATATTTTTAATAATGTATGACCAGCAACAATATTAGCAAATAACCTTACTCCTAAAGATACTGCTCTAGCTAAATATGATATTAATTCAATTAATGCTAATAAAGGTACTAATCCTAAAGGAGTTCCAGCAGGAATAAAGAAAGAAAAGAATTTAACACCATGTATTGAAAGTGATAATATAGTTACACCTATAAATATTGTTAAACTTAATCCTAAAGCTACTACTCCACTAGCTGTTACAGCAAATGAATAAGGAACATTAGATATTAAATTACCAATTAATATAAAAAAGAATATTGAATAAACAAAAGGTAAATATACTTCACTATGGCTTCCTACTTGTTCTCTTACCATTGTATTTAAACTAGCAAAAGATGATTCTAATGATATAGACCATTTACTTGGAATTAAATTATAATCATTATTTCCATAAAAATGTAAACCTACTACTATTAATAAAATAAATATACTATATAAAGCTAAATTTGTTAAACTTATATGAATATAACCTAATATAGGTGCATTTATACCTATTAAACTAGTTACTTCAAATTGACTTAAAGGAGATAATATAAATAAATTTATATTAGACATTTTAATTTGATTTCTACTATAACTCTCTTACTAGCTATCGCAAGTAATTCCCTTGCATTAGCAACCGTAATTAAAAAAAAATAAAAAACAATTGCTTATGCAACCGGTTGCTAATATTTATTTTTTTTTTTACTAGCAAATAAAGCTAGAAAATATATTATAGCAAGGGGAGCCATTTAATTTTACTATCACAATAATTCTACTTTTATTGTTTTTAAAAGAATAAAAACCTAGTTATTGCATTAGCAACTAATAATAGCTGCAATAGTTGTAGTTGTAGCTTACGCAACTACTTGCATTGGCAATACAAGTATTAAGCCTATAATTTAATGGTAGAATGATTTCTTGATGAGGAATTTGTAGAAGTTCAAATCTTCTTGGGCTTAAATTATTTTTTTTTTCTTTTCTAGCGTAGCAATTAATCTAATCTTAAATAGCAGTTGCTTATTTTTTTAATTGCATAAGCTAGGGGGGAGCAAGTAAAGTAAGTAGTTAGATTGCTAATTATTAATAAATAATAATTGCTTTTAAAAAATTTTTTTTTAAGCATTAGCAACAATAAACCAATTTAAAAAAAGCAAGAGTTTCTTTCTCCTAGCGAAGCAACTCAATAGTTGTAGTTGTAGCTTACGCAACTACTTGCATTGGCAATACAATAAATTTTGTTTTTTATTGGTTGGCAAGGATTGTAACTTGCGATCGCAAGTTACCAACGCAGCAGGAGGAGTTGTAACCTTCTTGCTTAAGGAATACTAGAAGGAACAAATATTAAATTATTTTACTACTTACTAGTAACAATTAAAAAAAAAATAAAGCAAGAAGCTAGTAAGGTAGAAAATAAATAAATAAAAGGTTTGTTATTGCTTGCCTTTTTTTTTATTACCAACCAAAGGTCTGCTGCGCTGTAGCTTGCTAAACAGCTAAGCCTTTGGTATAAATTGAAAGTAGGTAAGTAATAGAACGAACAAAATAATTGCTTTATTTTTTAATTTTACCCAAGCAAGCAGCTGCAGCAGCAGCAATAAAAATATTGCTTTTGCTACTTGCTTACGCTATAAAAAATAAAGTATTTGCACTTGCGATAGCAAGTAATAAAATAAAAATGAGATTATTAAAAAGTCATGTATTACTTAGATTATTTAATTCTTATGTAGTTGATTCTCCTCAACCAGCTAATTTAAGTTATTTATGGAATTTTGGTTCTTTATTAGCAGTATGTTTAATAATACAAATATTAACAGGAGCATTTTTAGCAATGCATTATACGCCAAATGTAGATTTTGCTTTTAATAGTGTAGAACATATAATGAGAGATGTTAATAATGGATGGATAGTAAGATATACTCATGCAAATGTAGCATCTTTCTTTTTTATATTTGTATATATGCATATAGCAAGAGGTATTTATTATGGTTCATATAAATCACCTAGAGTATTAGTTTGGTCAATTGGAACTATAATTTTAATATTAATGATGGCTTTTTTAAATTATGGGCCAAAATGCACAAATACTTAGTAGTTGTAGTTGCGTAAGCTACAACTACAAGTATTAATGTATAGTCCTATTATTTTAATTATGTAATCTATATAGAAAAATAATTATTATATAATAGAATACCCTGACAGGGGTATTGACTTAATTTATCTTAGTAGTTGTAGCTTACGCAACTACAAGTAGCCTAGCTAAGTAAAGGCAAGGGTCAATTAAGTTGGCGATATCAGTGAAAACGGTCAACCAAAAAAATAGATTTTAGAGACCGTCGGTGATATATATCATCGCTACAGACTGGGTCACTGGTGGGTGCCTGAAATGGTGCTTAATGTACAGTCGGAATTTTCGGGAATAATTCCTCACAAGGCCTTAAGTGATATTTATTAGAAAGAGTTTTTATCCTAAACTTGAGGAATAATAGATTGATAAGGTACATGGAGCTAGATTTTCTATTTACCTTTGCCCGCAGGTAATTTTTTTATAAAAAAAAATAACTAAGCAAAGGCAAGGGAAAATAATTTAGCTTTGAAAATTTGATAGCTTTTTTAGGATATGTATTACCATATGGACAAATGTCATTATGGGGTGCAACAGTTATTACTAATTTATTATCAGCAATACCTGTATTTGGTCAAGATTTAGTTGAATTAATATGGGGTGGATTTTCTGTATCAAATGCTACATTAAATAGATTCTTTTCTTTACATTATTTATTACCATTTTTATTAGCTGCATTAGCTTTAGGTCATTTAATAGCATTACATGTACATGGATCAAATAATCCAAATGGAGTAACTTCAAGTGGAGATAGATATGCAATGCATCCTTACTTTATATTTAAAGATTTAGTAACTATTTTTGCATTCTTTTTAATCTTATCTATTATAGTTTTCTTCTATCCTAATTTATTAGGACATTCTGATAATTATATTCCAGCTGATCCTATGGTTACTCCTGCTTCTATTGTACCTGAATGGTATTTATTACCATTTTATGCTATATTAAGAAGTATTCCTAATAAATTATTAGGAGTAATAGCTATGTTCGGGTCATTATTAATATTATTAATATTACCTATTGCTGATTTATCTAGAATTAGAGGTTCTCAATTTAGACCTGCTATGAAATTAGCTTTCTGGTTCTTCGTTGTTGATTTTATAATTTTAATGTGGATAGGTTCTCAACACCCTAATTCTCCTTATGTTGAAATTGGACAAATCTCTACAGCATTCTATTTTGCATGGTTCTTAATTATTGTACCTGCAATTGGTATAGTAGAAAATACTTTAATGGATATTGCTACTGAATCTTAATAAATAACAACCACCCAGATTGCCAATTAACCCCCCTAGTTTTATTTTTAATTGCTAATGCAAGGGGTTAATTAGTTATAACTGTGGAAAACTAATGAAATAATAACTAGCTAGACTTATCTATATAAGTATAAATAAAAAATTTAAATAATTGCTTTATTTTTCAGCATTGGCAGCTGGTAGCTTACGCAAGAATTGTTGTTGTTATTCCTGCGCT
>Ga0079224_100017332_pt1 | contig 10147 bp, 13 predicted proteins | sample Stecom2015_FD_80414 | JGI IMG/M metagenome (GOLD analysis project Ga0079224, IMG submission 80414) | Agricultural soil microbial communities from Utah to study Nitrogen management - Steer compost 2015 | ecosystem: Environmental > Terrestrial > Soil > Agricultural land | place: USA: Utah... | reverse complement strand
GATCCGGCGCGGCGCCGTCGACGCGAACGGGCGCCCGCTCTACGTCGACACCCCGCTGGACGAGACCACCGCCGCGGCGCGCCCGGGGAGGCTGCTGGGCCGGCCTTCGTTCATGGGCGAGGGAGTGGCGGAGCCCGACGACGCCACCCCGCACACGGTCGCCTTCGGCGGAAACTGGCGCCAGGCCGCATGGGGCGTCGTCGGCGGCATCACCTACGACGTGTCCACCGAGGCCACGGTCACCATCGACGGCACCCTCACGTCGCTGTGGGAACACAACCTGGTGGCTGTGCGGGCTGAGGCCGAGTACGGCTTCCTGGTCAACGACCCGGAGGCCTTCGTGGCCTACACCGCCGCTCCGGAAGGGTCCTGAGTCGTGGCGCTCCCGCCGCTGGCCACCCCCGCCGACGCTACGCGGTTCGGCTACGAGAACGTGTCGGAGGCGATGCTGGCGCGCGCCTCGGCGCGGGTGCGCCGCTACACCGGAATGCAGATCACGGCGGGAACGTCGACGGTGACGTTGTCGGGTCCGGGCCCGTGGCGACTGCCGCAGCGCCCGGTCACCGGCATCACTTCGGTCACCGACGAGCACGGCAACCCGACGGCCTACCGTCTCGAAGGGCAGTTCCTCGTGGCCGCCAGGTGCCCGCTGACGGTCACCTACAGCCACGGCTACGAGGAGCTGCCCGACGCGCTGGTAGAGCTGGTGTGCGCCATCGCCTCCCGCATGGAGAACATGCCGACGTCGGTGGGCGCTGGTGTGCAAACCGAGCAGGCCGGGTCCGAGACGGTGACGTGGGGCTCGCAAGCCTTCGCCTCGACCAGTGGGCTGCTGCCGTCCGAGGAAGCCGCGCTCGGCCGGATGTTTCCGACGCTTCCCCGCACGGTCTGGCTGGTGTGAGCCGTGATCTCGTTCAAGAACCAGACGATCACTGTGCTGCGGCCCACGTTCGTGGTGGAGCGGGGCGACGAGGTCCCCGACTGGTCCAACCCCACACAGCATCTGATCACCGGATGCCGGTTACAGCCCATGTCGGCCGACGAGGTGCTGTTCTCCGGCGCCGGTGGTGGCGGCACGGCCCGCAACGCCGTGGTGTCCCGCTGGAGGCTGCTGCTGCCGTCGGGTGCGGACATCACCGAGCACGACCGCGTTCGCTACGCCGATGCGGTGTACGAGGTGGACGGGTTCGTGCAGCGGTGGCCGTCCCCGACGGGTGCGCTCGCCCACGGTGAGGCCGTCCTACGGCGTGTGGAGGGGTAGATGCCTCCGAAGGTTCGGATCAACCGCAAGGGTGTGCGCGAGCTGCTGCGGTCACGGGAGGTGCTGTCCGACCTCGAGCGCCGGGCGAACGCGATCGCCGCCGCGGCCGGTGAGGGCATGGAGGTCGACAGCGAGATCGGCCGTAACCGGGCTCGCGCCTCCGTGCGCACCGCCACCCGCGAGGCTGTGCTCGCCGAGGCGCAGCAGCGGGCGCTGACCCGCGCACTGGACGCCGGGAGGTGCGACGTGCCCGAAGTGATCGTCTTCCCCGACGTGGAAGACCTGCTCGTCACCTACCTGTCGACCGAGCTGGCCGCGCGTGGTGACACCGCCACCGTGCACACCGTGGTCCCCGCGGACCGACCGGACCGGTTCGTGCTCGTACCGAGAGTCGGCGGAACCCGCGCCAACCTCGTCGTCGACAACGCCACCATCGGCATCGAAGCATGGGCCTCCACCGACCAGCAGGCACACGACCTGTGCCAGCTGGTGCGGGGCCTGGTGCACGCACTCCCCGGCCGCGTCGTCGACGGGGTGACCTTCTACCGCACCGGCGAGTTCGCGGGCCCGACGAACCTGCCCGACCCGGTCTCTCGCCAATCCCGCTACATCTTCACACCCACGGTGTCCTGCCGTGGCACTGCGGCCTGACCTGTCGTCCCACCGTCCCGCGCCGGTGGCCCACCCGTGAAAGGGGAATGTCATGGCGCTTGACGCCGCCAATGTGGACGTCGCCGTCACCGGCGCCGTTTCCTACGCCGAGGTTTCCGCGACCCCGCCAAGCGACGCGGAGACCCCGCTCGACCCGGAGTACCGCGACGTCGGCTACCTGTCCGAGGACGGTGTCGTGGAGACACGAGACCGCTCCACCAACAACATCATCGCCTGGCAGGGCTCCGCTGTCGTGCGCTCGGTGATCTCCGAGGCGTCGATCTCGGTGCAGTTCACGATGATCGAAACGAACCCGAATTCGATCGAACTGTTCTACGGGTCCCCGGTGGACACCAGCGACGGGTCGGTAGAGATCGACCCCGGACAGACCGGCGGCAAGCGCTCCGTTGTCGTCGATTACGTCGACGGGGACAAGTACGTGCGCCTGCACCTGCCGCAGGCGGAGGTCACCGAGATCGGCGAAACCACCATCGGCTCCACCGAGGCCGTCGGCTACGACGTCACGATCGTCGGCTACCGCGACGCGGAGCTCGGCTACTCGGCGAAGAAGTGGTTCTCCGCTCTGGCCACTGAGGGTTCCTGAGCCCCGCGGTGCCGACCAACTGCGCGGGTGGTCGGCACCGCGGCCCATCCTGTCCCCGCGCACCGTAAGGAGATCCCCACGCATGAGCAGAAACCGCAAGCGTCGGCCGGCCGTGCCCGCCACGGTGCCGCAGGGCTTCCATTTCCAGTGGCAGGGCAAGGGGTACACGCTGCCCCCGGCCAGCGAATGCCACGCCAAGCTGTCGGCCGGTGATCTGATCGACGCGGTGATGGACGGTTCGGAGATGGCCCAGGTCCGGTTCGGGCTGTCGCTGCTGACCGCCGCCGACATCGACAAGGACACGATGGCGGCGTTGCGGGCGATGCCGATCACCCGGTTTTCCCAGCTGCTCGGCACGTGGCTGAGGCGGACCGGTGGTGGGGTGGGGCAGGGGGAATCCGAACGCTCCTCGAGCTGATCGAGGAGCACCCCGCCGCGTTCGCCTACGACTGGCGCACCCGCTTCGGTATGGATCTCGGCTGCTTGTTCGACGGGCGCATGACGTGGGGCGAGGCGTGGGCGCTGACCAACGCGCTGACGGCCGACCCCACCTCCCGCATCGGTGCTGCGGTCAACGGGTGGCGGTATCCGATGTCACGTGAGGCGCTGATCTTGGCTGATCTGTACGACCTGACGCTGACCGCCAACACCGACCGGAAGAAACGCGGCCGGATCAAGCCGTATCCGCGGCCCTGGAAGCAATCCGGGAAACGTTCGGCGAAGCCGACCGTGGGCCAGAAGACCATCCGCGCCGCCTTGGCGGCCCGAGGCCACTAGGAGGCGTTGATGGCTGTCGAGCTCGCTGCCGCGTACGTGTCGCTGACCCCGTCGTTCCGGGGTGGTGCTGCGGCGATCGCGCGGGAGCTTGACGCCGCGGTGAAACCCGCCGCGGCGAAGGCGTCCCGTTCGATGGCGGATGCCTTCGCCGGCCAGGGCGACACGATCGCCGCCGTCGGCCAGACCCTGACCACCCACGTCAGCGCACCCCTGGCCGGGATCGGTGGGCTGGCGCTGAAGATGGGCGGCGATTTCGAGTTCGCCATGAACGGGGTGCGGGCGGTCACCGGCGCCACCGGCGATGATTTCGAGCAGCTCCGCAGCCTGGCTAAGGAGATGGGTGCCGACACCCAGTTCTCGGCGTCCGAGGCCGCCAACGCCATGGAATTCCTCGGCATGGCTGGCTTCAGCACCTCCGAGATTCTGGCGAGCCTGCCCGACGTGCTCGCGCTGGCCGCTGCCGGTAACACGGATCTGGCCACCACCGCCGACATCGCCTCCAACATCATGTCCGGCTTCGGTATCGAGGCCGGAGAGTCGGCGCGGGTGGCCGACGTCCTGGCGCAGACCATGCGATCCGCCAACGTGGATCTAACGATGCTGGGCGAGTCCATGAAGTACGCCGCGCCGTTGGCGGCGGCGGCGGGTTGGTCGTTCGAGGAAACCGCCGCCGCGATCGGGTTTCTGGGCAACGCCGGCATCCAGGGAAGCGCGGCCGGCACCGGGTTGAACTCGGCGCTGGCGACGCTGGCCGACACCTCCTCGGCCGGCGCCCAGAAGCTTTCTGCGTTCGGGGTGGCGGCCACCGACTCCTCCGGTCAGGTGCGGCCCCTGGTCGACATCGTCGAGGACCTGGCCGACCAGGGCGCCGACGTCGCCGACGTGATCGGAATCTTCGGGCTGGAGGCCGGCCCGAAGCTACAGGCCCTGATCGGACAGGGCGCCGACGGGCTGCGGGAGCTGACCGCCGGCCTGGAGGCGTCGCAGGGTGCGGCGCAGCAGATGGCCGACATACGCATGGAGGGTGCGGTCGGCGCCACGAAGGAGCTGTCCTCGGCGTTCGAGGGGCTCATGATCGCCATCGCCGAATCCGGGCTACTGGAGGCGTTCACCGGCGTGGTGCAGCGGCTGACCGCGTTCGTGCAGAGCCTGACGCAAACCAACCCGGCCTTGCTGCGCACCATCACCATCGTGGCCGGCGCGGCGGCCGCGGTCGGGCCGCTGGTGCTGGTCATCGGCAAGCTGATGAGCATCGGCGCCGGCGCGGTGCAGATGCTGGGCAAGGTCGGCGGCACCATCGGCCGGATGCTCGGCCCTGTCAGTGGGCTGGGTGGGGCCGTGGGCGGCCTCGGCGGCATGCTGCGGATGCTGCTGGGTCCGGTCGGGATCATCATCAGCCTGTTCGCGATGGCGTTCACCCAGTCCGAGGAGTTCCGCAACGCCATCCTCGGCCTGCTGAGCACCTTCGGGGAGCTCATCGGGCAGGTCGTGTCCGCGGTGATGCCGATCTTCCAGCAGTTGCTGGATGCGCTGATCCCGATCGTGACCACGCTGGCCGACGCGCTGGTGCCGGTGATCGAGCTGGTCGCGCAGCTGATGCAGTGGTGGATGACCAACGTACTGCTGCCGATCGTGGAGTTCTTGCTCGGCGTTCTGGTCGGTGCGTTCACCGTGGCCTCCAGCGTGATCCAGACGGCGCTGGAGGCGGCCGGCACGGTGATCTCCTGGCTCGGCAGCGTCGCGAAAGCCGTCTGGGACGCGATCGTCACTGCGGTCGGCTGGCTGCGGGACCGGGTGGTTGGTGCGTGGGACGCGATCGTGGCTGGGGTGCGCACGGCGCTGGACTGGGTCAAGGGCAAATGGGACTGGCTCCAGGACAAGTTGTCCACCATCGTCGGCAAGATCAAGGACTTCCTGGGCGGCATTTGGGATGGCCTGAAGTCCGGCGCCAAGGCCGCCGCCAACGCGGCCATCCGCATCGTCAACGGCATCATCGGCGGCATCAACACCGTCATCGACGGCATCAACCTGCTGCCCGGGGTATCGATCCCCCACATCCCCAGGATCCCTCAGCTCGCGAAGGGTGGCGTGGTTACCCGCCCCACCCTCGCCATGATCGGCGAAGGCGGTGAGGCCGAGGCTGTGATCCCGCTGTCCAAGCTCGACGCGATGCTCAGCAACGACCGCGGCGCTGGCGACCGGCCGCTCGTGGTGGAGAACCACATCGAGATCGGCGGCGAGGTCGTGCGCGTGGTCGAGCAGTACGTCAACGAACGTGACCGCACTCTGACACGGCGCGTGCTGGCCGGGGTGGGAGGCGCGCGGTGACTGTGACGCTGGAGTACGCCGATGACCTGTCCCGCGTCAAGATCGTCGCCGATGACCTCGGCGACGCCACCGACGCGCGCATCGAACGCTCCGTGGACGCCGTGCGGTGGACCCTCGTGCGCGGCGGCGCCGAGGTGCCCGTCGTCGATGGTGTCGTGCGCCTCGACGACTACGAGTTCACCCCCAACCGCCCGAACCACTACCGGGTCCTCGCCGAGGACACGACACAGACAGCGACGATCACGCCGACCCTGCGCACCATGTGGTTGAAGTCGATCGGCAAACCGTTCCTCAACGTCGCTGTCACCCCGGTCGGCCGGGTCACCATCACCCGCGCCGCCCGCAACGGCGTGTTCGACGTCATCGGCCGCTCCGTTCCGGTGGCCGTGACCGACGTGCGGCAGTCGAGACGGTTTAGTATCGGGCTCGACCTCCAGGACGTCGCGGTGCGGGACCGTGTCGAGTACCTGCTGTCCACAGGCGACCCCCTGCTGTTGCAGGTACCCCCGGGATCGCCGGTGCCGAGCATGTACGTCGTGGTTGGCGACACCGAGTACGACGACGAGATGCAGGTCGGCACGCTCCCGATGATCGAGGTGGCCGCACCCAGCCCCGACATCGTCGGCTCCACCGTGCTGTGGGGCAATATCGTCGCCCAGTTCGCCTCCTGGTCGGAGCTGGTCGAGGCCGAGCAGACGTGGTCGGACGTGCTCAACATCGTCGCCGAGGTCGACGTGATCACCGAGTGAACGGGGGCGAGGATGCGACCAGTCAGTGACCGATTTCTCGCGACCGTCCGCGGATCACACCGCATGGTGACCCGTGCTCGCATCGTTTCCGGGGAGCCGGTGGGTGTCGACCCCGACGGCGTTGAGATCCCTGTCATCGAGGGCGACGTGATGTTCGATGTCGGCTCTGACGTGCGCGCCACCGTCGACATCACCACTCACGGCCGATGGCCCGACACCCCCGACGGGATGCTCACCCCGTACGGGGACGAGGTGTTCGTCGAGCGCGGCATCGACTACGGCGACGGCACCCGCGAGTGGGTGAGCCAGGGCTACTACCGGATCTACACGGTGGAACAGCAGAGCGCGCCGTCGGGCACGATCAGGATCACCGGGCGCGACCGCATGTCCAAGATCATCGACGATCGGCGGTTGTCCCCCTACCAGTTCTCGCCGTCGGCGTCATTCGCCGGAGTGGTGGACTTCCTCGTCGGCGAGGTGTTCACCGACCCCTACATCTACTTCGACTGGCAGGCCGACACCGACCTGCTCGAGTCGTCGCATGTGGTGGAGCGCGAGCGGTACAAGTTCCTCAAGGAGCTGTGCGACTCCTACGCCAAGGACATGTACTTCGACTACCGCGGCTACCTCGTCATCGCCTCCCCGCCCGACGCCACTGTGCCGGTGTTCCGGGTCGACCGCGGCCCCAACGGGGTCATCACCGAGGTCTCCCGCCAGCTCACCCGCGAAGGTGTCTACAACATCGTCGTCGCCGAGGGCGAGCCCGTCGGGGAGGCACCTCCCGTGCGGGGCGTGGCCTACGACGCCGTCCCGTCCTCGCCGACGTATTGGCTCGGCCCGTTCGGCCGTGTGCCGCGGTTCTTCTCGTCGAGCTTCCTGCGCACCGAGGACCAGTGTCGCCAAGCCGCGCAGAAGATGCTCACCGACGTCACCGGGCTGCCGTACACCGTGTCGTTCGGGATGGTGCCCAACCCCGCGTTGGAGGTCGGCGACCCGGTCGAGATCGTCGTCGAGCCCGACGGCACATCACAGGTGCACGTGATCGACACGCTGACCCTTCCCCTCACGCCGGACCAGGCGATCACCGCCACCACCCGGCAAGTGCGATTCGAGTAGAGGTAGACGTGGACCTTGGGCTGCTCCTCGGTGGGATCGCGGCCGGAAGCGGCAGCGAGATCGCCTTCCACACGGGCGTGATCACGTCGTGGGACGAGACCACCGGCGTCAACACCGTAAACGTCGGCGGCACCGACATGGCCAACCTGTCCGTGTTGTCGCCGTCGACGACCATCGGGTTACGCGCCGGCATGGCCGTCGGCGTGCTGCGCGTGCGCAGCAAGTACTTCATCCTCGGCAAGATCGCCGCGCCCGGAGCCGGAGCCGCACTAGCCACACGCGAGGCATACGCGCCGGAGCTGGTCAGCACCTCGAATAGCTCGTGGGTATCCCTGCCCGGAGGCCCCACGGTCGAAAACGTCTACATCGGGGAGAGTCGAACCGCGCTTGTGCTGCTGTCGGCGACGATCTTCTCGGAGAACGCCTACAGCATGGCGACGATTTCGGTCACCGGCGCATCGAACATACCCGCTGCGGACATGACGACGGGCATCGCGAACGCCATGTTCAACGAAGCTGATCCGACGTCGCCCGGCCTACGGTCGGGCGCCACCGTGGCGAACACGATCGTGCTCAACGAATCACACGGTCTGAACACCGGGTTCAACACGTTCACGATGCAGTACACGCGCCGCACCCGCAGCGGATACACGCCAACCCAGGATGCCCAATTCGAAAACCGCCGCATCGTCGTCATGCCACTGTAGAAGGGCCCTGCCATGCCAGTCACACCGAACTACGACCTCCCGTACCCCAGCCTGGAGGACCCACCCGACGGGCCCGCCCAACTGCGCGCGCTCGCCGAGGCGACTGACACCGCAATACACGAGACACGCCAGGCGATCATGCCCGCCGGCGGCCGTCAGGTGCTGCCGAACATCCTGACGCCGCCACCGGTGGGCACGTGGACGAACTGGGGTAGCTCGCTGATCCTGCCCAACATCAGCCGGCCATGCCTGGTGTACGGGTGGGGAAGCGGGTTTTTCCTCAACGACGGCGGCGGCAGCTACGCGCGGATGCGGATCTGCATCTCGCTCGACGGCGGTCTCACGTGGTCGAACGGCACCCAGGCCACCGACCAGGCCGGGTCTGGCGCGGCGAGTCGCCGCGGCGGTTTCAGCCCGGTGCACTTCGAGCAGGGCACGCCGAGCAGCAACATCATGGTCAAGGCGCAGGTCGAGTGGTCCGACGGCGGCCTCGGTGGCGACCCGAAGTTCTATGACGGCGTGGTCGTCGGTCTCGTCCTGCCAGCAGGGTGATTCCTCCGGCCGCGGTGGCCAAATTCGCCTTCCACCGCAGCAGCATTCGTAACTGAGCACGGCCCCGAGGGGGTGAACGTGGGTGACCTGCCAGACCTCCTCGTGGCGATCGGGACCCTCGTGGGTTCGCTGGGCGGAACGTTCGTCATGGTCTGGACTTCAGTGGTCCAGCCGAGACGAGAACAGCGCGCCGCAGCGAAGAAAGCCGCCAGCCAGGTGGCGTCGCGGCTACTGGAGGCACTCGCCGACGGCGAGCTCACCCGGGAGGAGCTGGACGACATCCGCGACTCCCTCGAAAACGAGGAGGGGATGTGACCGGTGACCGGGCACGACACCTGATCGACGAGGCAGCACGGGAGGCTGAGTCCCGCGACCCCACCGCCCGCCGGGCCGTGTGGGCCGGGCTCGGCCTACTGCTCGCCAGCTTGACGATCTTCGCGCTGTATTTCGGGGTGCGGTACGCCTCCCTACAGTCGCACGCCGAGGAGCAGGACCGGCAGATCAGCGCGCTGCACCAGCAGGCCAGCGACAACGCCACGATGGCGAACGCCCTGGAGGATCAGGTGCGGTCGCTGGGTGAGCAGCCTGTGGTGGAGGTGCCTGCGAGGGGACCGCAGGGGCCGCCGGGGGAGATGGGGCCGCGTGGCCCGATGGGGCCCCGCGGGCTGCCCGGAGACGGCGGAGAAGACGGAACAGACGGTGAGCGCGGCCCTGCTGGGGAGCCGGGACCGCGTGGAGAGACCGGACCATCCGGCCCCGCTGGGGAGCAGGGGCCACCGGGACCACCAGGACCACCCGGGCCAACGGGTCCGCGAGGACCGGAAGGGCCACCGGGCCCGACGTGCCCGCAGGGCTACACCGCACAGTCCCGCCAGTACCTCGCCGAGACGTGGTGGGTGTGCGTGGCCGACGACAACGAGGAGACCGAATGACGCTGTTCGGCATCGACGTTTCGCACCACCAGGGCAGCTTCGACGTCGAGCGAGCCGCGCGTGAGGGCATCGACTTCTTTATCTTCAAGGCCACCGAGGGCAGCGGCTTCACGGACTCGCGGTTCGCCGAGAATGTGGCTAAGGCCCGCAAGACGGGCAAGCCGTTCGCCGCTTACCACTACCAGCGGTCGGGGGTTAGTGCAGCCGCTCAGGTAGCCCATAGCTCCCGCGTAGTCCCCCGAGACATCCCCGTGATCCCCGACGTCGAGGCGGGCTCGGGGACTGTGGCGCTGACGCGCGACCTCGTGGCGCGGCTACGCGCTGCGGGTTACCGGGTGCCGCTGCTGTACCTGCCGCGCTGGTACTGGCAGCAGATCGGCTCGCCGTCGCTGGCTGGGCTGCCTCTGCTGTGGTCGTCCCGCTACCCCGACAACCGCGTCGGCGACATCAAGGACGAGTACGCCGACGTG
>Ga0079224_100017331_pt1 | contig 10147 bp, 6 predicted proteins | sample Stecom2015_FD_80414 | JGI IMG/M metagenome (GOLD analysis project Ga0079224, IMG submission 80414) | Agricultural soil microbial communities from Utah to study Nitrogen management - Steer compost 2015 | ecosystem: Environmental > Terrestrial > Soil > Agricultural land | place: USA: Utah... | reverse complement strand
CAAGATGGATGCTAACGGTTTAGTAAAACGCCTAACCTCGGGAGAGGTGGTTGCTATTGATATTGCTCCCAAAGAACAACCCGAAAACAACACTCGCTTTTATTTACTGGGGGCTACCGACACAAACCATGATAAGCCCCAAATCACCTATAATGGAAAAGGAGCTACTGACACTTATAATTCCTACTTAAAAGGTTGGGCAACCTTACAAAAATTGCCTGTTAGTAACGAGACATATGCGCTTGTTTTACGTCATGCGGATGCCGATCAGGGCGTGGATTATTCTTTGAATCATGATGATGCCGGTCCGGCTAACTGGTGGAAATCAAAGGACAAAGCACTGGCACGCCAATTGAATGAAGAAGGGCGGATCCGCGCGCGCGAGTTAGGGGCCAATCTTAAAGCGCTTGGCTACCCTATTAGTCGGGTCTACGCCAGCGAATTCAATCGTGCAATAGAGACGGTGGAACTGATGGAACTTAATTTGCCGATCAAACAAGATAGTTTGCTGAATCATCCTTCACATAATAAAGGAGATCTGTTTAAGGGCTTAATTAGAATATTGCAAGGAACGCCAATAGATAACAAAATCACTTTGCTATCCACCCATCATCCCATTAATGAAATTATCATTAGTGGCGGTTATCCAACATTTCCCGATGTCTCTCCTTTCAACTGGACCGGCATGTATTTCGTAAAGATCGCCCCCGACAAAACCCTTACCTATGAAGGCGCTGTCTCTTGGGGTATGGTGAATTATTGGAGACACTTATCCAAACCATAAACCAGTGGAAAGTTAATGTATATCCATTCTAAATAAAAAATTCCTCTTCTATCCATAAAGAAGCTGCATTTATTAACGGCATAAGCCCTATCTTTGAGGAAGTTCAGTAGCCCTGAGTTTACGTTTTATCATTTTAATAAACGCTCGTTATGGACGATTTCCTCGCCGCCCGTTCTCAAATGGCCCTCTCCCTTGGCTTTCATATTATCTTTGCCTGTATTGGTATGGTAATGCCCTTCTTTATGGCCATTGCCCATTATAAATGGCTTCGGACAGGCGAACGGGTATATAAAAACGTCACGAAGGCGTGGAGTAAGGGAGTCGCGATTTTTTTTGCTACGGGGGCTGTCTCCGGTACGGTACTTTCTTTTGAGCTAGGTTTGCTGTGGCCAACCTTTATGGAACATGCCGGGCCTATTTTTGGAATGCCTTTTTCACTGGAAGGAACGGCTTTTTTCATTGAGGCTATCGCTTTAGGATTCTTCTTGTATGGATGGGATAAATTCAATCCGTGGTTTCACTGGTTTACAGGCGTTATTGTAGGGATAAGCGGTTTGGCTTCGGGTATACTCGTGGTGGCGGCCAATGCGTGGATGAACAGTCCGGCGGGCTTTGAATATGTAGATGGCAAATACACCAACATCAATCCAATAGATGCTATGTTCAATGATGCCTGGTTTTCACAGGCGCTTCACATGACCCTGGCGGCCTTCGCAGCAACCGGTTTTGCAGTCGCGGGGGTTCACGCGTTTATGATCAAAAAAGGAAAGAACATCAATTTTCACGAAAAGGCTTTTCGGATTGCGGCTATTTTTGCCACTGTTGCTGCGGTATTGCAACCATTGAGCGGCGATATATCGGCAAAAGATGTTGCAAAGAGACAACCTGCCAAGCTTGCAGCAATGGAAGCGCATTTCAAAACAGAAAAAGAAGCTCCCTTAATTATTGGAGGTCTCGTAGATGAGAAGGCAAACGAGGTAAAATATGCCGTGAAGATACCTGGCTTATTAAGTTGGATGGCTCATGGAAATAGCAAAGCAATTGTTACCGGTTTAGATCAAATCCCGAAAAATTATCATCCTCCAATAGCTATTACACACTATGCCTTTCAGGTAATGGTAGGACTCGGCATGCTGATGCTGTCACTTTCTATCATTTATTTCATCACCCTGGCTAAGAAGCGTTCATGGCTGCGTAGCCCCTGGCTCTTAAACTTATTCATCCTCGCCATTCCCTTAGGTTTTATTGCTATTGAGGCGGGATGGATGGTCACTGAAATTGGGAGGCAGCCCTGGATTATTTATGGTATTATGCGAACTGTTGATGCAGTTACGCCCATGCCCGGAATCGTTTATTCTTTTTATTTATTTACAGCCGTATATGTTTCCTTGTCGATCATCGTAGCGTTTCTACTTTACCGGCAAATTAAGATGGTTGGGCGGATTTATGATGTGTAGAAGCTATCGGAGATCAGCTCTCGGCTCATTAAAGAAAGGAATAAAATTAGTATTAAAGATTGAACCTAGCTGACAGCTGGTAGCTGAAAGCCGAAAACCGTTAACATGTTATACATAGTCATCGCATTTCTTTGGACCTCCATTTGGTTATACCTGCTATTAGGCGGGGCAGATTTTGGTGCCGGTATTATTGAATTAATAAGCAAGCGCGAGCATAAAAGCAAGACACGGCATACCATGTATCGTGTTATCGGTCCCATTTGGGAGGCAAACCACATGTGGCTTATCATAGCCATTGTTATTTTGTTTGTTGGCTTTCCGAAAATTTATACAACCATGTCCATTTTTGTCCATATTCCGTTGACGGCCATGTTGCTGGGAATTATCGCGAGGGGGACAGCCTTTGTTTTTCGAAATTACGACGCTGTTGAAGATCGTATGCAAAGCATATACAATCGCATTTTCGTTTACTCCAGTGCTATTACCCCTTTTTTCCTTGGCATCATTGCCGCAAGCACCGTCAGCCGTAAGATAGATGTGGGCGCGACAAATTTTTTGTCGGCTTATGTTGATAGCTGGCTAAATAGTTTCGGGATAGCGGTAGGGCTTTTCACGGTATGTATTTGCGGCTTTTTAGCCGCCATTTACATTATTGGCGAAGTGCATTCTTCAGATGACAGACAGCACTTTATTCGTGTGGCTAAAAAAATGATTGTAGCGGCTTTCGTGGCAGGAGGGCTTGTTTTTATTGCTGCACATTATGAGCAAATCCCTTTGTTGGATTGGATTTTCGGACATTGGATAGGTTCATTGGCGATTGGAGCGGCCAGTATTTCCTTAATATTCTTGTGGATATCTTTAAGTAAAAATCGAGCGATTCTCATCCGTTTATTGGCAGGCTTCCAGGTAAGCATGATTTTGCTGGCCGCCACCTACATTCACTTTCCAAAGATAATCCTTTTGAAAGGAGGCGCGTCGCTATCCCTAGTTGAAGATGCCGGTTTAAATAAAACAATAGAAGCGTTGGCCTGGGCACTCCTACTGGGAAGTATTTTTATTTTGCCGGCCCTATTTTACCTAATTTATAGCTTTGAAAAGAAGAAGGGCATTGCCCATTAAAAAAAGAGAAGGCCAACACCATCTGCCGGCCTTCTCTTTTTAGAAGCTATAAGTAACCGTTAACCTGTAATTTCTTGGAGCTTCGGTTTGCCAGTAATAACTGCTCAACCAATTATAATAGGAGCCACTAAATAAGTATTTATCGAAGATATTAAAGGCATTAGCCGTTATACGCATTTTCCTCCCTTCCCAAAAAATGCCACCATCTACTTTATGGTAGTTAGGTAATCTTAGCTGTCCTTCACCCCAGTTATCTGTCGCACGATTTAACAATCCCGTATAGCCCATGGATACGCCCACTCCATTTAGCGCTTTCACCGGCAGTTTATAATTTAACCACCCGTTAATTACATGTTTAGCGAAGCCCGGCATCACCTGACCTACCGTCACACTTGTTACGCCTGGAGTAACTTTATTGACCTTCGAATCAGTATACGCATAATTAGCAACGACGCTTAGATTTGCACCAATGCTTCCTCTAGCATCAAACTCAAAACCTTGGGCTTTCTTCTGTCCTAAAACAATGCTGGTAGGGTTGGTGGGTGTGCTATTAGGGCCTGTGGTGAGTTCATTGTTTTTAAGAATTCTGTAAACTGATAATGTTGTGCTTAGATTACCGTCAAACCACTCATTCTTGATTCCGAATTCGGTATTATTACCCGTTATGGGTTTCAACTTCCCTCCATTTTCAATTGTTCCGGAAGCGCTCTGCGGAACAAAAGCCTGATCATAGACAGCGTAAACGGAAGCACTCGGATGAATCGAGTAGCTTAGTCCTAGTCGTGGAGTAAAGCGTTTCGCTTCGTCTGCACTTTCACCATAATATTGGCGTACATAAGTATAACGTCCTGCCAGTGTCAATCTTAGTTTATTCTCAAAAAAACCCAGTTCGTCCTGAAAATATAATCCCGTATAGCGCTGACCTTGCAACCCACCTGCTGCTAAAGCTCTCGCCTCTAAATCAGTGCTTCTATCAAAATTTGGTAGTCCATTCGTCGGAATTCCGTAAGAGGGATTAAGTGGATCAAAGTACAAAGTGGCACTATCGCGGTCTAAATCATGTGATTGTCCCCAATCAGCAATATAAGTCTTTTTTCCCATATCGATACCGGCAAGTATACGATGCCGAACGGAACCCGTTTGTACATCACCATTTACAAAAACCTGCCCGAGCCCCATACGACCTTGGGCGTCCCAGATACCTACATTTCTAATCAATGTTCTATCAGCATTAACTTTTGAGGGCCAGGAGCTGTAGCCTACCTGATCATAGTAGAAATACGATCCCTGTGCAGTTAATCTCCAATGATCATTAAACTTATGTTCCAAGGTTAGAAATAAACTGTGGTCATCGATATTGGTGGGTGGAATACCCGGATTCGTCATGGTAAAATCTACCGGTAGCGTGGCATAGCCGCCCGCCTCCGGCCCGAACACATAGTAAGACCCAACCTCGGTCATCCGTACATGCTGCAAGGTATATTCAGCGGTAAGCTTAGTTTGCTCATCTACTTGATAAGAGATGACGGGAGCAATACTATACCGATCATTATACTCATAGGGACGATGCGAGGCCTTATTCTGGCCCATAACATTCAATCTATACAAGAGCTTTCCGTCCTTACTTAATTTTCCATCCAAATCGAGTGTTCCTCTTAATAAGTCAAAGCTTCCTACCGTAAAGCTCGCTTCGCCCTTTGTAATACCGGTAGGCTTTTTGGTGACAACATTATACAATCCGCTTGGATCACCATTAGCCAGCATAAACCCGGCGGGTCCTTTGACAAATTCGATATGGTCAACAAAGCTCATGTCTTCGGTTAGGGGCCCCCAGTAAGAACCGACAACATTAAACCCATTTCTAAACGCTTGGATCTGCGAACCACGCATGTTGATGTTCGCATACAAATCACCCCAATGCTCTAAGCGAACAGCTCCGCTAACGTTGCGAATCAGCCCGTCACTCATACTAACGATTTGTTGATCGGCCAACACCTTATTGGTCACAACTTGAATATTTTGGGGGATTTCCAATAATGGTTCATTTAAGCGCAAGCTTGTTGAAGTAGTATCGACCTTATACTGCTTCTTCTGACTGGAAATAACGACCTCTTGGAGTTGTTCATTGGTTGCCTGCACTACAAAATCTTCAATCAGTTCGTTTCCATCGAAATGAATGAGCCGTTCTTGTTTTTGAATACCGACAGCTGATAAAATGAGCGTATGCTCGCCCGCCTTGACACCCTGAATTTCATATCCACCTGCGCTATTTGTTTTTCCCCCGATTCGGGTACCTTTAATCCAGAGGGATATACCCGCCGCCGGTTCGTTTGATTGATTGCGTACAGTTCCTTTAATTTGCGCATGGGCCAAATGCATAAAACAAAAACTAAGTACTACAATTAGGTTGAATGATAGTAGTCTTTTCACTTTATTTAGAATAAATCTAGTTAAACAAATTGAGCACAAACCTACAATTTGTTTCAAAATTTGTCAATACATTTTTAGACTTATTTTAAATAAGCAATTAGTAGGACAGTTTTAGCTATCAGCAATCAGTCTAGTCTTAATTTTTACTATTGCCGAAGCTAAATCAGAAGAGTTAGGAGATTACCTAAAATCCTCATCATCCAATTCGTCATCTTCATCCTGTTCAAATGACGAATTGAAAAGACTACCGAACATATCTGAAAAGGCAAACCCTCCGTTCATGATGTTTTTGTTCAATTGAGAATATTCCGCCAATCCGTGCAGAACGAACTCCATCAGAAGCAACTTTTGGTTGTCACTTAGCTTTTTGTGAAACTCCTGAACAACAGTTTTCAATCCAGGCACATGATTTAGAATCATGGCATATTCTTCCGTAGATAAAGCATCATTGATATCCAATTTATTGCCCGCCGTAAACCAATCGATAATATCTTGATATGGATTCGTAACCTTTGTTTTCTTAATTTTCTCAGGATCGGGGAAGTATTGAGCAAACAATGTCTTTATTGCGTTACTGATTAGTTTATTCGCAACATGAATCGGCCCCTCCAATTCGCCTTCATAAACCAGTTCTATCTTCCCTGTAATAGCTGGAATGATCCCTATAAGATCAGATATCCTGGCGAAAGTTTTTTCTTCTTCGGATATAAGCATTCGGCGCTCGGCGGTACTTACTAAATTTTCATAGGCCGAGATTGTCAGACGTGCAGATACACCGGACTTCTGGTCTATAAACTCGCTTTTTCTCGCCTCAAAAGCCACTTGCTCAATCAAGTTTTTCAGTAGGCCGTCGACCTCAATTAAGCTTTTCTGCTGGGGAGAAAGCCTTGCTTCCTGAAAGGTAATCGCTCTCGATACATCAATTGTTTTTGGATAATGTGTTAATATCTGACTTTCGATCCGATCCTTTAGGGGGGTTACAATGGACCCACGATTTGTATAATCTTCCGGGTTAGCGGTAAACACAAACTGGATATCCAACGGTAACCGTAACTTGAAGCCTCGAATCTGAATATCCTTCTCTTGTAGCATATTAAAAAGGGCTACTTGTATCCTTGCCTGCAAATCCGGTAATTCATTGATTACAAAAATACCTCGATGTGCTCTCGGTATCAATCCAAAGTGGATAACACGTTCGTCATTATAGGTAAGTTTTAGGGTAGCCGCTTTAATGGGATCGATATCACCTACCAGATCAGCAACGGTCACATCCGGCGTTGCCAGCTTTTCCGTATAACGCTCGCTCCGATGCAGCCATGCGATTGGTGTATCTTCGCCTTTCGCCGCTATCTCGCTCTTGGCGAACCAGGAAATCGGATTCAAGGGATCATCAAATATTTCACTTCCTTCTACATAGGGTATATATTCATCCAGTAGGTTAACCATTAGACGTGCTATTCTTGTCTTTGCTTGGCCCCGAAGACCTAGTAAAAGGATATTATGACGCGAAAGGATAGCGGTTTGCAGTTCAGGTATAACCGTTTCATCATATCCCAAAACGCCTTCAAAACCCTCTTCTTTACTTTTTAACTGTTTGATCAGATTTTCTCTTAATTCTTCTTTAACGGATTTACTTTTATATCCAGATGCTTTTAACTCACCTAATGTTTTGATCATAGTTATATTATTAGCTATCAGCCGTAGGCAATCAGCTTTCGGCAGATTTAATTCATACTAAACCTTTTATTACTAATTTACCCGAGTTCGATCAATTACAGGGTAATCAGTCATTGATATTCCTTCGTTACGGACAACAATCTTAATTTTCCTTCTGAAAACCGATAGCTGATTTCTGACAGCTATTTTACCTCACCGTCCGTCTTCTATTCCTAATGTAGTCCTCGAAAATATATTCACCTAATCCCGTTAAAGAGCTGTAGAAGGCTTTCCCGCCATTCACTTGGGTAAATTGTCGGACAAACTGCTGTAAATAGGGATCCCGAGCTATCATAAATGTGGTGATAGGTATCTTTAACCGTTTGCATTGTGCCGCCATGGTGAGTGTCTTATTAATAACCTTGCGGTCTAAACCCATACTATTTTTATAGTACCTTCCGTTCTCCTTCAAGCAAGTTGGTTTGCCATCTGTGATCATGAAGATTTGCTTGTTATGTGTTTTGCGTCTTCGCAGCAAATCAGTCGCCAATTCCAAGCCTGCATAGGTATTCGTATGGTAAGGTCCTACTTGCAAGTAGGGCAAATCTTTCAATGCGATAGGCCAAGCATCGTTTCCAAAAACTACGATATCGAGTGTGTCCTTTGGGTACTTAGTTCGGATCAGCTCTGCTAAAGCCATCGCAACTTTTTTCGCCGGTGTAATTCGATCCTCTCCGTACAAAATCATGCTGTGCGATATGTCAATCATCAGCACTGTGGAGGTAAGTGTCTTATAATCTCTTTCCTCGACTTCTAAATCACGCTCCGTTAAGGTGAAATTTTGCAATCCGTGATTAATCTGCGCATTGTGGATGGAAGCTGTTATGTCAATTTGGTCAAGGCTATCTCCGTATTGGTATTCCCTCCGATCAGCATTTTTCTCCTCACCTACTCCGCTGCGATTACTTCCGTGGTTTCCCTTGCCTGATTTTTTTAATTTCCCGAAGATTTCCTCTAAGGCCGACTGCCGAATAGTTTGTTCCGTTTTAGCCGTAATTTGGAATGAGCCATCTTGCGGATTCTCTTGAAGATAGCCCTTATTTTTAAGGTCCTCAATAAAGTCTCCCATTCCATATTCATCGGTCGTCAGATTATACTGCTTATCCAGCTCATTCATCCATGCTAACGCTTCCGCCGCATCCCCCGCCGTATAATTAAGTAATTGACTAAACAATTTTAACAGACTATCGAAGCCCCCTTTTGGCATATCTGTCGGAACGAATTCCGAAAAGCGAAATCCTCTCATAGCTGCTCCTTCCTTTTCTTATATTGAACACTTATCCGAAGATAAAAGTTTCCTTGGAGATTATTTCTAAGCTAAAGGTCATTTTTAGCTATAGGTCTTCAGAAATCAGTGTTCAGCTATCAGCTCCTACTTAAGTTAAGACTGATAGCTGATCTCCGAAATCTGAAAGCGCTCTTACAGCTTCACTACACAGCCGGTATCCGCGCTTTCGATAGCCGCTTCAATCAACTTCATCGTTTGAACACCCTCTGCCGCGGTAACCGGTTCTATTTGATTATTAACAATAGCCTGGTAAACTCCTTCAAAGAAATCCAGATAGTTTCCCCGTTCAGAAGGGACCCTTTCCCTGAATGCCTTACCATCACGTTCAGCATGCAATATTCCCCACTCACTTTCCGGCTCTTCACACCAGTTATCTGTATTGGGTTTCTCGCCCGCTAGCAACCTATCCTCTTGTTTATCTGCCCTACTTTTCAGAAAAGAGCCCTCCTTGCCATGTACAATATACGAGGGAGCCATTTCCCGTGCAAGAAAGCCGCCCTTTAACCGTACTCTTTTATTTTCATAATACAAGATTAATTCGAAGTAATCATTTACCTGCGAATTGGTTCGCATTATAGCTAGATCAGCGAAGAGCGCCCTTGGATAGCCAAAAAGGGATAAGGCTTGATCGATCATATGAGGACCACGATCTCTTATCAAACCTGCCGCCGGCGAAGGTTCCTCTAAATGTGCCTTCGTATTTAATTTAGGCAAATAAGCTTCATAAGAAAATGTAACCTCTACAATTTCGCCTAAAACACCTGATTTTACGATCTTCTTCACTGTTTTAAAATCACTGTCCCATCGCCGGTTTTGGAAAACCGCTAATTTAAGGTTACGCTCCTTAGCTAACGCTTCTAATTCTATTGCTTCGGCGGCTGTAATCGTAAAAGCCTTTTCAACAACGGCGTGTTTACCTGCTTCGAGCACCTTCTTTGTAAAATCGTAGTGTGTACCGGTAGGGGTATTGACAATTACCAGTTCGATTGATGCATCGTTTAGAATGGATTCAAACGACGGATAACTAGCAACCGTTGGATAGTCTTTTTGAATAAGCTTTTTACTTCGTTCCCACGAGCCTGTTAACTCAAAGCCCGGATGTAAATCTATGAAGGGCGCATGGAAGACGCTCCCTGACATTCCGTAAGATAATAAAGCAGTTTTAATGGTATGCATCGATAAATTCTATTGGTTTTATTTCAAACCTAGTCTATTTTTCCGAACTTTCGGTTCTTTGAAACAAATTTATTAGGAATCAGTTATCTTAAAGTGAAGAATAGATGAAATTGTTCTCCTTTTTTCAATAAACGAACCATGGATACGATTAACCTAAAAGTAAATGGAAAAAACTAT
>Ga0079224_100017329_pt1 | contig 10147 bp, 7 predicted proteins | sample Stecom2015_FD_80414 | JGI IMG/M metagenome (GOLD analysis project Ga0079224, IMG submission 80414) | Agricultural soil microbial communities from Utah to study Nitrogen management - Steer compost 2015 | ecosystem: Environmental > Terrestrial > Soil > Agricultural land | place: USA: Utah... | reverse complement strand
GGGCGGCTCCGGCAGGATCGCCTATGAGGGCGAGCGCGTCGCGGGGTTCATCACCTACGCGTCGCCGAAGTTCGTGCCCAGATCGGTGGAGTTCCCGTCGGGCCCGGTCTCGCCCGACGCGGCCCTGTTGATGACGGCCTATGTGAAGCCGTCGTACAGCGGGACGGGGCTGGGCCGCCAGCTCGTGCAGACGGTGGCGGCCGACATGGCGCGCCGGGGCATCTACGCGCTCGAGACGTTCGGGGACGCGCGTGCCGAGACGAACGCGTGCCTGGTGCCGGCGGACTTCTACCGCTCGGTGGGCTTCAAGACGGTGCGGGCGGATCCGCGGTATCCGCGGCTGCGCCTGGACCTGCGTCCGGCCACGGGGCGGCGCCCCGAGGCCGGGGAGGCGAGCGAACTGCCCGAACCGGTGGAGTGGTTCGAGCTCGACGATTTCGAGTTGGAGCAGTTCTTCGACGAGCCGAGCATCGTCCGGCCGCGCTCGGACCGGCCTGGCGTCCGCCGCTCGGGCGGGTAGCGGGCCGCGCGAGCGGCGGACGCCCGCGAAGCGGTCGAAGGCCGCGGGCCACAGCCACACCGAGGCCGCTGCGAAGACGACGGTGGGGTCGGCGCGATCGCGCCGACCCCACCGCACACGCCGTTCCGGTCACTTCTCCAGGAAGCGCTTGATGGCCGCCTTGGGGTGGGCCCCGACGAGCTGGTCGGCGGGCTTGCCGTCCTTGAACAGGATCATGGTCGGCACGCTCATCACCTGGTAGTTCCGGGTCGTCTCCGGGTTCGCGTCGGTGTCCAGCTTGCGGATCTCGACCGCGTCGGACTCGGCGGCGATCTCCTCGAGGACCGGGGCGACCTTCTTGCACGGGCCGCACCAGTCGGCCCAGAAGTCGACCAGGACCGGCTTCTCGGACTCGAGCACCTCGGTCTGGAAGTCGGCGTCGCTGACTGCTTTGATGGCACCCATGGGCATCCTCCTGTGGTTACTGGTTGTGGGGCTGGGACTCTTATTCGCCCAGACCGGCGATGAAGCGCTCGGCGTCGAGCGCGGCCGCGCAGCCGGTGCCCGCGGCTGTCACCGCCTGCTGGTAGGTGTGGTCGACGAGGTCGCCCGCGGCGAAGACGCCCTCGAGGTTCGTGCGCGTCGAAGGCGAGTCGACCTTGACGTAACCGGACTCGTCCAGTTCGACCTGGCCCTTGAACAGCTCCGAGCGCGGGTCGTGGCCGATCGCGATGAACAGGCCGGTGACCGGCAGCGTGCGCCGCTCGCCGGTGACGGTGTCGGCGACCGCGACACCGGAGACCTTGCCGTCCTCGCCGAGGATCTCCTCGACGACGGTGTTCCACTCGACCTCGATCTTCGGGTTGGCCAGCGCGCGGTCGACCATGATCTGGGAGGCGCGGAACGAGTCCCGGCGGTGCACGATGGTGACCTTCGAGGCGAACTTGGTGAGGAAGGTGGCCTCCTCCATGGCCGAGTCGCCGCCGCCGACCACGGCGATGTGCTGGTCGCGGAAGAAGAAGCCGTCGCAGGTGGCGCAGGCGGAGACGCCGCGGCCCATCATCTCGGACTCGCCGGGGACGTTCAACGAGCGGTAGGCCGAGCCGGTGGCGAGGATGACCGAGCGGGCGGTGTACTCCTCCTCGCCGACCCAGACCCTCTTGATCTCGCCGGTCAGGTCGACGCGGGTGACGTCGTCGGAGACGAGTTCGGCGCCGAAACGCTCGGCCTGCTTGCGCCACTGGTCCATCAGCTCGGGGCCCATGATGCCCTCGGGGAACCCGGGGTAGTTCTCGACCTCGGTGGTCTGCATGAGCGCGCCGCCGAACTGGAAGCCCTCGAAGACCAGCGGGCGCATGTTGGCGCGGGCGGTGTACAGCGCGGCCGTGTATCCGGCCGGTCCCGAGCCGATGATGATGACGTTGCGTGTTTCGCTCACCGGAATGTGCTCCTCAGCGGTGTTCGGCGGTTCTCGGGGCGGGCCGGGGCCTCACTCCGAGGTTGTCAGCTTCAACGTCATCCTATTGACAGGAAATTCCTGGAGCCCGGCCTGTGTCGGCCGTGTGACAGGCGGAAGCGCCCGACGTGCGCAGGCTCACTCCCGGGGGCGGCTCACTGCCGGGGGTACAGCTCCACGACGGACCCGTCGGCGCACTCGGGCGTGACGGCCACGGCGATCTCGCCCGACTCGGACAGCAGCAGCGCGACGACGGCCGGCTCGGACTCGAAGCTCGCGAAGTCCGCGACGACGACCAGGCCGCCGTACCACTCGGCGATGGCCCTGCGGCAGGTGTCCCACAGGGGGCCGCCCTCGGACAGGGCGAGCAGCTCGGGAGGCACCGGGCCGCCGGGGCTCCCGTCGCCCAGCTCGCGCAGGGCCGTCAACACGTCCATGTCGGTGGTGTAGTCGGTCCCGGTGGTGAACGTCTCCACCTCGCCGCCGCCGTCGCCGTTGCCCTCGGCGTCTTCGGCGCCGCTCGCCTGCGGCTCCTCCTCGGCGGCGAGATCGTCCTCCGGGCCGGGCGCGGCGCCCTGCTCGGACTCCTCGGTGGTGAGCATCTCACCGGTGTCCTCGGCGAGCGCCCCGGCCTCCTCGGAGCCCCCGCCGGTGGAGACCATCTGCACGGCGGTGGCCACGGCCCCGACGGTGATGAGCAGCGCGGCGGTGGCGCTCAGCAGGGCGTAGCGGACGCGGTGGGCGCCCAGGCGCTCGGACCAGCTTCGCGAAGGCCGCGCCGACTCGGGGGCGGGCGCGTGGTGGAGGGTGTCGGCGGCCGGCAGCTGCTCGAGCACCCGGTCGAGCCGGTCGGCCACGTCCGGCGGGAGGTCGCCGTACTCTGCCGAGGCGGTGCGCAGCAGCCCGGCGGCCCTGGCCTCGTCCTCGCGTCGTGCGCTCATCAGCGGCCTCCCTCCTCTCGCAGCGTTCCATGATCACCGGTCGTACCCGGTTCGACGCCCCGCCGGTCGGGCGGGTTCCCCGAGGCCGGCTGTGAGCCGTGCACGGGGGCGGCGTCCGGTCTCGCCGGGTCGAACTCGGGGAGCCGCGCAGCCAGGCGCTTGCGCGCCCGCGAAGCGCGGGACTTGACGGTGCCGGGCCGGACCTTCAGGATGGCCGCGACCTCTTCGACGGGGTAGCCGAGCATGTCGATGTAGACCAGCACGGCCCGCTGGTCGAACGGGAGCTCGGCGAGGGCGCGGTGGACGGTGAGCTTCAGCGCCGAGGACGCCGGGTCGTCGCCGCCGCTCGCGTGGAGCTCGGTCTCCGGCAGCGGCACCGTCGGCCGCCGCCCCGAGGACCGGATCCGGTCGAGGCAGGCGTTGACGACGATGCGGTGCAGCCAGGTGGTGACCGCCGAGTTCCCCCGGAACGAGCCGGCGGCCTGGTACGCCTTGATCATGGCGTCCTGGAGCGCTTCGGCGGCGTCCTCGGGGTTGGCGAGGGTGCGCACCGCGACCGCCCACAGTCGGCCCCGGTGGCGGCGGAACAGCTCCCCGAACGAGTCCCTGTCGCCCGCGACATGGCGCGCGAGCAGTTCGGCGTCGCTCCACGAGTCGGAAGGGCGCGCCCGGGCACCGGCGTCCGCCCCGGCGGGGAGTTCCGAGGACGGGCCGGGTTCGGGCGGGCGCTGGGCGGCGGGCATGGTCTCCTATCGCACGAAGACGTTGATGTCGCTGATCGTGAGTTTGTAGCCGCCCGAGGAGGGCGGGAGGTGCGTGACCCACACTACGACGTACCTGGTGGCCTCGCCGCCCGCCTGGAGCTCGATGTTGGTGTCGGCGTCCTCGACCGGTTCGGCGAGCGTGGTGAACGAGTCGACGATCTCCTGGTCGCCGTCGCCGGAGTCGCCGGGGTCCTCGTTCCCGGCGAGCAGGCCGACCGTCGCGCCGGCGCTGGTCATCTGCACCCGCACCGAGGCGACCTCGCGCTCCTCGCCGAGGTCGATCAGGATGCCCATGCCGGGTTTGAGGTCGCCGAACGCGGGGGCGTTGTAGGTGTCGGTGGACCAGCCGGTGGAGGCGTTGTCGTCGAGGACGTTCTCGACGCCTTCGAGTTCGGTGCGGTTCCCGGGGGGCGGGTCGACCACTCGCAGGGCGTCGCCGTCGAGATCGGCCTCGGTGGGGGCCGCGACCTCGGGCTCGGCCTCGCCGGGCTCGGCCGAGGCGCTCGTGTCGTCGCCGGTCAGGCCGAGGGGGTTCTCGTTGTCGGGGTCCTCGCCGCCCCACACGAGGGCGCTGGTGGCCACGCCCGCGAAGACGACGCCGGCGACGATCGCGGCGATGACGGCCAGGCGCTTCATGCCGATGGGAGGCGAGGCGGGCCCCTCGGGCCGGGAGCCCCCCAGGGCCGCGAGCGGCCCTTTGGACATCGCCTTCGCCAAGGGCTTCGTCTGCGTCTTCGCGTCGGCGTCGGCCAGTTCCCGCAGCTCGGCCGCGAGCTCCGCCGCCGAGGGCGGGGCCTGCTCGACGTCGAGCAGGTCGCCGGTGAGGCGGACCAGCGAATCCGGGACGGAGGAGACGACGGCGCTGGCGTCGAGCGTGCGGCCCCATTCGTCGGTGGGCGCGTCGGGCAGGCCGGTGTTCTCGGTCGGGACGACGCGCGGCCAGACGCCGGTCAGGCAGGCGTAGAGGGTCGCGCCGAGCGCCCGGACGTCGCCCACGGGCGTGTTGCCCGGTTCGTTGCGCGGCTCGGTGACCATGACCCGGTCGTCCTCGGACAGCAGCACCGAACCGGGGTGCAGATCGCCGTGGGTGACGCCGCCGTCGTGGAGGGCGGCGACCGCGTCGGCGACGGAGGCGACCAGTTCGAGCGCGTGCGAGGGGGCGAGCGGCTGCTGCTCGAGCACGCCGCGCAGCGAGGAGCCGTTGACCCATTCCCGGACGACGTAGGCGAACCGGCCCTCGTCGACCGCGTCGTAGACGTCGACCATGGAGTCGACGTGGGCGCGGGAGGCGGCCACGGCCGCGGTCATGGTGGGGGCGGCGTCGTCGCCGCCGGGGGAGCGCAGCACCACGGCGACGCTGCGGTGCAGGAGCACGTCCACGCCGCGCCAGAGCTGGCGGTGGCCGCCACCGCCTCCGAGATGCTCTTCGAGGCGGTACCGTTCCGCGAGCAGGTCTCCCACGGACGGCACGTCGACAGAAGTCATCGTGCGGGGTCCTCCCCTCTACAAGCGACCCCGCGAGGGGTCTGTGCCAATTCAGGGCTCGCGGGCGTCGTCCCACCGGCCGGCGGAACGGTCCGAGGGACCGATCCTATTGACTCGCGAGACCGCCCAGCGGACCGTGCCAGATCGAGGCGTTCGCCGCCTGGCCATCCGCGGATCCGGCTGGCCGAGGAGCAGTCGGGCACACGTATGGATGGTACTTGGCTCATCGTCGCAGCTTTGCGCGCACTGCGGTCTGGACCGAGGACATCTCGGCGACCCGCAACACCAGGCAGGCGGCGATGTAGACGGCCACCAGGGCCGTGCCCAGGACCGCGGCCGCCGCGAGCTGCCCGATCTTCGAGTCCTCGACGTCGGGCCAGGCGAGCCAGCCGAGCCAGGCGGCCCCTCCGGCGATGGCGGCGGCGGCGCAGGTGCGCAGCAGGCCGAACGCGACCTTCCGCATGCCCAGCAGGCCGAGCCGCTTGCGCAGCAGCGCCATCGAGAGCAGGAGGCTGACCAGGTACGAGACGCCGTTCGCGGCGAGCAGCCCGACCACGACCCACTGCAAGGGCAGGAGCGCGAACGCCAGCAGGTAGCCGCCGATGCGGATCGCGATCACCGGCAGGTTCAGCAGGGCGACGGTCCGCGTGTCGGTCTGCGCGAAGAACGCGTAGATCTGGAGCTGGCTGACCGAGAACGGCAGCAGCACGATCCCGACCACGGCCAAGGCCAGGCCGGTGGCGCGGGCCTCGTCGGGGCTGTAGGCGCCCCATTGGAAGATGGCCCGCGCGAACGGCTCGTGGAGTGCGATGAACGCCACGCTGATCGGCACGAGCAGGAACGAGGCCAGGCGGACGCCGCCGGAGAGGTGCCCGGCGAGCTCGGGCCAGCGCCGGTCGTCGGCGGCGCGGGTCATGCGCGGCATGATCGCGGTGATGACCGAGACGGCGACGATGCCGTGCGCCATCATCATCATCAGATAGGCGTTGTTGTAGACGGTGGTGCCGGACACGAACGGGCCGCCGTCCTCGGCGTTCCCGGCGGCGACGTTGGCGATCTTCAGCACGGCCATGACGGCGATCTGGTTGGCCGCCACGAACAGCAGCGTCCAGACGGCCATGCGGCGGATGTCGCGCAGCGGCAGCGCCTTGAAGTCGAAGCGCAGCCGCCAGCGGAACCCGGCCCGGCGCAGCGCCGGGGCCAGGAACACCACCTGGACGATCACGCCCGCCGTGGTGCCGCCGCCGAGGAGCACGAGCATCCCGGTGGTGACCTGGTCGGCGTCGAAGAACAGGCGCCCGTCCGCGTCGGGGGCGGCGTCCCTGGTGTAGACGAGGAAGAAGACCGCTCCGACGCAGATGACGACGAGGTTGTTGATGATCGGCACCCACATGGGGGCCCCGAAGCGCTCCCGGGAGTTGAGCACGCCCGACAGGACCGCGAACAGGCCGTAGAACATGAGCGCGGGCAGCATGAGGTAGGACAGCCGCGTCACCAGGCTCTGCTGGGCCGGCTCGGCCATGCCGGCGGCGATGAGCGGCGCGGCGAGCGTGACGACGAGGGCCGCCGTGCCGAGCACGAGGAGCGCGAGGGTGAGCAGCCGGTGCGCGAAGGCGTCGCCGCCGTCGGCGTCGTTCTTGTGGGAGCGCACGAACAGCGGCAGGATGATGCTGGCGAACACGCCGCCGAGGACGAGCTCGTAGATCATCTGGGGGAAGTACTGGGCGGTGGTGTACGAGTTGCCCAGGAGCCCGGCGCCGACGGCGGCCGAGACGACGACGGTGCGCCCGAAACCGGTGAGGCGGCTGACGAGCGACCCGGCGCCCATGAGGAGGCTGGAGCGCGCCACGTTCTTGCCGCGGCCGCTGGTGGGCGGCACCGGGTCGGCGGTCGGCCCCAGGCCCGGCCCGGCGTTCGCGTTCGCGGTGCGGTAGACGGGGGTGATGGGTGAGCCGCGGCCGACCGGCGAGGACTGCGGGCCGCTACTCGGTCGCGCTCTACTTTCGGCCATTCTCGCTCTCTCCGCTAAGCTTGCCCGGCGATGTCTGACAACACTAGCGGTACCGAAATCACCGTCCCGCCCATAGCCGACGAGTTGGGTCGGGTCTTCGCCGACGCCGGTTTCGAACTGCATCTGGTCGGCGGATCGGTGCGGGACGCGATCCTGCGGCGCTCCTCGGGCGACCTCGATTTCGCCACCGACGCGCGCCCCGAGGACACCGAGCGGCTGCTGCGCGGCGCGTGCTCCGCGGTGTGGACCACCGGCGCGGACTTCGGCACCGTCGGGGGGCGGTTCCGCGGGCACCAGGTGGAGGTGACTACGTTCCGCGCCGACGCCTACGACCGGGTGAGCCGGAACCCGATCGTCCGCTACGGCGAGAGCCTCGTGGACGATTTGGAGCGGCGCGACTTCACCGTCAACGCGATGGCGGTGAGCGTGCCCGGCCACGACTTCTGTGACCCGTTCGGCGGGATCGGCGATCTGGCGCGGCGCACGATCCGCACCCCCGCCTCCCCGGAGTCCTCGTTCGCCGACGACCCGCTGCGGATGCTGCGGGCCGCGCGGTTCGCCGCGCAGCTGGGCTTCGCGATCGATCCGGGCACGCTCGAGGCGATGACGGCCATGGCCGCAGAGCTGGGGCGCATCACCGCCGAGCGGATCCGCGACGAGTTCGTCAAGCTGCTGGCCTCGCCCGATCCGGTGGCGGGGCTCCGGGTGCTGGTGGAGACGGGCCTGGCCGATCACTTCCTGCCCGAGCTCGGCTCGCTGCGCATGGAGATCGACGAGCACGCCCAGCACAAGGACGTCTACGAGCATTCGCTGCAGGTGCTGCGCAACGCCGTCGAGCTCGAAGAGGACGGCCCGGACGTGATCCTGCGGCTGGCGGCGCTGCTGCACGACATCGGCAAGCCCGAGACCAAGGGCGTCACCGCGGGCGGCAACGTGACCTTCCACCACCACGACGTGGTGGGCGCCCGCCTGGCGCGGCGGCGCATGCGGGAGCTGCGGTTCCCCAAGGCCGACGTGCAGGCGGTGTCGCTGCTGATCAGCCTGCACCTGCGGTTCTACGGCTACGGTTCGGACGAGGAGGGCCAGGGGTGGACTGATTCGGCGGTGCGCCGCTACGTCACCGACGCCGGCCCGGAGCTGGAGCGCCTGCACAAGCTGGTGCGCTCGGACTGCACGACCCGCAACCGGCGCAAGGCCCAGCGGCTCCAGCGCGACTACGACGCGTTCGAGGAGCGGATCGCGCGGATCCGCGCCGAGGAGGACCTGCGCGCCGTCCGCCCCGACCTCGACGGCAACGCGATCATGGAACTGCTCGGGCTGAAGCCGGGGCCTGAGGTCGGCAAGGCGTGGAAGCACCTCAAGGAGCTGCGGTTGGAGCGGGGTCCGCTGCCTCGCGAGGAGGCTGAGTCGGCACTGCTCGAGTGGGCCGCGGCCGAAGGCCTCGCACCGCGTCGAGACGAGGATTGAGGATTTCGACGACCACCAGCGCGCACATGGCCGCGACGGTGATCCAGCGCGCGGAGGCCGCGGTGAGGAACAGCCACTCGGGGATGCCGCGGCCGTCCTCGGCCGAGACCTGGAGCATCTTGCCGTAGAACGAGATGAAGTAGAACAGCTCGGCGGCCTGCCACACGATGAACATCGTCCATTTGGGGCGCGCCAGGACGGCCAGGGGGATGAGCCACAGCACGTACTGCTGCGACCAGACCTTGCCGAACAGCAGGAACGCGGCCACCACGAGGAAGCACAGCTGCGCCAGGCGCGGCACGAGGTCCCCGTCGCCCCCCGATGCGGCCTGTGATCCGTCGATCGGAGCGGCGGATCGCCGGTGCGCGAAGAAGCCGAGGGCGGCGATGCCGAGGCAGGCGGCGGCGAACAGGACGAGGTAGGCGTCGTTGACGAACTCGTGGTCCCACAGCTTCTCCCAGCCGGTGACGCCGCGCACCACGTACCAGCCGGTGCCCCAGTCGACGGGACGCTCGGAGTTGAGCCGGAAGAACCGCAGCCACGACTCCTGCCACAGCGCCGCGACCGGCGCGTTGATCGCGGCCCACGTGATCGCGGCGACGGCGGTGGTCGTGAGCGCCGGGAGGAGCCGTCCGCGGCGCAGCGCGAGCACCAGCAGCGGCCCGACGAACAGCAGGGCGTAGAACTTCGCGGCCACGGCCAGGCCGAGGAACAGCCCGGCCGGGACCGGGCGTCCCCGCTGCCAGTACAGGAAGAACGGCATCGAGAGCGCGATGGCGAACAGGTCCCAGTTGACCGTGGCGGTCACGAGGACCACCGGCGCGGCCGCGAGCATCATCGCGTCCCATGGCCGGCTCGGCCGTGAGAACGCCGCCGTGTCGTCCGGGTCGAGGAGGTCGGTGCGGCGGTTGTCGGCGCGGATCGCGTAGAGGATCGCGATGGCGGCGACGCCGCAGGCGATGAGGGTGACGGCGTTGAGGTGGTAGAAGACCGTGCCGCCTTCGAGCCCCGAGACGTTGCCCACGCGGAAGGCGATCTGCCCGAGGAAGCCCATGAACCAGCCGGTCAGGACGGGGTATTCAACGGGGTGGTCGCGGTAGGGGATGGCGCCCTCGTTGAGGCGTTCGACGCCCCACAGCGCGCGGATGTCGGTGTAGCAGGCGTTCGTGTACTGCTGCCAGTCGAGCCACCCGCCCGAGGCGCACGGGTATTTCTGGAGCCAGGAGACGGCGAAGAACACCAGGCCGGTGAACAGGATGACGCGCAGCGGGGTCCAGAATCGGCGGCGCGGCGGGTCGACGGCGTGGCCGCCGAGCGGCCCGCCGATGAACCCCGAGACGAGGCGCGCGAAACGGTCGGAGCGTGAGGGGGAGACTGCCGCGGCTTCGCGGTCAGTGCTCCGAGAACGTGACGACGGCATGGGACACAGTGTGTCGCATGCCGCCGCCAAGGGTACGCGCGGGCTTGCGTTCACCGGGCTTACGTCGTCCGCCGTCTCTGCCGTCTGCGGGCCTGGTCGGTTCG
>Ga0079224_100017328_pt1 | contig 10147 bp, 10 predicted proteins | sample Stecom2015_FD_80414 | JGI IMG/M metagenome (GOLD analysis project Ga0079224, IMG submission 80414) | Agricultural soil microbial communities from Utah to study Nitrogen management - Steer compost 2015 | ecosystem: Environmental > Terrestrial > Soil > Agricultural land | place: USA: Utah... | reverse complement strand
GGTTATCGCCTTCATCGCATACAGAGCTTCCTTTTCGCCAAAATTTATAAAAAGGGCTTGGCTGTTTTCGGAAACCGTTTGGGGGAAAAGATTCATTTCTTCCAAAACCAAATAAATTCTGTCCAAGCCAAAAGAAATCCCCACACCGCTCATATCCTTCAATCCAAAAATCCCGGTAAGATCATCATATCTGCCGCCGCCGCCAATGCTTCCCATATTTACGCCTGCGGGTGGCGAAACTTCAAAAATGGCTCCCGTATAATAATTTAAACCGCGAGCGAGCGTAACATCAATTTGCAACGAAGCCGTCTGCAAACCGAGCGTTTCAATATTTTTAATAATAAATTCCAGTTCGTCAACGCCCATCATTCCCGTTTGAGAGGAATGAAGCAGTCCCTTCAATGAATTTATCTTTTCGTCATTACTTCCTTCAAAAGAAAACAACGGTTGCAATTTCTGCAGTGCGTTGTCAGAAATACCTTTTTCCCGCATTTCCTTTTTTACCCCTTCCTCCCCAATTTTATCGAGCTTGTCCAACGCCACCGTGAAATCTATCAATTTATCTTCCGCACCGATGGTTTCCGCAATTCCGGAGAGTATTTTTCTGTTATTGATTTTTATGGTAGTTCCGTTTAAACCTAATTTGCTGAAAACAGCATCATATAATTGCACAAATTCAACTTCCTGCCAAAGTGAAGTTGACCCAACCACGTCTGCATCACATTGAAAAAACTCACGGAAACGCCCTTTTTGTGGTCTGTCCGCCCGCCAAACTGGTTGTATTTGGTACCGTTTGAAAGGGAAAGTTATTTCGTTTTGATGTTGAACCACATACCGTGCAAAAGGAACCGTGAGGTCATAACGCAAGGCTTTTTCAGATATGGTTGAAGTTATTTTATTGCTATCTTTTTCAGAATATAATCTATCATCAATCTTTGACAAATAATCCCCACTGTTCAAAATCTTAAAAATCAATCGATCGCCTTCTTCGCCATATTTCCCCATCAACGTTTCGCTGTTTTCAAAGGAAGGCGTTTCAATGGGCTGAAAACCGTACAATGAAAATGTTTTCTTTATTGCATTGAAGATATAATTGCGCCGGGAAACTTCTTCCGGATTGAAATCGCGGGTGCCTTTGGGAATGGATGGTTTCAAAATAGATTATTAGATTATTGGATTGTTGGATTATTGGATTTTTTCACTCAAAACTCATAACTCATAACTCATAACTTGAAAAAGCAAATATCCTAAATAATAATGAAGTTTGCCACAATTAGATTGCCGGAATCATTATCCACTTCACAGTAATTATGTAACTTTATCGTGCGTTTACAGTCTAACGAGAAACACAAACAAAAAATATGTTTTCACTTTTCTGGGAAAATGTCCGCATTGCGTTGGATTCCATTAAAAGCCAATTGCTCAGAACTATCTTAACTATAGTAATAATTGGGATCGGTATTTGGGCCCTTGTCGGAATTTTGAGCGCCGTGAAAGCTTTGGAAACCACAATTTCCGGGAATTTTGCTTCCATGGGCGCAAATACATTCAATATTCAACAATACGAATTTACGGTCCAATCAAACAATAGCGGCGAAAGGGAAAAAATAAATCCGATAGTTAGCTACAATAACGTGCGGGAATTTTTGGACAAATATGAATTTCCATCCACCAAAACATCGCTTTCCTTTCAGGGAACAAGCACTGCGGAAGTGAGATTTGCTTCCGAAAAAACCGATCCCGAAGTACAAGTTTATGGAGTGAATGAAAATTACCTCGAAAATACGGGAACCGAAATAAGCGATGGAAGGAATTTTACAATTTTCGACATTCAAAACAATACCAAAGTATGTTTGATTGGTGCCGATTTTCTAAAAAATCTTTTTGAAAAAGAAGATCCAATCAACAAAACCATCAGCATTCGCGGGGTGAAATTTAAAATTATTGGAGTTTTGGAATCCAAAGGCTCCACTTTTGGAAACAACCAGGATTTAAAAGTGCTTATTCCGGTGCAGGTTGCCCGCGGAATTTATACCGAACCGAATATAAATTACAACATAAGCATTAAAGTTGAGAACAAGCAAATGATGGAAGCGGCACAGGATGAGGCTATAATTACCTTCCGAAACATTCGCGGACTGAACCCTATTGAAGAAAATAATTTTGGAATTGAACGCAGCGACGATTTGATAAACCGAATTGCCTCCATAACGCAGTATTTGGAAATTGCCGCATGGATCATAAGTATTATCACGATTTTAGGTTCTTCCATCGCGCTGATGAATATTATGCTAGTTTCGGTAACGGAACGTACACGTGAAATTGGCGTTCGGAAAGCTTTGGGCGCAAAACGTTCTACAATTTCCACACAGTTTTTTATGGAAACTATTGTTATTGGTCAATTTGGAAGTGTACTTGGAATTATTTTGGGAGTGTTGACCGGTTTCGGTTTTGCAAAAATATTTGAATTCGACTTTACTTTACCTTGGTCAGCAATGATTTGGGCCACAATTATTACGTTTATTGTTGCTGTAATTGCAGGCTCTTATCCAGCTTCGAAAGCGGCAGGTTTAGATCCCATAGAAAGTTTGCGGTATGAATAATTATGATTATTCGTTGACCAAATCTGTAAAGTAATTGTATAATTCTCCTTTAGTTATTGCAGCCCCTTGCTGAATCAACACAAATATATCTTTGTTTCGATCGTCCTTAATAGCTTTGGTTGAAGTGTAAAGGGTTACTGCATCATCGTGCAGATTTTGCTGGAGCCATTTGTAGCCATAAGCGGTGGTAATATCAACGTTTTCTTTATCCACCTTAATTCCTATCAACTCCATAAAAGTTTCCGTAATGTGGAAAAGCATTAACTGTTTGGGCGAAATGTGTTCCACAAAGTTCACTTTATTTAAAACTCCTTCCCAAATTAAATCGCTAAAAATATCGAGTTCCTGCTCCGCTACCTCGGGCTTTTCTTTCTTTATGGATTCCCATTCCTTGCCAGTTATGGATTGCGTTGCAAGAAAGTTTACAAACTCCGGTTGAAGTTCTTCAAACTGTTCTTTCGTTAATCTGCTATATTTCATAATTACATAAAATAACAAAACCTTCCCCAAATGGGAAAGGTTTTGCAACAATTAATCGTGTTCTCTATTTATCTTCGGAAATAGCTTCAGATTCCTCTACAGCTTTTTCTTCAGGTTTAGCTTTTGCTTCCGATTTTCCTTTTACTTCCGGTTTAGCTTCCGCTACAACTTCAAAAGTAAAGGTACTCACAACGTCTCTGTGGAAACGGATTGTAGCATCATACTGCCCGGTGCGCTTAATAGCGCCGCCTGCAACAATGATGTATTTTTTCTCAATGGAAACGCCTCCTTTTTCAAGGGCTTCTGCAAGATCTGCGTTAGTTACTGAACCGAACAATTTATCGCCTTCACCTGTTTTGGCAGTGATTTTAATATCTAGTCCGTTCAGTTTTTCAGTTTGTTTTTTAGCCTCGTCAACCACTTTCTTTTCTTTGAAGGCACGTTGCTTCAAAGTTTCAGCCAACATTTTTTTAGCCGAAGGGGTTGCAAGTACTGCTTGTCCTTGGGGAATCAAAAAATTTCTTCCGTAGCCGTTTTTCACGGTTACAAGATCATCTGCAAATCCCAGATTTTCTACGTCTTTTCTTAATATAAGTTCCATTTCTATCTCTGGTTTTATTTTAATAAATCGGCTACGTAAGGCATAAGTGCCAAATGGCGAGCTCTTTTAACGGCAACAGCCACTTTTCTTTGGTATTTTAAAGAAGTTCCGGTAAGTCTTCTTGGAAGAATTTTACCTTGCTCGTTTACAAATTTCAATAAGAAATCCGCATCCTTATAATCAACATATTTAATACCGGATCTTTTGAAACGACAGTATTTTTTTGTCTTGTTGGTTTCTATATTAAGCGGAGTTAGATATCTGATCTCTCCGTCCTTTTTTCCTTTTGCTTGTTGTTGTAACGTTGCCATAACTTATGCTGATTTTTTATCGCGGTTTCTTCTTTTTTCTGCCCAAGCAATTGCATGCTTGTCAAGGCTTACTGTAAGGTAACGCATAAAACGCTCGTCCCTTTTAAATTCAGTTTCAAGTTCGCTAACGGTTTCGCCGTCAACGGTGTACTCAAACAGGTGGTAAAATCCACTTTTTTTGTTTTGAATTGGGTAAGCAAGTTTTTTCAAGCCCCAATTTTCTTTGGATATCATCTTAGCACCTTTAGAAACAAGAATATCTTCATATTTCTTTACTGTTTCCTTTATCTGATCTTCAGATAAAACGGGATTTAAGATGAAAACAGTTTCGTAATGATTCATAAAAAATCTATTAAAATTAATGATTAAACTTTTGGCTGTGTGCCAAGAGGGTGCAAAAATAATACTTTATTTGGTATTAGCAAACCTAATCTTCAATAGACTTTGAAAATCTTTTTTTTAGATAAAGTGATTGGTTTTTTCGTTTAAAATCAAATAAAGTTGCATTTCATCGATTCTTTCCATAATATTGCCTTATACAAAACCTACTATTGTGGAAAAAACAATTCTGAAATGTGTGATTGTAGATGATTCTACACTGCAACGGCTTTCTATAGTAAAGTTAATACAAATGCACCCTTCCCTTGAACTTGTAGGGGAGTATAAAAATGCAATTGAAGCTAAAATAGGCCTTGCGACTACCGAAATAGATCTTATTTTTCTGGATATAGAAATGCCAATTCTTTCCGGATTCGATCTTTTGGATGATATCCAAAGAAAACCACAAGTTATTTTTGTTACCGGAAAAACCAAGTACGCTTTTAAAGCTTTTGATTATGATGCCGTGGATTATCTTCGCAAACCAATTGCGAAAGATCGATTTTTAAATGCCGTTCACAAAGCCATAACAAATCACAAACTTAAAAACGAGGAAGGCTTTGACGATGAAGATTTTATATTCGTGAAAAGCAACCTAAAGAAAAGAAAGGTTTTTTTGAATGAGCTTCGCTATATTGAAGCTTTGGGAGATTATGTGAAATTGGTTACCGAACACGATTCCCTGGTAGTTCTTTCTACCATGAAAGCTTTCCAATCTTTATTGCCCAGCGACCGGTTTTTGAGGATCCACAAATCATATATCGTGAATTTGGACAAAGTGCAGCGTTACAACAGCAAGACAATTGAATTGGACAAGGATAAACTTCCATTGAGCCGAAACAGAAAGGCAGATCTTGTTGAAGCATTGGCCGCTACCCAGAACGCTTAATAATTATCAACATCAATATTTATGCGGACACTTGAAAATTCCTTTATGGAGTTAAAACTGCGCTGCACGTTTTCTATGTATTTCTTTGTCTTTTCCAATGACTGGTTCTTTGGTATTTTCAATAGAACATTAATTATAAATTTATTCTTAATTCTCCCAATTGGCGGGGGCTCGGGTCCCAAAACATTTTCTTTGAATTGAATTTCCAGCGCTTGCCCAAACCAGGCCGAAGCTTTTTGGACCCGCGCTAAATTTTTATCCTTAAAAACAATCTTTATAGTTCTGTAAAAAGGCGGATATTTAAAATTGTAGCGTTCCTCTAGCTGTTCTTTATACATTGCTTCATAATCGTTCACGCTCACCTGCTTCAAAATTTGATGGTACGGATTGTACGTTTGTATCAATACCTTCCCGCGTTTTTGGGTGCGCCCCGCCCTTCCCGAAACTTGTTGCAGTAACTGAAAACTGCGCTCGTGTGCTCTAAAATCCGGAAAATTCAAAAGATTATCAGCGTTCATCACACCCACCAAACTTATATTTCTGAAATCCAAACCTTTGGCGAGCATCTGCGTGCCCACTAAAATGTCAATCTCTTCATTTTCCAAAGCCTCGATTAATTTTGAATATGAATTTTTACCTTTTGTTGTGTCCTGGTCCATCCGGGCGACTTTATGATTCGGAAATAATACTTTTAATTCGGTTTCAATCTGTTCTGTACCAAAGCCTTTTGTGTCCAAAGTTTCGCTTCCGCAGGCAATGCAACTTTGCATCATTGCCATGTGATAGCCGCAATAATGGCATCGCAATTGGTTTTTGTGTTGGTGAAAAGTCAAGCTCACATCACAATTTGGGCATTGGGGCGAAATGCCGCAAGTTGTGCATTCCACAACGGGTGAAAAACCTCTTCTGTTTTGAAAAAGAATTACCTGTTCGCCATTTTTTAAGACCTCGCGCATCTCTTCCAAAAGGCTATCGCTGAAATGCCCCGTCATTTGCTTTTTTCGATTTTTTTCTTTTACATCAACCAGTTCAATTTCTGGCATCAACACATTTCCGAAGCGTTTTTTTAGAGTAACCAAACCGTACTTTCCTGTTTTTGCGTTGTGGTAACTTTCCAGCGAAGGCGTTGCGGAGCCCATCAACAATTTTGCTTTTTGAAAGTTTGCCAAAACAATGGCACTGTCGCGTGCGTTGTAACGCGGGGCCGGACTGTATTGTTTGAAAGAAGGTTCGTGTTCTTCGTCAACAATTATAAACCCTAAATTTTTAAACGGAAGAAACATTGAAGAACGGGCGCCAATAACCACTTGTGCTTTTGGCTTTTCGGCAAGTACGTTTTTCCAAACCTCAACCCTTTCGTTTACTGAAAATTTGGAGTGATAGACTGAAATTCTTTCCCCAAAATATTTTTGGAGCCGGCTAATCAATTGGGTTGTCAGCGCAATTTCGGGAAGCATGTACAAAACTTGCTTTCCAGTTGCAATTACTTCTTCAATCAGCCGAACATAAATTTCAGTTTTTCCGCTGGAAGTGACGCCGTGAAGTAAAACTGTATCATTGGTCTCAAATGAAATTCTTATTTCTTCATAAGCCTTTATTTGCACTTCATTTAATGTTTTGATTTCAGAAATAGATTCACCCAAAAATTCTACACGGTCGTGCTGGATAAAATATTCTTCCAAAATACCTTTATCAATCAACGATTTCAGCGTTGCCGCCGAAGCTTCGCTTTTTTTTTGGAGCACTGTGGAGCTTATAGGTTTTTTGGTCTGCGTATTGAGCATAAAAAGATGCATCAACACATCCCGTTGTTTGTGTGCCCTGCTCAATGAATCTAAAAGTTTCTTTAAGCTTTCTTCGGAAGTGTATTGCGACGCCAATTTTATGTAGCGTTTTATTTTTGGGGTGTATTGTTCATATATAGTTTCTTCAACTTCAATAATGTTTTTATCGAGCAATGTTTGAATTATTGAAACGATATTTTTTCGGTCCAAAATGGAACGCGCATCATTAATGTGCAGTGAGGACTGATGCTGGAGGGCTTCATACAAAATAAACTCATCATCGGTTAATGATTCTTCGTCATTAAAATTTCTGGTTGAAAGTTTGATGATGGTTTCACTTTCCAATAAAAAAGCACTGGGCAGCGCAGCTTTCATCACTTCGCCCAAAGAACACATATAATATCCCGCCAACCATTCCCAATGTTTTATTTGAACGGGGGTGATGATTGGCTCCTCGTCCAGAATATGGTCTATGGCTTTTGTTTCATAACCCACAGGCGGCTGATCGTGAACCTGATAGACAATTCCGGTATAAACCTTAGTTTTCCCAAACGGAATGGCAACGCGCATTCCCAATTTCAAAAAGGCAGCTTCGTCTCTGTTAACGCTATACGTAAAAGTTTGCTTTAATGGAATGGGAAGAATGACGTTTATGAAATACACTTTTTTTAGTTAAGAGTTAAGAGTTATGAGTTATGAGTTATGTTTTCTTTTGAAGTTTTGGGTGGTTTAAGCTCGCAATAAAAAAGGCCACCTAAATGGGTGGCCTAAAGATAGTATTTTTAAAGATTTTTAATTAACGCGCGTCCAGGTTTGTGTTCTTCCCAACAGAGAAAATCCGATGTAACCGCGGACATCCAATTTATTTGCACCGTCCAGTTCTATATAACATTTGTACACTTTACCATTGTTGGGATCTGTAATGGTTCCATCATTATATTCATTTCCGTCTTTTTCAAGACCTTTTATAATTACAAGGCCCATAATTGGTTTGTTTTTATCGCTTCCTGTACATTCAACGCAGGTTAAATCACGTTTTTTTGGATCCAATATTTCAACGACTTTTCCGTAAACTTTTCCATTTTGTTTATATATCTCGACGATTGATTTTGCTTCTCCGGTTTCGTCGTCAATGGTTTTCCATTTTCCGGTTACATCTTGTGCCACTGCCGTCATTACAGTAAGGGCAAAGAGAGAAATAGTTAAAAGTATTTTTTTCATAGTTTAAATATTAGGTTCATTTTTATATTTTTCTTTTAACCGCCTTATTGATATGTTCAACTCAAAACCCAACAGCAGGAGGTTTGCATTTATCCAAATATATAACATCAAGATCAAAAGTGCACCAATGGAACCGTATAACTCGTTATAATTTGAAAAGTTGTTTATGTAAACACCGAAAAAATAGGTAGTCAGTATAAACAACACTGTGGTAGTAACTGCCCCGATTGAAAAAAAGTGGGACGACCTTCCTTCTTTAGTGCCAAAATAATACAGGGTTGCTATCACTACATAAATCATAGTTACAAAAACAAGAAATTGAAAGAACTGGATCCAGAAAACATCATTCTTTATATAAGCTCTGGACTGAAGGTCGTTAATAATGTATTCCCCATACAGAATGACCCCAACCGAAGTTAACAACAACAATGCCACGAAAATTGCAACGGCAAGCGCCACAAAATACTGCCTAAAAAAACTGCGGTTGATGGTAGCGTGATAGGAATTCTCAAAAGCGCTGAATATTGCATTTACGCCATTTGTGGATAAAAAAATAGAAAGAAAAAAAACAAAAGACAACAAACCCGAACGCGGGTTCACGGCAATATCTGCAATTACTGGGTAAAAGAATTGGGTAGTTTGCGGCGGCAACAAAGCTTCAATAAATATAAGAAATCGTGTTTGAAACCCTGCTACTGGAATATATGGAATCAAGTTCAGCAGAAATAATAAAAACGGGAAAAGCGCAAGAAAAAAACTATAAGCAATGGAACTGGCGCGTGGCGAGAAAGAACCTTTCAAAATTCCCGTTCCATAAATTTCCATCAAATGGTAGAGCGAAAACTCTCCAAGACCGGGAAGCTTTATTTTTTTGCTAATACGAACCAGATCCCGAATAACGGGGATGTCTATTTCTTTTTCGCTTTCTTGGGTCATTTAACGGCTTTTAGACTGAGATCCATATTGTAAACGGAATGCGTAAGCGCGCCGCTTGAAATATAATCTACCCCACATTCGGCATATTTTTTGGCGGTCTCCAGCGTGATGCCGCCGCTGGACTCTGTGAGGCATTTACCGTTGATTAGTTTTACTGCCTTGGTCGTGTCTTCATAATTGAAATTGTCAATCAAAATGCGGTACACGCCTTCAGATTTAAGTATTTCTTCAATTTCAGTAAGATTTCTTGCTTCAACAATTATTTTCAGATCGAGGTGATTGTTCTCCAAATACCGCTTTGTTTTATCAATGGCTTTTGTTATGCCACCACAGAAATCTATGTGATTGTCCTTCAACATTACCATATCATACAAAGCAAAACGGTGGTTTTCTCCGCCGCCAATCTTCACTGCCCATTTTTCCAGAGCGCGTATTCCCGGGGTGGTTTTGCGGGTGTCAAGGATTTTGGTATTGGTGCCCTCCAGCAACTGTACATATTCATTGGTTTTTGTAGCGATGGCGCTCATTCGCTGCATGGCGTTCAACATCAATCTTTCCGCTTTTAAAATAGATTGTGAAAGCCCAGTAATATAAAAACATACATCGCCATATTTTACTGGGCTGCCGTCTTCAATTTTAACGTCAAGCTCTAAGCCTGGGTCCACATAATCAAAAACTTGGCGCGCAAACTCTACGCCGGCAATGATGCCTTGGTCTTTCACCAAAAGTTTTGCCGTTCCTCTTGCTTCCTCAGGAATGCAGGCCAATGAACTGTGATCGCCATCGCCCACGTCTTCACGAATTGCGTTGGCAATGATTATGTCTATTTCTTTGTTGAATTGTTTTTCTGAAATCATAGCCAGGAAATTTTAGCTAAAATAACAAAAAGAGTTGGCAGTATTCAGTTTCAGTGGGCAGGAATGCAAAAACCTTTGCTTCGGCTT
>Ga0079224_100017327_pt1 | contig 10148 bp, 11 predicted proteins | sample Stecom2015_FD_80414 | JGI IMG/M metagenome (GOLD analysis project Ga0079224, IMG submission 80414) | Agricultural soil microbial communities from Utah to study Nitrogen management - Steer compost 2015 | ecosystem: Environmental > Terrestrial > Soil > Agricultural land | place: USA: Utah... | reverse complement strand
CCGGCGATGCCCTCCTGCAGGTGCGAGAGCGTGTTGCCGATGTTGTCCCGCACCTCGAGGTAGGCCTCGTTGGAGTCGCGCTGGAACTTGACGCTGGCGAGGACCACCGGCGGCAGCGCCACGGCGCACACGAGCATGAGCTGCCACGACACCGCGGTCAGCACGGCCAGCGAGACCACCAGCAGCAGCGCGTTCGACACGAACATCGCGAGGCCCAGCTGGATGAGCTCGGCCAGCGAGTCGACGTCGGAGGTCATGCGCGACACCAGCACGCCGGCCTTCGACCGGTCGTAGAACGGCATCGACAGCCGCTGCAGGTGGCGGAACACCCGGATCCGCAGCTCGCGCAGGAAGTCCTCGCCGACCCGGCTGATGAGGGCGATCTGGCGCCGGTTGGTGACGTAGGCCAGGGCCGCCACCACGACGTAGCCGACCACCGCCAGGTTCAGCGCCGCGGCGCTCCCCTCCTTGATGCCCCGGTCGATGCCGATGCTCACCAGGTAGGGGCCGGCCAGCACGGTCGCGGTCCACAGGACGACCATGGCGACCGCGCCGAGCACCCGCCGGCGGTGCGGCCGCAGCAGGCGGGCGGAGCGGCGCAGGACCTGCCGGGCGGCGGCCGCGTCCAGCTTGTCGTCGGCGTCGACGCCGGCGGCCATCCACATCAGGACCGACCTCCCCGCGCCCGCCCGGCGACGGCGTCAGGAGCCGGCTCGGACGGCCCGGGTCCGCCGGGGGGCGCGCCGTGCCCGTCGCCGTCCGGTGCCGCCCCCGTCCCCTCCGGCACGGCCGCCTCGGCGCGCCGGGCCGCCGCCGAGGCGAGCACCTGCCGGTAGCGCTCGCTCGAGCCGAGCAGCGACTGGTGGGTGCCCTCGGCGACCACCCGGCCCTCGTCGATGAGCACGACGCGATCGGCGAGGGCGATGGTCGCCGGGCGGTGGGCGATGACGATCGTCGTGCGGCCCCGCATGACCTCGGCGAGGGCGTCGCGGATCTCGTGCTCCTTCGTGGGGTCGACGGCCGAGGTGGCGTCGTCGAGGATGAGCACCCGGGGGTCGGCGAGGATGGCCCGGGCGATGGCGATGCGCTGGCGCTGGCCGCCCGAGAGCGAGTAGCCCCGCTCGCCGATGCGGGTGGCGTAGCCGTCGGGCAGGGCGCTGATGAACTCGTGCGCGCCGGCCAGCCGCGCCGCCCGCTCGATCGCCTCGGCCGGGGCGTCCGGGTCGGCGAAGGCGATGTTCGCGCCGATCGTGTCGCTGAACAGGAAGGTGTCCTCGAAGACGATGCCCACCGCCCGCCGCAGGTCGCGCAGGCGCAGCTCGCGCACGTCGACGCCGTCGAGCGTGATGCTGCCCTCCTCCACGTCGTAGAAGCGGGGGATCAGCCGGGCGATCGTCGACTTGCCGGAGCCGGTCGCCCCGACGAGCGCCACCGACTCCCCCGCCCGGACGGTGAGGTCGAAGCCGTCGAGCACCGGCTCGGCCCGGCCGTAGCCGAACCGCACCCCCCGGAACCTCAGCTCGCCGCCGCCGGGCGGCAGCGGCGTCGGCCGGGGCGGGTCGGCGACCTCCGGCTGCGTGGCGAGGACCTCGTGGACCCGCTCGGCCGCGGCCACGGCCCGCTGGGCCTGGGCGACGATCATGCCGAGCATCCGCAGCGGCCAGACGAGCATGCCGATGTAGACGTTGAAGGCGACCAGCGCGCCGAGGGTCAGGTCGCCGGAGAGCACCTGGTGGCCGCCGTAGCCGAGCACGGCGATGAAGCCGATGTTCGGCAGCAGCTCGAGCGCCGGCACGAAGCGGGCGCGGGTCATCGCCGCGGCCATGGACGCCCGGTAGACGTCGTCGGCCTCCTCGGCCAGGCGCGCCGCCTGCACCCGCTCGGCGCCCAGGCCCTTGATGACCCGCACGCCGGCGACGGACTCCTCCACGACGGCGGCCAGCTCGGCCGACTCCCGCTGGATGCCCATGACGTGGGGGTGCAGCGTCCGGGAGAACCGGGTGGCCATGAGGTTGAGGAACGGCAGCGAGCCCAGCGCCAGCAGGGTGAGCAGCGGGTCGATCGTGACCAGGATCACCGTCACCGACAGCACGGTCATGAAGTTGCTGATGGTGAGCGGGACCATGACCACGAAGGCCTGGATCTGCTGCAGGTCGGTGTTGGCCCGGCTCATGATCTGGCCGGTCTGCACCTCGTCGTGGAAGGCGAAGTGCAGCCGCTGCACGTGGGCGAAGATGCGGTCGCGCAGGCTGGCCTCGACCGCCCGGGCCTCGCGGAAGGCCATGTAGCGGCGCAGGCCGGTGAAGACGGCCGAGGCGAGGGCGACGCAGCCGAGCACGATCGCCCAGCGGCGCAGGGCGTCCATGTCGTCCTGCTCGATCCCCTGGTCGACCGCCTGCCGGACGATGACGCCGGTGCTCACCTTCGACGCCGTCCAGGCGAGGCCGGTGACCACGCCGATCGCGATGCCCACCCGCCGCCGCCGGGCCTCCCGGGCGATCAACCTCCAGCCGTTGCGTCGAGCCGTGCTGTCCGACATGCGCTCCCCTCACCTGGTGGCCGGCGTCCGCCACCGCGAACTTGACCCGCGGGTCAAGTCTAACCGGGACCGCGCGCGGCCCGACAGCGCGTTCGCGCCGGCGCCCGGTCAGCCGCCGAGCAGGGCCGGGGCCAGCTCGCGCCACTGCGCGAGCGGCAGGGCGCTGACGTCGGTGTCGAGCACCTGGACGCAGACGTGGTCGGCGCCCGCCTGCCGGTGCTCGGCCACCCGGGCCGCCACCGCGTCGACGTCGCCCCAGGCGACCAGGGCGTCGACGAGCGCGTCGCTGCCGCCGTCGGCCAGGTCGTCGTCCCCCCACCCGAGCCGGCGCAGGTTGTTCACGTAGTTGGGCAGCGACAGGTACACCTGCATGTGCTTGCGGGCGGCGTCGCGGGCCACCTCGGGGTCGGTCGACAGCACCGCCGCCTGCTCGACCATGAGCATCGGCCCGTCCCCGAGGTGCCGGCGGGCGACCGGGGTGTGCGCCACCGGCACGAAGTAGGTGAGCGCCCCCCACGCCCGCTGCCCGGCCAGCTCCAGCATCCTCGGCCCGAGCGCGGCCAGCACCCGGGGCGGCTCCTCGGCCGGGGCGGGCGAGACGGTGAAGGCCCCGTCCATGGCGTCCAGGTACTCGACCATGCGCGAGTACGGCTTGTCCCAGCGCTGCCCGAGCATGCCCTCGACCATGGGGCCGTGGCTGACGCCGAGGCCGAGGAGGAACCGCCCGCCCGACGCGTCGGCCAGCAGGCGCTGGGCCAGCGCGGCGGCCGCCGGCGTGCGGTTGTAGATGTTGGCCACCCCGGTGGCGACGACCATGCGGCTGGTGGCGCCCAGCAGCACGGCGGCGTGCGTCAGCGACTCCCGCCCGACCGCCTCGGGCACCCACAGCGCCCCGTAGCCCAGCTCGTCGAGCTCGGCCGCCACCTCCCGGGCGCGCGCCGCGGGCTGGAGGTCGAGCTGCGCGGTCCAGATGCCGACGGATCCCACGTCCATGGTGCCCGACGCTACCGTCGGGCCCGATGGACCCCGGGACGGCGACCAGCGCGACCGCTGCCGCGGCACCCCACCGGCCGTGGGGGCGGCTGGCGGGGCTCGGCGCCGTCGCCGCGCTCACCGCCTACGTCGGGCTCGTCGACCCCGCCGAGGGCGGCGTCTTCCCGGTCTGCCCGACCCGCACGGTGCTCGGCCTCGACTGCCCGGGCTGCGGCGCCCTGCGCGGCACCCACGACCTGCTCCGCGGCGACGTCGTCGCCGCCCTCGACCACAACCTCCTGCTACCGCTGCTCCTCGCCCTGCCGGCGCTGGCCCTCGTGCTGTGGCTGCGCCCGTTGGTCGGCCTCCCCGAGCAGCGGCTGCGGGTACCCCGCGCCGTGCTCGTCGCCGGCCTCACGCTCGCCGTCGCCTTCGCCGTGCTGCGCAACCTGCCCGTCGCCGGGCTCGAGTTCCTCGCCTCCGACGGCTGAGCGCCGCCGCGGGCCCGGCGGGGCGCCGAGCACCCGCAGCCACCCGGCGATCAGCGGGCCGGCCGCCAGCGCGAAGCCCGCGGTGCCGAGGCCGAGCGCGCCGCCCAGCACCGTGCCGACGGCGAGCGTCGTCGCCTCGATGACCACCCGGGCCCGCACCAGGGGGACGGCCCGGTCGGTCGCCACCAGCATCGCCATCTCCAGCGGCCCGACGCCGATGTCGGCCACGACCACGAGCGCGACGCCGAGGCAGACGACCGGCACGCCCACCGCGTAGAGCAGCGCCCGGCCGGCCCAGGCGTCGGGCTCGCCGAGCACGGCGAGCCCGACGTCGACCGCGCCGCTGACCGCCACGAGCAGCACGACGTTGCCCCACCCGGGCAGCCGGCCGAACGGAGCGCACAGCGCGTAGACGAGGACGCTGAGCCCGGCGGCCGACGCGCCGACCGAGACGCCGGCCCGGTCGGCCACCGCGGTGGTGAGCACGTCCCACGGCGTCACCCCGAGGTCGGCCGCGATCATCGCCGCCGCGCCGGCGCCGATGAGCACGCCGCCGGCCGCGGCCAGCGCCAGCGTGCGAGGGCCGACGGGGCGGCCGCGGACGCGCCGGACCCTCACCCGGCCTCGTCGACCCACTTGCGCGTGGGCGGGGGTGGTGTCCCGGCCGCCAGGGCGTCGAGCGCCTCGGTGGGGGTGTCCGCGACCAGCACGAGGTCCCGGTGCGCCGGGCGGAGGAACCCCTCCTTCGTGGCCGCGTCGAACAGCTCGACGAGCGGCCGGAAGAAGCCGCCGACGTCGAGCAGCGCGCACGGCTTCGCCGGCTGGTGGAGGCCGAGCTGGCTCCAGGTGAGCGCCTCGCACAGCTCGTCCAGCGTGCCGAAGCCGCCGGGCAGCGCGACGAAGCCGTCGGCGAGCTCGGACATCAGCGCCTTCCGCTCGTGCATGGACCCGACGACCCGCAGGTCGTCGAGGCCGGTGTGGGCGACCTCGGCCTCGACCAGGGCGCCGGGGATGACGCCGACGACCTCGCCGCCCGCGGCCCGGCAGGCGTCGGCCACGGTGCCCATGAGCCCGACCCGGGCTCCGCCGTAGACGAGGCCGATGCCCCGGCCGGCCAGCTCGGCCCCGAGCGCTCGGGCCGCGTCGAGGTACTCGGCGCGGGTCCCGACGCTGGAACCGCAGAACACGCACACCCGGGAGAGCGTCATCGGGCCACCCTGCCACGACCGCCGGCCGGGGTCCCGCGCGTTCCGGCCCGGGGGCGCCTCAGTCGAGGCGGCGCAGCTCCTTGCGGTAGTGGGCGCCCCGCTCGACGTAGCTGAGCATGCCGAGGCGGATCATCGTGTCGGGGTCGACAGCGTCGTGGCGGATCTTGGCCGGCACGCCCAGCGCCATGGCCCGCGACGGCACCTCGGTGCCGCCCGGCACGAGGGCCCCGGCCCCCACGAGCGCCTCGCGGCGCACGATCGCCTCGTGCAGCACGACGGCGTTGGACCCCACGAGCGCACCGTCCTCGATCGTGCAGCCCTCGAGGTGCACGAGGTGGCCGATCACGCACTCCTCCCCCACCGTCGTGGGGTGGATGGGCGTGCAGTGCAGCACGGAGCCGTCCTGCACCGAGCTGCGGGCGCCGACCGTGATCGGCGCGCCGTCGCCGCGGAGCACGGCGTGCGGCCACACCGACGCCTCGGGCCCGATGCGCACGTCACCGATGATCACCGCGTCGGGGTGGACGTAGGCCGTCGGGTCGATCTGCGGCTCGGCGTCGCCGAGGGCGTAGATGGGCATCGCGCTCCCCTGGGCTCAGGTCGTGTAGCGGCCGAAGCCGCCCCGGAAGAACACCAGCGGACCGCCCTCGCGGCCCACCTCGAGGTCGAGCACCCGCCCGATGTTCAGCCAGTGGTCGCCCGCCTCGTGCACGGTGTCGACGCGGCAGTCGATCCAGGCGAGGACGTCGTCGAGCACCGGCGCGCCGGTGGCCGGCGAGGGCCGCCAGCCGATGCCGGCGAACTTGTCGGCGCCCGAGCTGGCGAACACCCGGGCCTCCTCCTCCTGGTCCTCCCCCAGGATGTTCACGCAGTACCGCCCGGCCGCCTCGATCTTCGGGTAGGTCGACGACGTCTTGGCCGCGAAGAACGCCACGAGCGGCGGGTCGAGCGACACCGACGTGAACGACCCGACGCACAGCCCGACCGGTCCCTCGTCCGTCGCGGCGGTGACGACGGTCACGCCGGTCGGGAAGTGCCCGAGCACCTGCCGGTACCGGGCGCTGTCGATCGCAGGGGGCTTGGGCGCTCCGACGCTCACGGGGTGCACCCTAGCGAGCGTCCCCGTCACCCCCCGAACGAGACGGTGAGCCCCTCGTAGGCGGAGATGACCTCGGTCAGCCCGGTGGGCTCGGCCGCCCGGCGGGCGTGCTCGAGCAGGTCGTCGAGCATGTCGTCGTCGTGGGCCGGGTCGTGGTGGAACAGCGCCAGCCGGCGGGCGCCGGCCTCGTTGGCGACGAACACGGCGTAGTCCACCGTGCAGTGCCCCCAGTGGTACTTCTGCGCGAACTCCTCGACCGTGTACTGGGCGTCGTGGATGACGAGGTCGGCGCCGTCGCACAGCTCGAGCACGTCGTCGCTCACCCGGTGGCTGCCGTCGTGGGGCATCTGGTGGTCCGCGATGTAGGCGACCGACGCCCCGCCCATCTCGACCCGGTAGCCGTTGTTGGCCCCGACGTGCGGCACGGGGCGCACCCGGACCTTCGCCCCGTCGATCTCGATGTCGGCGTCGTCGACGTCGTGGAACTCGATCTGCCCGTAGAGCTCCTCGACCGTGACCGGGAAGAACGGCGGGCGCACGAACTGGTGGAAGGCGTCGGCCAGCGAGCCGCCCTCCTGCGAGGGCCCGTAGATGTCGAGCTTGGCGCCGGGTGCCAGGATCGGGCCGAAGAACGGCAGGCCCTGCACGTGGTCCCAGTGCATGTGGGTGACGAGCGCGGCGCCGCGGAAGCTGCCGTCGGTCGGCAGCGTCTGGCCCAGGCGGCGGAGCCCGGTGCCCAGGTCGAACACGATCGTGTCGTGGCCCGGCGCCTCGAGCTGCACGCACGAGGTGTTCCCGCCGTACCGGCGGTTCTCGTCGCAGGGACAAGGGGTCGAGCCCCGGACACCGAAGAAGGAGACGTTCAGCAAGGCACACCCTCTGCGCCACGTGCGCTCGGGCGACGTTACCCAACCCCGTCGTGCCGGAGCGCCGGCTGTGACGACAATCACCGCCGCTCCCCCGTGGGGACGGGGTAGGCACACCGGGTTAGGGTCGCCGCCCATGACCGAGCCCTCCCACGAGATCGAGCAGGGCGCCGTCGAGGCCGACGGGCTGCGCTTCGCCTACCTCGCCGCAGGCGAGCCCGGCGCGCCGCTCGCCCTGTGCCTGCACGGGTTCCCCGACTCGGCCTGGACGTGGCGCCACCTGCTGCCGGCCCTGGCGGGCGCCGGCTTCCGGGCCGTGGCCCCGTGGATGCGGGGCTACGCGCCGACCGACGTCCCCGCCGCCGGCCACTACCAGAGCGCGGTGCTGGGGCTCGACGCCTGCGCGCTGCACGAGGCCCTCGGCGGCGGTGAGGACGCGGTGCTGGTGGGCCACGACTGGGGCGCCCTGGCCGGCTACGCCGCCGCCCACCACGCCGGGACGCCGTGGCGGCGGCTCGTTGCCCTGGCCGTGCCGCCGGCGTCGACCATGGCCGCGGGCTTCCTCTCCTACGACCAGCTGAAGCGGTCCTGGTACATGTTCTTCTTCCAGCACCCGCTGGCCGAGCTGGCCGTGCCCGCCGACGACCTCGCGTTCGTCGACCGCCTGTGGGCCGAGTGGTCGCCCGGGTACGACGCGACCGAGGACCTGCCCCGGGTCAAGGAGTCGCTGCGCGACCCCGCCAACCTGGCGGCGGCCCTCGGCTACTACCGGGCGACGCTCGGCGGGGTCGGACTGTCCGACGACCCCGAGGTCGCCGCGCTGCAGCAGGCGGCCGACAGCGGCGCGCCCCCGGTGCCGACGCTGTACCTCCACGGCCGCACCGACGGCTGCGTGGGGGTCGAGCTCGCCGAGCAGGCGGCGGTGGGCCTGACCCACCCGGGCTCCCGGGTCGAGGTCGTCGACGGCGCCGGGCACTTCCTGCACCTGGAGCGCCCGGACGAGGTCAACCGGCTGATCGTCGACTTCGTCACCGGCTGAGCGGGCCCGTCAGGGCAGGCGCAGCGCCGCGCCGTCCCGCACGGCCAGGCCGTCGGCCACGACACCGGCGGCCACCCGCGCCGCCCGGTCGGGGTCGTCGGGCCAGCCCATCACCGCGGGCAGGTCGGCCACGGCCACCGGTCCGCGGCAGAGGGCCTCCACCAGGCGGCCCCGCCCCTGGCGGTCCGAGCCCTCGAAGGCCGGCTGCCGCGCGCTCACGCCGGCCGAGCCGTCGGCCGGGTCGGGCGGGGTCAGGCCGGCGGCCAGCCAGCCGCACCAGGCGCGCACCGGGCAGCCGGCGCACCGGGGCCGGCGCCGGGCGCAGACGCGCCCGCCCAGCTCCATGACCGCCTGGTTCCACCGCCACGGGCGCCCGTCCCCCGCAGGCGGCACCAGCTCGTCGGCGAGCGCCTGCGCCTCGGCCGGCCGCAGCCGCCGCCCCTGCCAGCGGGCCAGCACCCGGCCGACGTTGGTGTCGACGACCCCGACCCGACGCTCGTAGGCGAAGGCCAGCACCGCCCGAGCCGTGTAGGGGCCGACGCCCGGCAGCGCCAGCAGGGCGTCGAGGTCGTCGGGCACGGCGCCGCCGTGGCGCTCGACGACCGCTGTGGCGCAGCGGTGCAGGTGGACCGCCCGCCGGTTGTAGCCGAGCCCCGCCCAGCGGCGGACCACCTCGGCCACCGGTGCGGCGGCGCAGGCGGCGGGCGTCGGGAACCGCTCCAGGAACGCGAGGTAGTGGGGCACGACGCGGTCGACCCCGGTCTGCTGGGCCATCACCTCGGACACCAGCACCGCCCACGGGTCCCGGGTCGTCCGCCAGGGCAGGGCGCGCAGGTTGGCCGCGCCCCAGGCGAGGACGGCCTCGTGCAGGCCGTCGAGGTCGCGCCGGGCCCCGTCGCTCACCGGCGGCGGCAGCGGTGGACGCGCGTGACGTACGGGAAGGGGAACGACGACCGGCCGGCCAGGTCCGGGTGGGTCTCGGCCAGCCGGCGTACCCGGCCGAGCACCCGGCGCCGGTCGCCCTCGGGAAGCGCCGCCACGACGCTGACCGACGCCGCCCGGGCGACGAGCAGCTCGCGGGTGCAGGGCTGCTCCCACTCGTGGGACCACAGCTCGACCGGGCCGAACCCCTCGCTCTGCGCGATCACCCGGGCGTAGTCGACGTCGTGGTAGCTGTCGTAGGGCCGCTCGGCCTCGGGGTCGTCGACCAGCAGGTCACCGAACCGCCGCACCCAGTCGTGGCGGCGGTCCCGCACGTTCCAGACGAGGAACAGGTGGCCGCCCCGCCGCAGGACCCGGCGCACCTCGGCGAGGGCGAGGTCGGGGTCGAACCAGTGGAACGCCTGGGCGGCGGTGACGGCGTCCACGGAGCGGTCCGGCAACGGGATCGCCTCGGCGGTGCCGTCCAGGATCGTGACGTCGCCGGGCAGCGCGCGCAGGTGCTCCCGCATGGCCGCGACCGGCTCGACGGCGACGACCTCGGCCCCGGTGGGGACCAGCAGCCGGGTCAGCTTGCCGGTCCCCGCGGCGAGGTCGAGCACCCGCCGGCCGGGCCCGATCCCCCCGTGGCCGACGATGTGGGCGACGGCCTCGGCCGGGTAGGAGGGGCGGGCCGCCTCGTAGGCGGCCGCGCCGTGCTCGAAGCCCTCGGTGGCGGCGGGGATGCGACGTGCCACCGGTGCCCCCCTCCTCGGCCGTCGCCCGCCCGGCGTCAGTCGCCCGCGAAGACGTCGTCGCCGTAGGGGAAGCGCCGCTCGGGGGCGAACTCGCGCTTCCAGACCATCAACTTGCGCCGGAAGTAGCAGACCTCCTCCTCGCGCTGGTTGATGCCCTTGGTCTCGACCGTGATGATCCCCCGCTTGCCGTCGGAGGTCTCCTTCTTGTCGAGCACCCGGGTCACGGCGTAGATCGTGTCGCCGTGGTAGGTCGGGCGG
>Ga0079224_100017326_pt1 | contig 10148 bp, 8 predicted proteins | sample Stecom2015_FD_80414 | JGI IMG/M metagenome (GOLD analysis project Ga0079224, IMG submission 80414) | Agricultural soil microbial communities from Utah to study Nitrogen management - Steer compost 2015 | ecosystem: Environmental > Terrestrial > Soil > Agricultural land | place: USA: Utah... | reverse complement strand
GAGAAAATCAAGATGCTATTCAAAGATCATCAGCTTATCATTCCTCAATATACAGTACAAGCGTTACCTCCGGATGAGAGTGAATCAAAATAAACCGCGCTGCTAAGCTTATGTAAAATGATAGCTGCATGGAATATATTATCCTGATTTAATTTTTTAATGGAATATTTTCGAGCACCTTTAGTAAAAAAATCCAGAACTTCTGAACGGATGTGATTGAAACGCGTTCATCAGGTGAGTGAGCGCCTAAAATAGTCGGTCCGAAGGAAATCTTATCCAGATGCGGATATTTTTCTCCTAGAATACCACATTCTAATCCTGCATGGACCGCCATAATGTTAGGAGCCTGATCATTTTGTTCTCTATAAATTCTGGCGAGGACCGATAAGATTTCAGAATCGGAGTTGGGTTGCCAGCCTGGATAGGATCCCGAAAATTCAACTTCCGCACCCATCAATTCAAATGTGGCTCTAATGGTATTTGCTAAATCGGTTTTCGAAGAATCCATTGATGAGCGAGTTAAACATTGGATGTTAATATGTCCTTCTTTCACAGAAACTTTCGCGATGTTATTGGATGATAAAACGAGATTATCAAAATCAGTGCTCATGGCGTATACGCCATTGGGAGCTGCATACAATGCGTTTAGCAGCGCTATTTGATCTTCCGTGCCCATTGCCTTCGTCGGACCAGCTGAAAGTTCATTTATTGATATCTGGAGAGATGGTTCAGTCGTCTTTAATTCATGTCGAATGGTATCAGCGATTTCCCGTATCGAGTTGTTGATCGAGCCGTCCGTTGGGTCAATAGCGATCTTTACAACGCTTTCTCTAGGGATTGCATTTCTGAGGCTACCACCTTCTAGGTCGATAATGTGTATAGAACTATGAGAGTTCAGGTGATAGAGGATGCGATTCATGATTTTGTTCGCATTCCCTAGGCCACGATGGATATCCATTCCCGAATGCCCGCCACGCAAACCCCTAACAGAAACTTCGTAGCATGTGAAATTGGACGGTATATCCATCTCGCGGTAGTTTTTTGTGACCGTTATATCAAGTCCGCCAGCACTACCAATACAAATTTCTTCATCATTTTCAGTATCAAGGTTTAATAAAATCTCACCTTGAAGCATTTCGTTGGCCAGGCCTGTTGCACCGGTCATCCCGGTTTCTTCGTCTACGGTGAAAAGTGCCTCGATTGCTGGATGGTCAATGTCTTCAGCAGCTAAGATAGCCATAATAGCAGCCACACCGATACCGTTATCGGCGCCCAGAGTTGTGCCGTTTGCGTGCACCCAATCCTTGTCCTTCTGCATCTGAATGGCTTCCCGATCAAAATCAAAAGTCGTATCATTGTTCTTTTGATGAACCATATCGAGGTGAGCTTGTAGGATAACTGTTTTTCGGTCTTCCAGCCCTTTTGTAGCAGCTTTCCGGATGACCACATTTCCGGTGTCGTCTCTTTCTGTTTCCAGATTGAGCTTCTGCCCGAAGTCTATGATGAAAGCGATGACTTGTTCCTCTTTTTTAGATGCTCTTGGAATTTGATTTAGAGCGACAAAATTTTCCCAAAGTGCAGATGGCTCCAGGCGACCTATTTCTTGTGACATGTTAAGTATCGGATGTATGATTGTAAGTTATAATGAGATGATTGATTTTACATAAGCCTGACGTGTGCGCTAGCTTCAGTATCTTAATCTTCAAATAAAGTAATTAATTTAGAGAAAATAAAATAATCACGATGATGAAAGTTGAAATTTGGTCTGATTTTGTATGTCCCTTTTGCTATATCGGTAAGAAAAAATTCGAAAAGGCATTGGCGTCTTTCAGTGCAAAAGATGAAGTTGAAGTAATTTGGAAAAGCTATCAGTTAGATCCTGAAGTTAGAGAAAAGAAGCATGATAAAGCTCTCGATTATATGACGGAGACAAAGGGCCTAACTAAAGAGGCTGTCGAAGAGATGTTTCAACATGTGGAGCAGATGGCAAATGAAGAAGGACTAAATTACGACTTAAAGAGAACCATTCCGGCAAATACTTTTAAAGCTCATAAACTGATGCAGTTAGCCAAATCAAAAAGAAAAGGCGATTTGGTAGAAGAGCACTTGTTTTCATCACATTTTCTTGAATTTAAAGATATTGACGACGAGGATGTGCTAAGAGAAATAGGTAGGGCGATCGGTTTGGCCGATACGGATATCGAGTCGGCTTTTACTGAAAAAACCTATGAAGACAAGGTCTCTGCTGATATTTATGAGGCAAGGCAGGTGGGTGTGCGAGGTGTCCCCTTTTTCGTTTTTGATAAAAAGTATGCGATCTCTGGGGCGCAGCCTGCAGATGCATTTCTTGAGGTACTTTCGAAAGTTAAAAGTGAGTCCTGAATTCTAGAAGATTGAATTCCATATAATCCGGATACTTGATATAATAACAAGTGCGCCAACACCGAGAAGCATTTTCTTAGCAGGAAGGCGACCGGCAAATTTCGCAGCGAGCGGTGCAGCGAGCAGACCGCCTAAAATCAAGCCTAGGATGGTGTCGATATGGCTTGTCCCTAAAATCAGAAAAAAGGTTAAAGCACTTGAAAGAGTTACGAAAAACTCAGTCAAGCTTACGGACCCAATGACATATTTAGGTGTTTTGCCTTTGGATATCAGCGTGCTGGTTACCAAAGGCCCCCATCCGCCACCACCAAATGAGTCAAGGAATCCGCCTGCGCCAGCTAGCCATCCGGCCTTTTTTATTTTTTGGCTTTTAATCCTCTTTTTAAAGGCACCCGCAAGGATTCTGATTCCCAGAATCAGTGTATAGAGCGAAATAATCGGACGAAGCCATTCTGAATACCGTTCTCCAAAGAAACCCAATAGTAAAGCTCCGCAGATAGCGCCGATGACACCGGGAATTAACAGCGTTCTGAAAAGCTTCTTATTGACGTTTCCAAACTTATAATGGCTATAACCAGACGCTCCGCTTGAAAACATTTCTGCGGTGTGGATACTGCCGCTTACGACAACTGGATTGACGCCACCGGACAATAAAAGTGTGGTAGAAATTACACCATAGCCCATACCCAAGATACCGTCGACCATCTGCGCTGCGAAGCCAATGGCCAACATAATGAAGAAAGTTTCATCGAAATAGGAGGGTAGGTTGCTGATAAACTCTTGTGGAACAAAAGGATAAATTGCGAAAGTTAAGAAAAGTAACGCTACAGCCAAGAGACTCCAGTTTGCAATCTTTTTCCATTTCAGCTCTTGGTTCTTTCCGATTGACGATGCTGGTTTTGAGGGTTTTATATTGCCTAGAAATTGAAAATTTGCCTTATGACTCTTTCCATTCGATTGCTCATCCAATCTGTTCTCGTCGATGATGGCTTTTTCTTTTTGAGGCATCTATTTTTGGTGAAGTAAATATTATCTATAGTTTTAGTCGACAATAATACATTTACTTTTTTATAACTGCAAAATTTTTGAAACTTTTCTTCTATTGAAAGGAAAATGAAAACCGTGCATAGTCGAAAAATTGATTTTTTCTTAACACTAATCTGATATTTGAATGGTCTACTGGTATCTTTTTTGAAGTAACTGTACTGTGAATATGTATAACAAAGTAAATACCCCGATCGCGCTAAAGGGTGAATTTAGTGATGCGAAGAAATTTATACCATTGCCAAAACCTGCGGGTAATAGCCCTTTTCGACTTGATATTCGTGAAGTGATACAAGACTCCCCCTTGGAAAAAGAGATGGTTTTCCATGTAGTAGGTGATTCGGGGAGTGCGAAGGATTTAAGTTTTCAGCGTTTATTAGCGCAACAGTTAATTAAGCAGAGTCAGGATACAAATACAGAAGGTCGTCCGCAGTTTCTTTATCATTTAGGGGATATTGTATACGACCACGGAGAAGCGCATGAGTATGCTTCTCAGTTTTTTGAGCCTTTCGAGAAGTATCCGGGCCCGATTTTCTCGATTCCAGGTAATCATGATGCTGAGATCAATCCGCAGTGTGAAACACCATACGAAAGCCTGGATGCTTATATGCAGGTATTCTGTTCAAAAGAATCGACCAGTGTACCTTTCTCAAACGGCAGTTCTCGTAAAAGTATGATTCAACCCAATGTCTATTGGACTTTAAAAGCTCCGCTGGCGACGATCATCGGTTTGTATGGAAATGTCGCTAAGTTTGGTATTATTGAACCAGATCAGCGAGAGTGGTTTGTCAATGAATTGAAAGATGCTGAAAATCAACAAGGCGAACGAGCTCTGATCGTTTGTGTGCATCAGTCACCTTTTTCGGCGGATACCAACCACGGTTCTAGTCTATCGATGATTGATTTTTTAGAGGATGCCTACGCTGAAGCGGGGGTTAAGCCTGATATCGTATTAAGTGGACATGTTCATAATTATCAACGTTTTTTGAAGCGATATCCTAATGGTGATAAGGTACCATATATTGTGGCAGGGGCAGGAGGGTACACCATTTTGCATGATATTGCCACTCAGGATAATCCAGACATTGATACCAGTTCTGATCGATTCGATGGAGTTGTTTTGAAGCGATATTGCACAAAGCAGTACGGGTTCTTAAAGCTTAAAATTAAAAAGGACAGCGAGGCATTACGACTGATAGGTGAGTATTATACCATTCCGAAGGATGCAAAGCCGGACACAAATTTCACTGCGGAGCTGTTTGATCATTTTGAGTTTCCGATAGAGAAGTATTCACCTGTACTCTGCTAGTTTATCCATAATAAGTGTCTACTGTTTTTTAAAATAACAACAAAGAGGGCTGTAATTACAGCCCTCTTTGTTGTTATGCTCAGTATCTATTTGCGTTAATCAAATCCACCACGACGGTTCGGACTTCTAGGTGTTGGCCATTCTGCCTGTTCACCTGTACGTGGATCTATATGAAGTTTAATTTGTTCGCGCGATGTTGTTTCCGGATCTTCACTCGCCATATAGGTCAGAATAGCTGTGAGGATGGCGTTGCTCCTTACATCATCAAATACGACCTTGTCATAGGTATCGATGTTGGTGTGCCATGTGTACCTTCCATAATCCCAACTGAGGGAGCTCAAGCTGAAAGCGGGTACGCCTGCCGCAACAAAGGATGCATAGTCAGAGCCACCGCGCCCAGGTGAGCCAGGAAACGAGGTTTCGATATGCTTTGTAATCTCCCTCGGTACTGCTGCCAACCAACGGCCTATATAGTCGTATGAATGTACAAAACCCTGTCCGGATAGGTTAACGACCCGGCCGGTTCCATTGTCCTGATTAAACAAGGCTTGAATATTCTTTACAATTTCAGGATGATCCTCAACATAGGCCCGTGACCCATTCAAGCCCTGCTCTTCACTACCCCAGAGGCCCACAATGATGGTTCTTTTTGGATTCGGATATACCTTCTTTAATATACGGGCAGCTTCCATCATTACGAGTGTTCCCGTCCCATTATCGGTTGCGCCTGACCCTCCATCCCACGAATCGAAATGTGCCGATAAGATGATATATTCTTCTGGTTTTTCGGTGCCTTTAATTTCTGCTATGGTATTGAAGGTTGGCTGAACACCAGTCTCTTTTGAGATAGCAGTTACTTGGATTTTAGGTTTATCGCCATGTTCTACCATGCGGAACAGAAGTCCATAATCTTCCAAAGAGAGATCAATGGTCGGGATTTTTTTGGTGTATGCTCCGAATATTTTATTCGCACCGAAGCCTCTTGACCAGTTTGACATAACGATACCTGCTGCTCCTGCCTCTTCTAACGCGACTGGCAGGGTGCGTGAATTGTAGCCCGTATTGCTCATCTGCTCATACCAAGCCTGTTGTATTTTTTCACGCTCGCTCTTCATCTTTTCCAAAGATTCTTCGGTGGCATATTCTTCCCAGTTGTAATCTGGCCGGCCAGTCGGTTGGTTCATTGATATCATAACAAACTTCCCTTTTACGCTTTTAATAGCATTTTGAAAAGCAATCGAATCGTCTGCCAATGGAAGTGTCACAACCTCTGCTGTAATCCCGTTTTTAGGTGTCGAAGGGCTCCATGCCAGCTGCGTGCCATTTAGTGACTTTATTCTGGGTTCAACCAGATCAATATGGGTAATACCACGTTCCCACCCTCTCCATTCTCCCCATTCCTGGTTCTCAGCATCAATGCCCCATGAGTTAAATTTGTCAACTGCCCAATCATGCGCTTTTTGCATTCCGGGTGACCCTACCAAACGCGGGCCAATTCGATCTAAAAGTTCATACCCCAGTTGTTCCAATTGCGAATTGTTGTTTGCTTCATTAACAATCGCTTCGACAATTGGGTTTTTGGGCGCTGCAGCATGTTGCGGTGGCTGAGCGAGGATCTCATACGTGGAAAATATGAAGAAAAAAATGCAAAGACTAGTGACCCATTTCCTTATTTCGAAGGTTTTGTAGAGGTTTCTCATGTTGTGTAGTTAAAGGTTAAGAAATAATACAGTTTAAAACTACGAAACATATTCTTATTAGAGAAAAAAGAATCGTTCATTGAACAGGTTTCGGTTTATCGTAACGTATTATTTTATGTATTTTTGCAGCCTTATCCAAAAATAACGATCAGATGTTGAGTCGCGAAGTAAAGAAAAGAAGAACCTTTGGTATCATCAGTCACCCCGATGCGGGTAAAACAACCCTAACGGAAAAACTCCTCTTGTTCGGTGGTGCCATTCAAAAAGCTGGTACTGTAAAACGAAATAAGGCGGAGAAGACGGCAACTTCTGACTTTATGGAGATTGAGAAACAGCGTGGTATTTCGGTGGCAACATCGGTGATGGGTTTTGAATATTTAGATCATAAAATAAATATTCTGGATACTCCAGGGCATAAGGACTTCGCGGAGGATACTTACCGGACATTAACGGCGGTAGATTCGGTGATCTTGGTTGTTGACTCGGTAAAAGGGGTGGAAGAGCAAACTCGTAAACTCATGCAGGTATGTCGAATGCGCCACACCCCTGTAGTTATTTTTATCAATAAAATGGACAGGGAAGGCAAGGAGCATCTTGATTTATTGGATGAGTTGGAAAACGAGCTCAATATTTCCGTTCGACCGCTAAGTTGGCCAATCGGAATCGGAAGTACATTTAAAGGTGTATATCATTTGCATAAGCATAAGCTTAATTTATACAGTCCGAATAAGAAAGCTATTTCTGACGACTACATTCCGATTGATAGTTTAGCAGATCATAAACTGGATGAGCTCTTGGGTGAGAAGGCAGCAACTGCTTTGCGTGATGAAGTTGAGTTGGTGGATACGGTTTATGAACCTTTTGATGTTTCCCTCTATCGGTCCGGCTATTTAGCTCCGGTATTTTTCGGTAGTGCGATAAATAATTTTGGAGTGCAGGAGCTGTTGGAAACCTTTATTGAAATTGCACCGGAACCGCAGCCCAGGTCGACCGACTTGCGACTTGTTGATCCTTACGAAAGCAAGTTTACAGGCTTTGTTTTTAAGATTCACGCCAATTTAGATCCCAAACACCGTGATCGTATTGCTTTCTGTAGAATATGCTCCGGGAAATTTGAAAGAAATACATTCTATCAGCATGTGCGATCAGATAAAAAGTTAAAATTTGCTTCTCCGACCAGTTTTATGGCAGATAATAAGAGTGTCGTGGAGGAAGCGTGGCCAGGCGATGTTATTGGATTATACGATTCAGGCAACTTTAAAATCGGCGATACGCTGACGTAGGGAGAAATGATGAACTTTGTTGGGATCCCTAGTTTTTCTCCTGAAATCTTTAAGGAGTTAGAAAATACTGATCCTTTTAAAACAAAGCAGCTGGAGAAGGGGATTACGCAATTAAGTGATGAGGGCGTCGCTCAGCTATTTATACAAAACCCGGGAAACAGGAAGATCATCGGAACAGTAGGCGAGCTGCAGTTTGAGGTGATCCAATTCAGATTGCTTCAGGAGTATGGCGCTTCCTGTCGTTTTATATCCATGAGTACGAGCAAAGCAAACTGGGTGTCTTCCGAAGATCCGGAAGCTCTTAAAAAGTTCATGCACAGTCATGCCTCTAAGATCGCTTATGATAAAGAAGACCGACCAGTCTTCTTAGCAGGTTCGCAATGGGATATTGATTATGCTTTAACCAACTACCCGAAGATTCGGTTTCACGAAACATCTGAATGGGATCGGACAGAAGCAAAAGCTTAGCTAAAAACTCAATTAAAAAGAAATAATAGTATATTTAACGATATGAAATATCGTTATTTAAGCTTTGTTTTATTTGTTTTCTTTTGTGTAGCCGGATGCCGTACAGCTGATGATTCGGTTCCCGTGATAGGATTTGTAGATGCTTTCCAAGACGAGACGATCAGTCAGGCTCGAGTAGGATTTATCGCCGCACTCGAGGAACGGGGCTTTAGCGAAAATAAGAATACGGTTCGGATTCAATACCGAAACGCACAAGGAGATATTCCCACACTAACCCAGATCGTTAATTATTTTATTTCCGAAAAGGTTGACCTGATAGCGTCAAATACAACCATAGCAACGATTACAGCAATTCAACGCACGTCTGAAATTCCCGTATTCATGATGGTGTCACCCGAGCCTAAAATGATGAATATTGTCAATGATGCAGGTGACGCTCCTGAAAATTTGTTTGGTGTTTCAGAAACCTTGGACTATATCGATACAGCATTTGCTCTCATTCCGGAATTTGTGTCACCTAAGAAAGATAAGATTGTCGTAGGGATGGTCTATAATCAAGCCGAACCGCAATCAATTAATGCGCTAGAAAGAATGCGTGAAAATGCGGGGCGATTGGGCGTAATCATCGAAGCTTTGCCGTTGAATAATTCGTCAGAAGCACAAATGGTCACCATGTCCTTGCTTAATAAGGATATAGATGCATTCTTTGCTAATCCGGATAACACTGTTTTCGCAGCTTTTGAAACAATCGTGAAGAATTGCAATGAGAAGAATGTGCCCGTGTTTACTAGCGAGTCAGGTTTGGTTGAACGGGGAGCCGTAGCTGCTTTCGGCGCTGATATCTATGCTTGGGGATATCAAGCTGGCGAACAGGCTGCTACCTATTTGAAAAATAATAAATCAGCCAAGATCGCTATCGAGACAGTAGAAATAAGGAAGAGGGTTTATAATGCAGACGTCGCTAAGCGTTTCGGCTATAATTTTTCCACAGAATTCGAAGCGATTTAAAAATGGATTTGTATTTGACCGCCCTTCTGCAAGGTTTATGTCTTTCGGTGATGGCACTGGGAATTTATTTGACTTTGAAGATTTTTAATATCCCTGATATTACAACGGATGGGAGTTATACACTGGGTGCCTCACTGGGTGCTCTGATGTTGACGACCGAAATGCCGCTGATTTTTAGCTTTTTGCTGGTGTTGTTTTCGGGTGCAGTTGCTGGGATGTGTACAGGTCTGATTCATACCAAGCTGAAAATAGATCCTTTGCTGTCGGGGATTTTAGTAATGACTGGTCTGTATTCGATTAACCTGACGATCATGGGTCGATCTAATATTCCATTAATAGGAGTGGACACTGTTTTTAATCAATTTGAACTGTTTAAGAACCAGAATGTAAACGCGCTTATCGTTCTGTCTCTCATTGTCCTCGTGTTTATTTTGATCATAGCGTATGTGCTAAAATCGGATTACGGGATTGCCATGCGTGCGACGGGACAAAGTGAGAATATGGTCAAAGCCTTTGGTGCAAACACGGATTCGATAAAGATTACAGGTTTGGCTTTTGCTAATGCCTTGACAGCCGGTAGCGGATTTCTCATGGCTCAATTCCAGGGATTTTCAGATATCAATATGGGAATTGGTATTGTGATCATTGGTTTGGGTTCGGTTATTATTGCAGGTACGATTATTCATTGGTTCGAGATTCAATCAATTGCCGTAAGCTTGATTTTAGTTTGTGTGGGGGCTGTAATTTTTCAGCTCGCTCTGGCTGGCACGCTCAGCATGGGAATCGATCCGACTTTATTGAAATTGACAACTGCTGTATTTGTACTGGCTATCGTTAGTTTGCCACATCTTCAATTGAGAAGGAGGTACCGTGATTGAGCTCAAGAGTGTTTCAAAAGTTTTTAACAAGGGGAAGCCGAATGAGGTCGTTGCGTTGGAGAAGATCGATTTGCAT
>Ga0079224_100017325_pt1 | contig 10148 bp, 7 predicted proteins | sample Stecom2015_FD_80414 | JGI IMG/M metagenome (GOLD analysis project Ga0079224, IMG submission 80414) | Agricultural soil microbial communities from Utah to study Nitrogen management - Steer compost 2015 | ecosystem: Environmental > Terrestrial > Soil > Agricultural land | place: USA: Utah... | reverse complement strand
ATACAGAAACAGAAACATTTAAACTGCTTTCAAGTCCATTGTACGAGTACGGCGCAGCCTATAGCGTAAGCAACGCGGGCATTGCTGTAGGTTGGGTAGATGATCTTGAATCTGGAACGGTCAGAATGCCGGCTTATTTCGACGAGGAAGGAAACATCACGCTCATTAGCGAATTGTATGGTGAAGCCAGCAACATCAATGAAAACAATGAAATCATCGGTGTTTTGGAAAGTGCACCATTCATCTACAACATGACAACCAACACCCTTACCACTTTTGAAACACCTGAAACTTATTACACATCTGCTTTCGCCGATATTTCGGACAACGGAATCGCGGTGGGTTATGCAGATACTTATATAGAAGGACAGGGCGATTTGAGAAATCCGATTATTTACCACGCGAGTTTAGGTGAGCAGCCACGTTTTTTGGCTGAGGTTTTGACGGAAAAAGGTGTGGACGCATCTACTTTGGACGGTACTGCGTACAAAATCTCTTCCAATGGAAAATATGTAAGTGGATGGATTAGCGGACCGGCTTTTATGGCAATGGGTTGGGCGATTTTCTTTGACGATGCGTTGTTAAAAATTTCGGATTTGAATAATTCAGAATTAATTGCTTATCCGAATCCGGTAAAAGACGTGCTGAATTTTAATTCCGATAAGAACATTCAAAATATTTCCGTTTACAATTTAGCCGGACAACAAATCATCAGCAATACGAAATTGACAAATAAACAATTAAATCTTGCTTCACTTCCTTCAGGAACTTACGTTTTACGTGTAACGTTGGAAGGCGGAAAAACAGAAACATTGAAAGTAATCAAAAAATAGGGAATAGTTAGGTTCAAAGTTTAAATGATGGCGCTTCAGCAATGAGGCGCTTTTTTGTTTTTGGATAAATTAAACCTATAAATTGATGTGAGTAAAATTATAAATGTTAAGTTTTTTGATCAAAATTGGTTCACACTTTAATTTATTGGAAATCATTTAACAAATAAAAACTCATAATTTGAGAAAACAAAAAGCAGTGCAGAATAAATCTGCACTGCTCAAAAAATTTTGTTTTATTAGTTATTTAAACCAAAACTTATTTACTTTTTGATGATTTTGAAAGTTTCAACTTGTCCACCTTCTAAAGTAATTCTGAATACATAAGTTCCGGCAGTCAATGCATTCACATCGATTTGTCCGTTTGAAACTTTTGCATTGTTCACCACTTTCTGACCAGCTAAATTGAATACTGATACGCTTTCTACATTTTTCTTAGCAGAAATGTTCAATACATCTTTCACAGGATTTGGATAGTAAGTGAAGTCAAATGAGCTTAAATCACTGATTCCTAAATCAGAACACTCTCCTTCTATGCTCATGATACCTTCGTAAGATACACCAAAATCATCTACTACTTCTTCCCAAGTAATTCCTCCGTCAAGAGATTGCCACGTAGGTAGGGTTTCGGTAAATAAATAAGTTGAACTTACCCAATAAGTGAAATTATCATCTGTCGCTAAGTCTGAGCTTATCGCAATCCAATATTTCTTATCTTCTGTTGCGGTAGCCGGCAAAATTTGCGTCGTAGGCAATGTCAATTCTACTGTATATGTAGGGTCACCAGCGTAAGTTCCGGTTATTTCCATAGAAGTTGGAGTCAACCCTTCGAATGCTTCTCCATAAGGAGTTTCTACACCGTTTTCACCTTCATAGAATGTTACATCGAAAGTCGTAGGCGCTCCGCCATAAGTATTCACATCGAAAGTAATTTTTTCTACTGAGAATTGAGTGTCTGCTAAAACATTGATGTCATTTGCAGCAATTGCATCACCTCCTGAGAAACCAATTGCGTAATCTGCACCACCTGTAAATACCGGCTCACATGCATCAAATTCCGGCAATTCTTCACAAGTTACCGTTAATTCGAATTCTCCAGCATCAGTAATTCCAAATAGTGGGAAAGAATATCCTTCTACAACAATGATGTAATTAGTCGTTCCATCGGAAAGGAAAGTAACTTCTGACTGGAATTCAGGACAGTTAGCGCTGTCATCATTAGACGCTACCAAATTTGTCAATGAGCAATCTGAATAAACAGAAATTGCCGTATCGTAACTTGAACCACAAAGTGATAAAGTTACCATTTGCTCAGTTCCATCTCCTACAAAACTAAAGAACACATCGTTAGATTCATTTCCTCCGGAGTTATTGGCAAAAACAGTAGTACCGGTTTCAGTATCACCACATGCAAGAGCGATTGCTCCGTCACACTCGTCATTTGCTGGCGGAGGAAGAGCTTCGCCACATTGAACGATTCTATCAACCCAATTATTAGAAGCTAAACACTCGTCATTTTCATGTGTATAAAATCTAACTGCTCCTGTTTCTGTTGCTGTCCAAGTTACAGTGTCTGTTCCGCTTATCAGAACTTCTGTCCCAGCCTCGTTTCCGATTGTAATGAACACTGTAGGAACATCAATTGAGAGCGCTGAAAAGGTATATTCAGTTCCTTCTGTAACATTGACCATAGAATACTCTCCAAAATATCCATAATCACCACCGGTGATACTTTCTGCTAATCCTATACAGCTTGGTATATATGCTGCAGTCGGGTATTGTCCGTTGTCTGCTTCTAAACATCCTTCTGGCTCAGGGAGAATGCTACATTGTACTCTTTTAGCTCTTGTCGCTGTCCCACTCCAATTACAATTGTTATCTAAATGTAAATAATATCGGATTTCTTGATCTGCATCTGAAGTCCATGTCAAACCAGAGTCTCCATAAGCTAAAATTTCAGTACCATCAGCGTTAGCAATGGTCACAAAGTCGGTAGCTACAGAACTTGTGAAAGTATAAGTAGTTCCTGCAAAAACATTCATTTTAGTATATTCGCCTGTTCGTGCCAAAGTAGCGAAAACTTCCAATTCGCCCGTACAACTTGGAGTCTGTGTTGTATAAGGATATTGAGGACGGGCTGGGTTAACCTCTAAACATCCTTCTGAAGGCGTTCCTACCTCACCAACTTCAACTGAAACATTATCGATTTCCAAGCTGAATACATCTGAAGATTCATGGTGTCTGAAAGCTACATAAATAGTTTCGCCTGCAAAAGATGAAACATCAAGTGTTTTTTGATAATAAACACCAACTCCTCCAGGTCCATTCTCTGATACCAGTTCATTAAATGTTACATCGCTTGAACTTAGTTCACTTACCGCATTACTTGTTGCTACATATACAGAATAATTTTCAAAAGTGTAATTAGGGTCAGCTGCACCTACGTCCCATTTTAAAGTAATAGCCTCTGTTTCAGCATCAATAGCAGGCAAATCAATAGCGGGAGAAACTGCCCAGTTATCGGGTGTAAGAGGTCCCAAACTCTCTATCCAAGAAAAGGATCTCAAAACCGGGCTTGGAGCATTTGCCAATTGCACTGTGAACCATTTTTGACCATCTCCATCTTCGTCATAAAGTGTCCAATCTGAAATGTTTTCATCGTCGAAATTATCCGACCAAATTACTTGTGCATTCATTGTACTTAAAGTAGCCAATGAAGCAATAAAAAATAAAATTTTCCTCATTATTACAGTTAAATATTAATATTTTGCTAAGGTAAAATTAATATTTCATTTGACTATTTATGATTATATTAATTTTTACAATACAAGAATTCAGCTAATCATTATGATAAATATATCACAAAAAAGCAGATGAATCGAATCTAAGGATTATCATATCTTTGCATTTACTATAAAAAATAATGGGCAAGCGTAGTTTTTTGTTTTTGATTTTCTGGATTTGTGTTTTCAGCCGGGCACAAACTATAGAAGATTGTGACAAAATATTGGTAGAAGCGGTCAACGAAATGAACCAAAAAAACCATGGACGCTCACTGGAACTGCTTACCGAAGTCAAAACCATAGCGCAACAAAACCGCTGGAGCAGACAAGAATTTCTCGCCGTAAACAACATCGGCGCAAATTATTACCAAATGCTCGACTATGGCGAAGCGCTCGACAATTACCTTGAGGCTTACAAAATTGCGCTAAAAGAATTGGATCAGGCACATGAAATGATTGTGTTGAACAATATTGCGATTCTATATTCAAAAGAAAAAAAGAATGACAAAGCGGAAGAATATTTCTTGAAAGCTTATGAAATCGCAACCGATAAAAAAGACAGCTTAAAAATCGGATTGTACGCCGTCAACCTCGCGACGGTAGCCAATGAAAAAAAAGAATTGGAGAAAGCCGAAAACTACATCAAAACTGCCATTCCGCTGCTGAAAGATGTTCCAACCGTTTTAATTCAGGCAAAAATTTCCTATGCTCAGAATTTAATTCTAAAAAAGCAATCTACAGAAGCGAAAGCAATCATTCTCAAGATTTTGCCTTCGCTCAATACCCCTGAACTCAGCGGACATAAAATGACGGTACTTTTGTTGCTTTCCCAAGTTTATGAGTCGGAAAATGATTTAATCACCGCTATCAATTATGTAAAAACAGTTGGAAACGATAAAAGTTCCAGCCTTGAAGACAAAATCAATGTTTATACGCGACTTTCAGAACTTTACAGAAAAGCCAACGATCCTGCACTTGCCTTCGCCTATAAAGATTCCGTCATTTTCGCAAAAGATTCTTTGAACGAATTAAAAAACGGTAAACTTTTCGAAAACAGCAGAATTAAATTCGAGTTACAGAATTATCAGAAGGAATTATCTGAGAGTCAGCATAAATTAAAATCGGAACGCCAATTATTTTATACGATTTTAGGCGGAATTTTGCTCGTTGTGGGCATTTCGTTTTGGGCATTGAAAAATTATTCCGAAAGGTTGAAACAAAAGAAAATCATTGCCGAAAACAGTCAGAAAATCGCGGAATTGGAATTGGAAAAAGAAAAAAAAGACAAAACCTTACTCGAACAGCAATTCAAAGAAAAAGAAGCACTTACACTTTTGGAGCAAGAAAAATTCAAAAATGAAATTGAATCCAAAAACCGACAGCTCACCGCCAAGGCGCTTTCACTTTCTACCCGAAACGAATTGATTGAAAGCATCATCGATTCTTTGTCAATGCACAGCGATATTTCTAAAAATTCAAACCTGAAAAAAAACATTTCGGAACTCAAAAACCAATTGAAAAAAGATGCGGATTGGGACGATTTTTTTTCACATTTCGAGGAGGTAAATCATGGCTTTTTGAAATCATTGAAAGAGCTACATCCGGAACTTACTTCCAACGACATCCGCTACATCAGTTACGTGTACATGAATTTGTCCACCAAAGAAATTTCTTCGTTACTCAACATCACGGTAGAGGCTTGCAGAAAGCGTAAAGAGCGAATTGTCAAGAAATTAAATCTCGCTGAAGAAACGGATCTATATAGCTATATTTCAACGATTTAATAAAAAAGTCACGCTTTTTCCTGAGTCAAGTCACATTGTTTCTGCTTATTTACAATCAATAATTCATTCTTTTAACAAAGTTTGTTGAAATTAAAACTATTTTAACAAATGAAGAAAAATTTATTTTATTCTATTTTACTAACCTTCCCTATTTTAGGGTTTGGTCAGTCATTTCCTGAACCTTACTGCAGTCCTACCGGGTTATCGTTTGTTGAGTCAATTTCCCGAGTAATTTTTGCAGATATTGACCAATCTTCTATTCCTACAATTGAAGAGTCTCAAGCTCCTTTACATGAAGATTTCACAAGTGTCGTAGGACACGTACAACCTGGACAAACTTACCCGATTGCTCTTGAAGGACATACAGGTGGACCTTATATAAGTTCGTTTACTGTATTTATAGATTGGAATCAAGATGGTTCATTTAACAATACAGACGAAAGATTTGAAATTGGTACAATCGAAGATTCTGAGGGTACAGACGGTCAGCAAGCAACTGGAGAGATTTTGGTTCCGACCGATGCTCTATTAGGAAATACACGAATGAGAATCGTGAAAAGAGATGGAGGTTACCAGCCACCGGTAATTTATGCTACGAACGCTTGTAACATTGGCAGTTTTTCTTTTGGGCAAGTAGAAGATTACACTCTCAATATCGGAGAAGACACTCAGCCTGAAGGATGTTTAACCGTTTCAAATCCAAACTCTCCTGCATTCCCGACAGATATCATAACACCGGATTGTTTTGGTGTTCCGGAATCATTGACAGGTGGTCAGGCATTTACCGGAGAATACACTCAAATTAATGTTACTGCTGGAACTGAATATAGATTTTCGTCAAGTGTATCTACACACTTCATTACCATCGGTAATGCAAACGGAACTGAAGTTTTAGCAGCTGGAATCACTCCGGTAGTTTGGACAGCAGATTCAGACCAAATCATCAGATTCTATACACACTTAGACGCTGATTGTAATGCCAGCCAACAAAGTCATGACAGAATCATCCAATGTGGAGAAGTTCCACCGGCTCCTACCAATGACGATTGTGAAGATGTTACACCAACTGTACTTACCAACGGAGTTCCCGTAACCTTTACCGGAACGACAATTGGCGCAACAGCAAGCCCTGAAGAAATGGATTCATTGGAACTATTGGGCGCTGTTTGGGAAGTTGTAACCTTGACAGGTGAGTGCAACAATTTGACTATTGATTATTGCGGTACGCCATTAGAAATTATGGGAACAGCATTCACTTACTTATCTGCAACTTGTCCGGTAGCGCAAACCATAGATGGTACATTTGACAATACTTCTTGCTCTGACGGTAATTTAACCATTAGATTTGCTAATTTACCTGCCGGAACCTATTACATTCCCGTAGCGGTTGCACCACAGTACAATACTTTGGGAGAATATACAATGAATGTAATTTCAGAAGATTGTCCTCAGGCACCGCAAGCTTGTGAAGACTATTTCGTACCTTCTAATGACTTCCAAGATGGATTGTTATTTGGCGGACCACAAGAAGAACGCTTGGCAACCGACATTCCTGTAGGAGAAAACAATATGATGGTTTACGGAATCGAGCCTACAATTGTAGGAGAAGCTACTGAATTCAACTTCATTATTCATTCCGATTTTCAAGGTAAGCCGGGTGTTGAATTGGAAACCAGAACCGGAACAATTGCATCTCAACAAGTTGTTGGTCAAGAAAATATCGGTGGAGAAGAATACGAATTCATTAAATACGCTGTAACCTTTGACACACCTATGTTGTTTGAAGCCAATACAACTTATTGGATTGAAATCATTACCGACGCTTTCGCATGGGAATCAACATTTGCACTCAATGCAACACTTGGAAACGGCGACGTTTACAATAGTTTAGGTACTTTGGGAGAATGGAGAACTGACGGAGACCAATTCGTATTTAACTTGATTTGTGAAGACCTAAGCATCGGAGATTTGAACTCATTCTATTTCACTTACCATCCAAATCCGGTAAAAGATGTATTGAACATTTCTTCGGACAAAGTAATTGAAAACGTATCAGCATTCAACCTTGCAGGTCAAAAAGTACTGAACAATGCAAAAGTTTCAAACGGACAAATCGATGTAAACGCATTGAGCACCGGAACTTATGTATTCCGCGTAACACTACAAGGTGGACAAGTGGAAACATTTAAAATTGTAAAAAAGTAAATGTTAAATAAGTTATAATTAAATGGAGAGCGCCTCATTTCTGAGGCGCTTTTTTTTATGAATTAAATTTATACTGACTTTAAAAAATATCTCCGGGTTTTGCTAAAATGATTTCAAAACAATCCGAAATTAGCCTTAAAATTAGTTTGTTCCCCTAGTATTTTTGAATAAAAAAAACACATTTTAATTTAATATTAAAAACCTATTAGACAAAAGATTATAAAAAAATAATTATGTAATGATTTCATGAAAAACGAACATAGGACCTACACCCAGTCTGAAAAAATATATTTTACTTTGTACTCAGAACATTAACCCCAAAATCTAACCTTACTTAAACTTAAAACCCAATTAACCTTTACCTAAAAACAAGTATTACAGACAAGAGGGGTTTATTAAGACCCCTCCTGTAATAATTCAGAAAAAATAAATACAGGCATCATATCTCATCGAAGATAGATTCGGAAAAATACTTCGCGAAAGCGCGAGGGTTAGTTAGTTTAGTTTAAAGCAGAGAAGTCAAGACTTCTTTGCTTTTTTTATTAAATACTATGACAGATTTCAAAAAGATAAACATTGGAGCTCTTATTAAGCTAAGAGTAGTTGAGATGGAAATAGAAATGCCAAGAATCTGTAATTTTTTGAATTGCACGGAAGAAGAAGTGGAAAAAATGTATCAATCATCAAGTCTAGACACAGAAATGCTGCTTCGTTGGAGTAAATTGCTTGAATATGATTTTTTCCGACTTTACAGCCAACACATCATTTTGTATGCGCCACCTTCAAAATCGAGGAGTAAATCAGTAAAAATGGAGAATTCGGCTTTGCTTAATTTCAGAAAAAACATTTATACAAAAGAAATTATAGATTTCATTCTTGAGACAATTAACTCTGGAGAAAAAACCAAAAACCAAGTAATTGAAGAATATAGAATTCCAAAAACGACACTTTATAAATGGATTAGCAAGTACAACTCAACCGAAAACAAATGACAAAAGCAAACGCTTCACCTAATTATAAACAGATTTACATTGATTTAATACAAAAGAAATATCCGGAAAAAGAGTCCGATTGCCGCTCTTTTCTTGAAAAAGACGAATTATCGGTGTTGGATATTCTTAAAATCAATCAAATCATTGTCGGCAACCGAAAAGATTCAGGTCAAAAACATCGCTCTTACGACGAATCCACAATTCTTGAAATTTTAATATATCAAAAAAAGAATCATTTAAACAATTCTGAATTAGCGAATTACTTCAAATTAAGTAGAAATACAGTTGCAAAATGGAGGAAAATTTATTCGTTTTAAATTCTGTATCTTACATTACCTAACAAACCTACGATGGAGAGAAGCCAAGAAATAACAGAGAATTATTTGAAATTCATAGAAAATCACGTAGATGATGTTGCAAACGGAATTATTCCGGAATTTCTGGAATTAAATAAAATCGCCGAAAAATTAGCGATTTCCCATACACATCTGACCGATACGGTCAAAAAAGAAACCGGAAATCATCCTTGTCATTTTTATGACAAAAAAATCATCGAGAAAGCGCAGACAATGTTATTGCAAACGGACGATTCTATTGCACTAATTGCCGAAAAACTCACTTATGACCCTTCCAATTTTTCTAAATTCTTCAAAAAATGGACGGGAATTACACCCAATGAATTCAGAAAAACACACGCATAAATTCTGAAATTATCACACTTTCCGAAAAGTTCACCACGCTAAAAGGTTTGAGTTTAATCATCTTTGATAAAATAATTTAAATCTAAAAAAATGTCAAGAAACGATGTAAAAGGAAAAGTGGTTCTAATCGCCGGAGGCGGAAAGAATTTAGGTGGTTTATTGAGCAGAAATTTCGCTGCCAAAGGAGCTAAACTTGCCATTCACTACAACAGTGAAAGTTCAAGAGCAGCGAGCGAGAAAACATTGGCAGATGTGCAAGCTATGGGCGCAGAAGCCTTTTTATTTCAAGGAGATTTGACAAAAGTAGCCAACGTTACCAAGTTTTTTGACGAAGCAATTGCCAAATTTGGTGGAATCGACATCGCAATCAACACAGTTGGAATGGTGTTAAAAAAACCTTTCGTTGACACAACTGAAGAAGAGTACAATACGATGTCTGACGTAAATTCAAAAGCAGCATATTTCTTCTTGCAAGAAGCGGGTAAAAAAGTGAATGATAATGGGAAAATTTGTACGATTGTAACTTCATTGTTGGCAGCTTACACCGGATTGTATTCGACTTATGCCGGAATGAAAGCGCCTGTAGAACACTTCACCAGAGCGGCTTCTAAGGAATTTGGCGAAAGAGGAATTTCTGTAAGTGCTGTTGCACCCGGCCCTATGGACACGCCTTTTTTCTACGGACAAGAAACCGATGACGCCGTTGCTTACCACAAATCAGCAGCAGCTTTGGGCGGTTTGACTGACATTCGCGATATTGCGCCTTTGGTTGAATTTTTAGTGACCGACGGTTGGTGGATTACAGGACAAACCATTTTCGCAAACGGAGGATACACCACAAGATAATTTTGTT
>Ga0079224_100017324_pt1 | contig 10148 bp, 9 predicted proteins | sample Stecom2015_FD_80414 | JGI IMG/M metagenome (GOLD analysis project Ga0079224, IMG submission 80414) | Agricultural soil microbial communities from Utah to study Nitrogen management - Steer compost 2015 | ecosystem: Environmental > Terrestrial > Soil > Agricultural land | place: USA: Utah... | reverse complement strand
GGGGAGAAGAAGGACGACCTCTCCTCCCTCCAGGAGACCCTCCGCCGCCGCCTGGCCAGGCTGGAGGAGCAGCCCACCGGCTCTCCGCTGGAGGAGGACGAGGAACCCCGGAAGGGCTTCCACTACCCGCCCCAGCTGCTCGTCGTCGACGGCGGTCGGCCGCAGGTCGCAGCGGCCGAACAGGTCTTCGCCGAGTTGGGGATCGACACGATCAACCTCGCCGGGCTCGCCAAACGCCTCGAGGAGATCTGGCTGCCCGGCGAGGAGCACCCCGTGATCCTCTCGCGCACCTCCGAGGCCCTCTACCTCATGCAGCGCGTCCGCGACGAGGCCCACCGCTTCGCGATCTCCCTGCACCGCAACCGCCGCCGCAAGCGGATGCGCTTCTCGGCGCTCGACGGCGTCCCCGGCCTGGGCGAGTCCAAGCGCAAGGCGCTGCTGAAGCACTTCGGCTCGGTCAAGCGCATCCGCGAGGCCGAGCTCGCGGACCTGGAAGCGGTCCCCGGCATCGGCCCGAAGCTCGCGGCGACGCTGCAGTCACATCTTCGTAATCCCGACGACAACGCCGAGTGAGACGAGCATGGTAGCCATACAGGGGTCAGCGTCATAGCCGTGTCACGACGGCATCAAGATCAATCTCGGGAATACTTGACCTATGAGTGTGGTAACTGAGCAGGCTGCGTTCCAGGACCGGAGCGAGTTGGACCTCGTCATCGTCACCGGCATCTCCGGCGGCGGGCGGTCGACGGTGGCCCGCGCCCTGGAGAACGTCGGCTACTACGTCGTCGACAACCTCCCCGAATCGCTCGTGGCCCAGACCGCCGAGCTCGCCGCTGCCGGAGGCCCGGAAGTGCGGCGGACCGCGATGGTGCTCGACGTGCGCTCGCGGGCGTTCACCACCGATCTGGTCGGCGTCGTGGAGGATCTCCGCAAAGCCGGCTTCAAACCCCACCTCGTCTTCGTCGACGCCGACGACGACGTCATTATCCGCCGCTTCGAGAAGGTGCGCCGCGCCCACCCGCTCCAGGGCGACGGCCTGCTCGGCGACGGGATCGCCGCCGAGCGCCGGCTCCTGGCCTCCGCGCGCGAATCGGCCGACACGCTGTTCGACACGACCCACTTGAACGAGAACCAGCTGCGGGCCCGGGTCGAGGAGGCGTTCCTCGCGCCCTCCACGCCGGGACTCCAGTTCACCTGCATGTCATTCGGTTTCAAGTACGGCATCCCGCGGGATGCGGACTACGTGGCTGACGTACGATTCCTTCCCAACCCGTATTGGGTTCCGAGCCTGCGCGAGCTCACCGGCGCCGACAAGGACGTCTCGGACTACGTCCTGCATCAGGAAGGCGCCGCCGAGTTCATCGAGGCGTACGCGTCGCTGCTGCTCGGCACCACCCAGGGATTCGAGCGGGAAGGCAAGCGCTACATGACGATCGCGATCGGATGCACCGGCGGCAAGCACCGCAGTGTGGCGATGTCCGAGGCGCTCGCGGCCCGTCTCGCCGCGGCCGGGTTCCCCGCCAACACCCACCACCGCGACCGAGGGAACGAATGATCCGCTCCGCAACGGCGCGCGTCCGCGCGCACAGACCCCTTTCCGTGTCCGGGCCCCGCCGCGCCCCGCGCGGCACCGCGCCCACCGACCCGCCGAACTCCCGCCCCAGACCGGAGTGAGCGCCGATGACCAACGTCGTCGCGTTCGGCGGCGGCCGTGGCCTCTCGGCCTCGCTGCGCGCCCTCACCCGGCTCGACATCGACCTGACGGCCGTGGTCACCGTCGCCGATGACGGCGGCTCTTCGGGTGCGATCCGCCGTTCCCGCCCGGTGCTTCCGCCCGGCGACCTGCGCAAAGCGCTGGTCGCCACCGCCGACCCGACCCGGGCGTCCGCGGCGAGCCTGTTCGCGCACCGCTTCGGCGGCGACGACTTCCTGACCGGGCACCCGGTGGGCAACCTCGTCCTCACCTCGCTGCTCGAACGCCGCGACGACCCCGTCGCCGCCATAGCCGAGGCCGCCGACCTGCTCGGCTGCCGCGCCCGCATCCTCCCCATGTCCTGCGAGCCGCTCGACATCGAGGCCGACCTCGCCGAAGGACCGGGCGTGCGCACCATCGTCGGTCAGCACGACGTGGCGGTCGCCGACGGCGACGTCACCGAGGTGCGCCTGCGTCCCGCCGACGCCCGGGCCTGCGACCAGACGCTCGAGGCCGTCGCCGAGGCCGATTGGCACGTCTTCGGCCCCGGCTCCTGGTACACCAGCGTCATCCCGCATCTGCTCCTGCCCGAGCTCCGCGAGGCCGTGGCCGCCGCCTCGGCCAGGCGGATCGTGGTGCTCAACCTCTCGGAGGAGAAGGAGACCGACGGCCTCACGCTCGCGGGGCATCTGGACGCGCTGGGGCGTTACGCCGGAGGTGTCCGGTTTCACTACGTCGTCTCGGGTGAGACCCGAACCCTCGACGATCCCGAATCGTTGAACATTGCGGCACAATCGTTGCAGGCCGAGTTGGTGACGGCGGAACTCGCCGCGGACGCCGTCACCCACGACGTCGCCGCGTTGGCCGCGGTATTGGGGAATCTGCTCGTCGGGGATGGTGGTTCATAAATGGCGATGACCTCGGAGGTCAAGGACGAACTCAGCCGGATCGAGGTGGCGAAGTCCTGCTGCCAGCGCGCCGAGCTCGGCGCGCTGTTCCGGTTCGCGGGCGGTCTGCACCTCGTCGGCGGGGCCAACGTCATGGTCGAGGCCGAGATCGACGCGGGAAACGTCGCCCGCCGCGCCAAGCGGATGATCAACGAGCTCTACAACTACGACTCCGAGGTCCACGTCCTCGTGGCCGCCGGGCTGCGGCGCACGAACCACTATCTGGTGCGCGTCAAGGCCGACGGCCGGGCGCTCGCCCGCCAGATCGGGTTGACCGACCAGCGCGGCTACCCCGTCCGGGGCCTGCCCGCCCATGTCGTGGGGGCTTACCCGTGCTGCGCCGAGGCCGCCTGGCGGGGCGCCTTCCTCGCCCGCGGCTCACTCACCGAGCCCGGGCGCTCCTCCTCGCTGGAGGTCACCTGCCCGGGCCCCGAGTCCGCGCTGGCCCTGGTCGGGGCGGCCCGGCGTCTCGGCATAGGCGCCAAGTCCCGCGATGTGCGCGGGGTGGACCGCGTCGTCATCCGCGACGGCGACGCCATCGGCGAGCTGCTCACGCGCCTGGGGGCGCACAGCTCGGTCCTGACCTGGGAGGAGCGCCGCGTCCGGCGGGAGGTCCGCGCCACCGCGAACCGCCTGGCGAACTTCGACGACGCGAATCTGCGCCGGTCGGCCCGCGCGGCGGTGGCCGCCGCGGCGAAGGTCACACGCTCGCTGGAGATCCTCGGCGACGACGTGCCCGAGCACCTGGCCAGCGCCGGGAAACTCCGCCTGGAGCACCGCCAGGCCTCTTTGGAGGAGCTCGGCACGCTCGCGGACCCGCCGCTCACCAAGGACGCCATCGCCGGCAGGATCCGCCGGCTCATCAACATGGCCTCCAAGCGCGCCGCCGAATCGGGTGTCCCCGGTCCGGACGATGTCGTCGCCGAAGAGGAGGCGCTCGCCGCGTGAATGGCCGTGCGCACCGGTGATAGCGCTTTCTTAACCGCGATGTCATAGCGTTGTGGTGAGTGTGACATGATCGGAAAGTCCCGCCTGCGACCCGACGAAAAGCCGGGGCGGTAGGGTCAAAGAGTGCTCGGCGACGAGGCCGAACAGCGATCTGTTCCACCGTCGCTCTATGGCTGAATGGATCGCGTCCGAGACCGTCTCCGGTCTCAGTAAGATATTCGATTCCTGTTCTAGCGAGGAGATGGGCACGTGACCATCCGCGTTGGCGTCAACGGCTTCGGCCGTATCGGCCGCAACTTCTTCCGGGCGGTTCTCGCCTCGGATGCCGACATCGAAGTGGTCGCCTTCAACGACCTGGGCGACACCGAGACCATTGCGAACCTGCTGAAGTACGACAGCATCCTCGGCCGCCTGCCTTACGAGGTCAAGGTCGGTCCCGGCGAACTCACCGTCAACGGCAAGACCATCAAGGCCTTCGCCGAGCGCGACCCGGCCGCCCTCCCGTGGGGCGAGGTCGGCGCCGACGTCGTCATCGAGTCCACCGGTTTCTTCACCGACGGCACCAAGGCCGCCGCGCACCTCGAGGGCGGGGCCAAGAAGGTCATCATCTCCGCCCCGGCGAAGAACGACGACATCACCATCGTGATGGGCGTCAACCAGGACAAGTACGAGGCCGAGAAGCACAACATCATCTCGAACGCCTCGTGCACCACCAACTGCCTGGCCCCGATGGCCAAGGTCATCAACGACGCCATCGGCATCGAAAAGGGCCTGATGACCACCATCCACGCCTACACGCAGGACCAGAACCTGCAGGACGGCCCGCACAAGGACCCGCGTCGCGCCCGCGCCGCCGGCCTGAACGTGGTGCCCACCACGACCGGCGCCGCCAAGGCCGTCGGCCTGGTGCTGCCCGAGCTCAACGGCAAGCTCGACGGCTACTCGCTGCGCGTGCCGATCGCCACCGGCTCGATCACCGACCTCACCTTCGAGGCCGCCCGCGAGGTCACCGCGGAAGAGGTCAACAGCGCGCTCAAGGCCGCCGCCGAGGGGCCGCTCAAGGGCATCCTGGCCTACACCGAGGACCCGATCGTCTCCAAGGACATCGAGACCGACCCGCACTCGTGCATCATCGACGGCAAGCTGACCAAGGCCATCGGCAACCAGGTCAAGGTCTTCGGCTGGTACGACAACGAGTGGGGCTTCTCCAACCGCCTGGTGGACCTCGTCGAGCTGGTCGGCGCCTAGTCGTATGAAGACACTCGACGAACTCCTGAAGGAGGGCGTCAACGGTCGGCGCGTGCTCGTACGCGCCGACCTCAACGTTCCTCTCGACGGCAAGAACATCACCGACGACGGCCGCATCCGCGCCGTCGCGCCCACCCTCAAGGCGCTCGCCGAGGCCGGCGCCCGCGTCGTGGTGTGCTCGCACCTGGGCCGCCCCAAGGGCGAACCGGACCCGGCGTTCACGCTGGCCCCCGTGGCCCAGCGGCTGGGTGAGGTCCTGGGCCGCGAGGTCGCCTTCGCGACCGACACCGTCGGCGAGGACGCCGAGGCCAAGGCCGTCGCCCAGGGCGACGGCGACGTGCTGCTGCTGGAGAACCTGCGCTTCAACAAGGGCGAGACCAGCAAGGACGACACCGAGCGCGCCGAGTTCGCCGGCCGGCTGGCCGCCTTCGGCGACCTCTACGTCGACGACGCCTTCGGCGCGGTGCACCGCAAGCACGCCTCGGTCTACGACGTGGCCAGGCTCCTCCCTCGCTACGCGGGCTGGCTGATCGCCAAAGAGGTCGAGGTCCTCTCCAAGCTCACCGGCGACCCCGAGCGCGGGTACGTGGTGGTGCTCGGCGGCGCCAAGGTCTCCGACAAGCTCGCCGTCATCTCCAACCTCCTCGGCAAGGTCGACACCCTCGTCATCGGCGGCGGCATGGCCTTCACCTTCCTCGCGGCCCAAGGCCACGAGGTGGGCAACTCGCTGCTGGAGAAGGACCAGATCGAGACCTGCAAGAACTACCTCGCCGAAGCCGAGAAGCTCGGCGTGGAGCTCCTGCTGCCCACCGACGTCGTCACCGCGGCCGAGTTCGCCGCCGACGCCGAGCCGCTCGAAGTGGCCGCCGACGCGATTCCCGAGGGCCGCATGGGGCTGGACATCGGACCGGCCTCGGCCGCGCTGTTCGCCGAGCGGATCGCCGCGGCGGGGACCGTGTTCTGGAACGGCCCGATGGGCGTCTTCGAGTTCCCCGACTACGCGAACGGCACCAGGACCGTGGCGCGGGCGCTGGTCGACTCCCAGGCGTTCACCGTGGTCGGCGGCGGCGACTCCGCCGCCGCGGTCCGCACGCTCGGCCTGCCCGAAGAGGGCTTCAGCCACATCTCCACCGGCGGGGGCGCCAGCCTCGAGTACCTCGAAGGCAAGACCCTGCCCGGCCTGGACGCACTGGAGGACTAACACATGTCTGAGACTCGAAAGCCGCTCATCGCCGGCAACTGGAAGATGAACCTCAACCACCTCGAGGCGATCGCGCTCGTGCAGAAGCTGGCCTTCAGCCTCGACCGCGACCAGCTCGAAGCGGTCGAGACCGTGGTCCTGCCGCCCTTCGTCGACATCCGCAGCGTGCAGACGCTCGTCGACGGCGACAAGCTGGGCGTCGGCTACGGCGCCCAGGACGTCTCGGCGCACCCCTCCGGCGCCTACACCGGCGAGATCGCCGCCTCGATGCTGGCCAAGCTCGGCTGCTCGTACGTGACCGTGGGCCACTCCGAGCGCCGCCAGTACCACGACGAGGGCGACGAACTGGTGGCCGCGAAGGTCCGCCAGGCGCTGAACAACGGCATCAGCCCGATCCTGTGCGTCGGCGAGGCGCTGGACGTCCGCGAGGCGGGGAACCACGTCCCGCACACGGTGAGCCAGCTGCTGGCGGCCGTGGACGGTCTGAACGAGGAGGAGCTCGCGAAGGTCGTCGTGGCCTACGAGCCGGTCTGGGCGATCGGGACGGGCCGCACGGCCACGCCCGACGACGCCCAGGAGGTCATCGGGGCGCTGCGCGCCGCGCTCGCCGAGAAGTTCGGCGGCGTGGCCCAGCGGGTCCGGATCCTCTACGGCGGTTCGGTGAAGTCGGCGAACGTCGCGCAGATCATGGCGAAGCCGGACATCGACGGCGCTCTCGTCGGAGGCGCGAGCCTCGACGCCGAGGAGTTCGCCAAGATCGTCAGGTTCCCCGAGCACGCCGGAGCCTAGGCGCACGGCCTTCGGGTTCGGAGCGAACGAAGACTCGGCTGCGGGCGTGAAGCCGTCCGCGGCCGGAGACCGTGGGGCCGCCGTACAAAGGCGTACGGCGGCCCCGCACTCGTCTCCGCGGCGCTCCCGAGGATCCGCCCGCCTCGCCTCGCGCAATCCGATTTCGACGCAAAAAGCCCCGTGAGTTAGACTCGGGCCGGATCCACGCCCGCGTGGACGCCGACTGTTGGAGAGGACACCCGATCGCCGATGATGACGGTATTGACTTACGCCCTTCTGGTCATCCTGCTGCTGACCAGCGCCGCGCTGATTCTGCTGGTGCTGCTGCACAAAGGCAAGGGCGGCGGCCTGTCGAGCATGTTCGGCGGCGGCATGTCGTCGGTGGCCTCGGGCTCCTCGGTGGCCGAGAAGAACCTCACGCGCATCACCATCGCGGTGGGCATCATCTGGTTCGCCTGCGTCGTCGCCTACGGCCTGCTCCTGCGGGCGCTGGTCTGACACCACGGACTGCTGCGCCGGGGCCGGGGGAGCGACGCTCCTCCGGCCCCGGTTTCGCGTGCCCGGCACTCGCTCCGCCGCCGGCCTGAGGCCGAGCGGCACCGTTTCCCGGATGCGCCCGCCCGATCCGTGATGTCATTCCCCGTATGAAAGCAGTGGTGATGCCCCGCTACGGGGGAGCGCAGGATCTCCGAACAGCCGAGACGCCCGAGCCGGCTCCCGGGCCGGGAGAAGTGCTGATCCGGCTCGAGGCGACCTCGGTCAACCCCGTCGACCGGGAGCTCGCGGCCGGGCGCCTCGACTCGATCGTGCCGGCGGAGTTCCCGCTCATCCCCGGCTGGGACGCCGCCGGGACCGTGGCCGAGGTCGGCTCCGAGGTCACCGAATACGCCGCGGGCGACCATGTCCTCGGCTACGTCCGCCGCCCCGTCGCCAGGTGGGGCACCTACGCCGAGTACACCGTGGCCGAGCCGCGCATGATCGCCCCCAAGCCCGACTTCATGGACTGGGACTCGGCGGCCGGCCTGCCGCTGGCGGGTCTGACCGCCCTCCAGGCGCTCGAGGCCGTCGCCGTCAAAGACGCCGAGACGGTCCTCGTCCACGCCGCGGCGGGCGGGGTCGGGTCGATCGCCGTCCAGATCGCGAAGGCCCGCGGCGCGCGCGTCGTCGGCACCGCCTCCCGGCGCAACCACGACTACCTCGTCGCGCTCGGCGCCGAACCGGTCGAATACGGCGACGGGCTGCTGGAGCGAGTCCGCAGACTCGTCCCCGACGGCATCGACGCGGCGCTCGACGCCGTGGGCGCGGGCGAGGTCGACCTGTCGATCCGGGCGGGCGCCGACCCCTCGAGGGTCGTCTCCATCGCCGACCCGAAGGTGCGCGAGAAGGGCGGCGAGTACGTCTTCACCGAGCCGAGGAGCGAGGACCTGCGAGCCCTGACCGCGCTGGCCGAATCCCGGCAGCTGATCGTCCCGGTCTCGGCCGTGTTCCCCCTCGAACGAGCCGCCGAGGCATGGGAGGCGGGCCGGACCGGCGGCGCCCGCGGGAAGACCGTGCTGCGCATGGCGTGAGCGGCGCTGGAGCTCCGCGCGCCGTCCGACTGCGCGGAGCTCGCCGAAACCGGCTTGTTCCAACACGGACGGTGTGCATGGCACACTGCTGGAACACCATGCGCACCAAAGCGACCGCATGAACGACCCCGGACCTCGAACCTAGAGAGCCTCCATGTCTGACTCCTCAGCGGAACTCCGCCGCGTCCTGCGCCGCATCCGTGCCGAGCTTCACGGCGAGGCCCGTTCCGCGGCCCTGGAACAGCACCTCGAAGTCGTCGAGGCCGCGGGCGACCCGCCCCTGCTCAACGAGATGCTCGCCGATCTGGTGGAGTTCTACAACTTCTCCGTGGACCCCACCCGCGTCCTCGTGCCCTTCTCGCGGCTGGTGCACAACTACGAGACCGCCCCCGAGCATTTCGACTCGGACACGGATCACCGTCTCCACTGGACGTTCAAATGGATCGTCCCCAAAATGCTGGAGCGCCCCGAGGTCCCGCTCGAGTCGATCGAGGAATGGCTGGAGCGGTTCCGCTCCCGATACGCCGAGGCGGGGTACTCGCTGCATCCCGTCCACGAGGCCGAGCACACGCTTGCCGAGAATCTCGGGGACACCGAGCGCGCCGCGAAGGCCCTCGTCGCGATGCGCTCCACCGAGCCCGACCGCATGAGCAACTGCAAAGCCTGCCGCTTCAACAATCTCGCTCGGATCACGGCCGAGGCGGGCGATCACGAGCAGGCCCTCGAGCTGTGGAACTCGATCCTCGAGCGCGGCCTCCGGTGCGTCCACCAACCCCACTCCGCACTCGCGAACTCGCTGCTGCCGCTGCTCGCGCTTGGATGCTTCGACCAGGCCCGCAACAACCACCTGCGCGGCTACCCGATGGTCCGCGACAAGGACGACAAGGTCTACGCCGTCAAGCAGCATCTGCGGTTCTGCGCGCTGACCGGCAACGAGGCGCGGGGCATCGAGATCCTCGCCGCTCACACCCGCTTCCACGGCCTCGATCTCGATCCGGACACGCGGCGCGACCTGCTCGAAGGCGTGCAGGTCGTCTGCGCGGCCCTCGTGAGCCGCGGCATGGGGGACACCGAGGTACCCGGTCCGGAGGGCCGCCTCTGGAGAGCCGCCGAGCTTTGCGCGCGCTCCGACGCCGAACGGCGTGCGATCAACCGGCGCTACGACCGCCGCAACGGCAACGACGCCCAGTCCCGCAGTTCCGACGAGCGGGTCCGCGTGGACACCCCTTATCCGCACGTCCCTCTGGGGCTCAAGACCTCCACCGTGCTCCCGTTGTCGAAGCCCTCCTCTCCTCCCCGGGAGCGGTCCTCGCCCGAGGACTTGGCGGCCGCCCTCGCCGAGGCCCGCGAGGCCACCGCCGCCTTCACCGAGGACCACGACGAGGCGTGGCGGCGTGTGGACCGGCTCGCGCAGCGGCTCGGCGAGAGGCTCGAACCGGCCGACCTCGCCGAAGTCCTCATCTCCCGCATCGATCCCGGAGCGGGACTGTAGCCCGCCCTCGATCTCGCGGCCCGCGCCGGCGAGGCGTTCCTCGAGGCGGGCCTCGAAGGCCCGGCCCTGGCGAGCCGCGCCTCGACCCTCGTCTGGAGCGTCCGGACCGACCCTGAAGCGGTGCCCGAGGTGGCGCGGGGCATGCTCGACGAGGCGGCGCGCGTCGCCGCCGCGGACCCGGTGAACGCAGTCAGGGCCCGCGCCCTCGCCCACATCGCACTCCTCGAGCGGTGCCGGCTGCGAGGCGAGCGGCCCGGCGGGG
>Ga0079224_100017323_pt1 | contig 10148 bp, 7 predicted proteins | sample Stecom2015_FD_80414 | JGI IMG/M metagenome (GOLD analysis project Ga0079224, IMG submission 80414) | Agricultural soil microbial communities from Utah to study Nitrogen management - Steer compost 2015 | ecosystem: Environmental > Terrestrial > Soil > Agricultural land | place: USA: Utah... | reverse complement strand
ATATACTCCAACATGCGATATTGCACGTGTTCTAATTTTAAAAAACACTAAATCTCCTACTTTTAAGTCTTCGTAATTTTTTACATATTTAGAAGCTTCAAATTGTTCTCTAGAAGTACGAACCACATCCATATTGTAAACTTCTCCATATAATTCTTGAACAAAAGCAGAACAATCAATACCATTTTTTGTAGTTCCTCCAAATTTATAGGGAACCCCGTACCATTCTTCAATAAAATCTAATAAACAAGGATTATTTGCTTTTCCTACTTTTATTTCTTGATTTTTATAGGAAATAATAGGATTAGGCAGAATAGCTGTATTTTCTTCTTTTATAGTAGAGGTAATATTATAATTTTGCTCCTCATTTATTTTTAATTTCCCCTTTTTATAAGTGGTTTCTTTAAAAGAAATATTTTCTATAAATTGAACTTCTTTATGTTCATCTACGTTATTGCTTGTTATTAATTGCTGTGCTGTGGAGCATGAATTAAGGGCAATTAGCAATAAAACACCTAAAGTAATGGATGGTAAATTTTTCACAATAAAAAAGTGATTTGTTGGTAACAGACACAAAAATAAATAATTTTTCATTATTCTAAAGGCAATTCTTTTAATTTAAAGATTTTTAACTATTTAAATTTCCATTAGATTTGCAAAATGAATCAGAATAAAGGCACAAAGCGAAGGCTGGTATTTACGGTAATTAATGATATTAACTATGATCAAAGAATGATCCGAATTTGTAATAGTTTACAAAAATCAGGTTATGATGTTTTATTGATTGGAAAGGAAAGACCAGATAGTACTGCTTTACATAAGCAAGCATTTGCTACAAAAAGATTGGCTGTAAAACAAAAAGAAGGCAAACTGATGTATGCAATATATTGGATAAAACTATTCTTTTATTTGCTTTTTACTAAAGCCGATGCATTTTGTGCAACAGATTTAGATTCTATTATCCCCATTTATTATGCAAGTCTAATTCGAAGGAAGCCAAGGATATACGATGGACATGAGCTTTTTACTGAAATGAAAGAGGTAGTTACAAGACCAAAAGTAAAAAAAATGTGGGATTGGATAGAAAAAAAATATTTGCCTCGCTTTCAACATGGCTATACTATTGGTCCTGCATATGCAGCCTATTTTAAAGAAAAATATAATTTAGACTTTAAAATAGTAAGAAATGCAACGGTATTGGAAGAGTATAAAAGAGAAGAAACAAATGAAAAATTTATACTTTATCAAGGTGCTGTGAATGAAGGTCGTTGTTTCGAGCAATTATTGCCTGCTATGAAATTAGTTCCTTATAAATTAATCATTTGTGGGAAAGGAAATTATTTTGAGAAAGCAAAGGAAGAAATCAAAAGATTACATTTAGAAAAGCAAGTAATTTTAAAAGGATATATTCCTCCTAAAGAGTTAAAATCTTTTACAAGAAAAGCACATATAGGTATTACCTTATTTGATGGTCTTAGCTTAAGCAATCAATTAAGTATGGCGAATCGTTATTTTGATTATATGCATGCTGGCGTGCCTCAAATTTGCATGAATTTTAAAGAATATCGAGATGTGAATACAAAATTTGAAATAGCATATCTAATTCCACATCCTCCACAGGTAGAGGATATTGCCGAAGGGTTAAAGAAATTAATGGAAGATGCTTCTTATCATAATAAATTACAGGAAAATTGCAAATTGGCAAGAGAGGAGTATAATTGGCAAAATGAAGAAAAAACTTTAATTAAATTCTATCATGATCTCTTTAAAAACTAGTGTTATCATACCCTTTTATAATGCTTCTAAAACTATTATTCGTAGCATAGAAAGTGTACTAAATCAAAGTACAGCTGCCGATGAGATTCTATTAATAAATGATGGTAGTACGGATGATTCTTTATCTAAAATAGAGCTATTTTTAAGTAAAGAAAAGAATATTAATACTATTAAGATAATATCCCTTCCTAAAAATTCTGGGGTTTCTAAAGCAAGAAATACTGGAATTAGTAATGCTCAAAATCCCATACATGTTTTTCTAGATTCCGATGATAGTATGCATCAAGATAAAATTAAAACAGTCCATACATTTTTTAAAACATATCCTAATGCAATAGGTTTTACACATGATTATTCCCTTGAGAAGCAATCAGTTTTACCCACAGAAATCAAATTTATTCCTCATCCTTTTCTAAACAATATTTTTAAAAATAAAGGTGGTGGTTCTTCTATAGTAGTGTACAATAAAGATAAAAAATGGAAATTTAATGAATGCATTAATTATTCTGAGGATTTTGATCTAAGCAATCGATTAAGCTCTACAAATAAGTTTTATTATTGTAAAGAAAAATTATCAATAATATTTAGAAAAACAGGAAGTGCAGGAGGTCTATCAGGAGAAAAGTCAAAAATGCGTAAAGGAGAAAGACAATCCTTCAAAAACATTAAGAATTATGCTCCAAAGTATATATGGTTAATTCCAATTTTATTATTGTATAGTTATTTAAAGCAAATTTTCAGATCTATTCTTTAGTATCGTCTTTTTTTATCATTTCTGTGAGCATTTGGTTTTCAATATGCCAAACTCTACCTGGATATTTTTGTATTAAACTATAATCATGCGTTGCCATTACTACTGCAGTGTTCAATTTTTTTGCAATATCCCAGATTAAATTCATAATAGATTTAGTAGTTTCTGGATCTAAGTTTCCAGTTGGTTCATCCGCCACAATTAAACTCGGTGTATTTAATAATGCGCGAGCAATATCCACTCTTTGTTGTTCTCCACCACTCATTTCATTGGGCATTTTATATTCTTTTCCTTCTAATCCAACTTGTTTTAAAACTTCATTAATTTTTTCCTTCTTTTTATTTTTATCCTTCCAGCCAGTTGCTTTCAAGACAAATTTTAAATTTTCTTCTACATTCCTATCACCTAATAATTGAAAATCCTGAAAAACTATACCCAAATTTCTCCTTAAAAAAGGCAAATTTTTCCAATTAATACTTTTTAAATCAAAAGAATCCACTCTAGCCTCTCCTTCTTTTAAAGGAATATCGCCATAAATAGTTTTTAATAGACTAGATTTTCCAGATCCAGTTTTACCTATTAAATACACAAATTCTCCTGGATATACTTTTAAATTAATATTTTTTAAAACTAAGGAGTCCCCTTGGTATATTTGCACATTTTCAAAGGATATAATGGCTTCAGACATATGGATATAATTAAACTATATTAAAGTAATTAGAAAATAATTTCTCTTCAAAATTATTAATTTTTATTTACTAAACGTCCTTTTCTTTCAATCTTTATAGAAACTTCATCTAAATGCGTATGTAAAGTACCTGCTAAGCGCGTAGTAATATCACGAGAAACGATTCTTTTATTTTCTAAATCTAAAATATAATACCCTTTCACTTCTCCAGAAACTTTAACAATCAAACCAAATTCTTCTTGATTTTTATTTTCAAATTGGTTTACTTCTGTATAGAAGCTTATAGTTGCAATTCCGTTTTCATCCACACTTAATAAGGTATATTTTGTTTTTTCTTCTAAATTAAATCCTAATAATTGTGTATTTCCTTTTTTTCGCCAACTTTCTCCAATAGCAACATTTGATGTTGGTAAATATTCAAATAAGACAGAAACCTTTGCCAATAATAAATCCTCTCCTTTATTTTGTTTAAAATCAATTTCCTTTCGTTCTCCTGTTTTAGAATTTTCTACTATATACTGTTTTATTTGTTTTTTATTTTCCCAAATAAGAAAAATTTTATTTTCAGTCATACTTCCTATATCCTTTAAAAATGGATGATCTGAATCTTTATTGGAGTCATATTTAACGGTGGAGCCATCTGCATTAATTAAATCATGCTTTAGATTTAATGGTTCAATAATGGAAGTGTTATCTTCCGATTTTTTAAATAAGAATTCTAATTGTAAAATTTGTTTTGCTTTTTCTGATTCATTTGATATTAATACAACTTCATCCTTAAATTCATATAATAAATCATTTTCATTATTAGGATAAATGCTTAAATCATATTTTTCTTTAGATGCATCAAAGTAAATAAAGTCTTCTTTTTCATTTTTTTCTTTACACGAGAAAAAAAGAAAAATCAAAGGTAAGATAAATAATCCCCTATATAGTTTAACTCTTATGGAATATGCAAACATATTTTGCCGCCTTATTTTTTAATTATCGCCTTCTTCATAGGCTTTTGAAGTCATTAATACAAAGTTTTCATGTTCCTTTATGGAATGATAAGGGTCTATTATATTTCTCACATCAAAGAATCCTTCTTTTTTTAATAGAGAACAAGCTGTCATACTTTTACTGGCATTATCTGCATATACATATGTATGTGCCTCTTCATCTACTGCTGCCATATAAAGTGGATTTGCTAAATGCTTTAATGGGATATGCTGTGATCCATGAATATGATTTATATCAAAATCCTCTATGCTTCGCACATCTAAAAGTAATATATTCGTATCGAATTTATAATCCATTGCCATTTCCTCTGCATCAATTTCTATTACCATATCAATTGGTCTTTTTCCATCCCTCCATTTTTCAAAGCCATTTTCAAAGTATCCTATAATATTTTGAAATCCTATTAAATTTAAATTTTTAATTGCAGTATTTATTTGATTTTGATCTTCTCCGACTATAATCAAATTTTTTCTATAATCTAATATTTCAAAAGCCCAAAGTGAAAAAGCTTCATTAATATCAATATTTAAAGAAGCAGGAATAAATCCTTTTGCGAATTTTTCAGGATTTCGAATATCAAGAATTTGACAATTTGTTTTATCCTTAATAAAATCGTTTAAACTTAGAGCTTTATATGTTTTTTCATTTTTTGAAGAATCTTCTATAATCGATCCTTCCAAATTTTTTTCAAAAAGATATACTTCTTTATCGGACTTATCTTCAATATCCTTTACTATTTCTTGTATGAAATTTTCTTTTTTAGAAATTGAAAAAACTGATTGCTTGTGAAATTTATTTTTTAAAGTAGTTTGTTTCTCCTTTTCACGTAAACTATAGAGAGTAGTATTGTCGGGTAATTTTTCTTTTAAATACTGCAAACTTTCGTAATACCATGCTGCTAAAGTTTCTTTTTCCACATCTTTTTCAAAAATCATAGGTTTTCCATAGGTATTATCCATAAAATCTCCCATGAACAATCCGCTGATAGCATTATCTTTATCTCTTGCGACAAAGGAAATATTATGAGCGGTCGGACCTTTAGTAGCTAGAACCTCAATACTTGCTTCTCCTAAAGGAAGAAAGAAATTTTCTTGATTTAATGCTTCTTTTTCTTTTTCACTTAAATGCTTTGGGCTAATTAACTTCGCATTATATTTATTTTGCAATAATTTATATCCTTCTAAAAAGGTATAATGATTTTGGGTACGAAGAATATATTTTAATTCTAAATCATGCTTTTTAATATAGTCTGAATATAGTTTTATATCTAAAATAGGATCTATTATAGCAGCCTGTTTATTATCGATTAAAATAAAAGTTTGCGTTTTAAGTTCAGATATATTAATAGATTTAATTAGCATAGAAAAAATTTGCAAATTTTAACCTTTCAAAAATACAGCAAATTGCTGACAAATTGAAAGAATACAGAATTTATTGTTAAACAAAATAAAATAAAAAATCGCAAGTTGCTTAATTTTACGAACTTGCGATTTAAAAGAGGTATTTTTATATTTTAAAAGGAAGCATTTCCTGGCGTTCTAGGAAATGGAATTACATCTCTAATATTTGTCATTCCTGTTACAAACAAAACCATTCTTTCAAAACCCAGTCCAAACCCAGCATGCGGAGCAGTTCCAAATTTTCTTATATCTAAATACCATTCCATTTTTTCTCTTGGGATTTGCATTTCTTCCATTCTTTTTATTAAATAATCTAAGCGCTCCTCTCTTTGCGATCCACCCACTATTTCTCCAATTCCTGGTGCTAAGATATCCATAGCTGCAACTGTTTTATTATCTTCATTCATGCGCATATAAAATGCTTTAATATCTTTTGGATAATCTGTTACTATAACAGGCTTTTTAAAATGTTGTTCCACTAAATAACGCTCATGTTCACTTTGCAAATCAATTCCCCATGCCACATCATATTGGAATTTTTTCTTTTTATGTGGTTTAGAATCTAATAAAATATCTATAGCTTCTGTATATGTTATTCTTTGGAAGTCGTTATTTACCACAAATTCTAATTTCTCGATAAGCCCCATTTCCTGTCTCTGATTTTGTGGTTTTTGTTTTTCTTCAAATTTCAATCTCTGATCTAACACCTCCAAATCCTCTTTACAATTATCAAGAACATGGTTTATTATATATTTTATAAACTCTTCTGCTAGTTCAATATTATCATTTAAATCATTAAAAGCGACTTCTGGTTCAATCATCCAAAATTCTGCTAAATGTCTTGTGGTATTAGAATTCTCTGCTCTAAATGTTGGTCCAAAAGTATAAACTTGACCTAATGCCATAGCTCCCAACTCTGCTTCTAGTTGACCACTAACAGTCAAATGTGTTGCTGTTTCAAAAAAATCTTTTTTATAATCTACCTTTCCATCTTCTGTTTTAGGAATATTATCCAAAGGTAATGTAGAAACGTGAAACATTTCTCCAGCCCCCTCTGCATCAGAAGTTGTTATAATAGGAGTATGTAAATACACAAATTCTTTTTTATGAAAAAACTCATGTACTGCAAAAGCTAAATGGTGACGAATTCTAAATATTGCGCCAAATGCGTTCGTTCTAAAACGTAAATGTGCATGTTCTCTTAAGTATTCTAAAGAGGGTCTATTTTTTAATTGTAAAGGATAATCATCTGGTGAACAAGCCCCCAATAATTCTAATTTCTCAGCAACTAATTCTACCCTTTGTCCTTTTCCTTGAGATAATATTACCTTACCCGTTACTGCAAATGAAGCACCGGCATGAATTTCATTGAATACTTCTTTTTCAATTTTATTTTTATCTACAACAACCTGTAAATTTGTATTTGTAGAGCCATCGTTTAAAGCTAAAAATTGATCATTTCTAAATGAACGCACCCAGCCTTTAATAGTAATTTCATAATCTACGGCTTCATCCAATAATATATCCTTAATTCTTTTTCGCATAATATTTAAAATGCTTTATTTTTTTCACAAATTTATACTTTTTCTATGGGATAAGCATAATAAACCTCAAATTTTCAATATAATCTTCTTTCCAAAAATCTATTTCCTTATAATCATTACATTAACTATAAAATTTCACTTACTATAAATCCTATCTCAAATTATTTCCATACTAAGAAAAATTTCAAACTGGTTGCAAACCTAAGGATGCTGCATATTCTAACATAAATGCAAAAGCATCCTCATAATTATTTTTTATTGCACCGTCTAGAATAGCTTCTCTAATTTGCTTTTTTATCATACCTACTTCTCTTGAAGGTTTTAATCCAAAAGTTTCCATAATAAGATCTCCTGATATTGGTGGTTCCCAATTTCTAATTTTATCTTTTTCTTCCACTTCTTTAATTCTTCTTTCTACCTCTTCAAAATTTGCAATATATTTTTTAACCTTATATTTATTTTTCGAAGTTATATCCGCTTTACATAATATCATTAAATCTTCTAAATCATCTCCAGCATCAAACAATAACCTTCTTAAAGCTGCATCAGTAATATCCTCATTCGTTAAGGAGACAGGTCTATGATGTAATTCAATAATTTTTTTCACAAAAGCGAGATGTTGTTGTGTTGGTAATTTTAAGCGTTTAAAAATTGCAGGAACCATTCTTCCGCTAATTCTTTCATGTCCATGGAAAGTCCATCCATTTTGTTCATCAAATCTCTTTGCTTTGGTTTTCCCAATATCGTGTAATAGTGCCGCCCATCGCAACCATAAATTATCTGTAAAAGGGCTAATATTATCCAACACTTGAAGAGAGTGGTAAAAATTATCTTTATGTCCTACATTTTCAATAATCTCCACACCTCTTAAATCTGTTAATTCAGGAAGTAAGTATTCTAATAAGCCTGCTTTATACAATAAATCCAAACCTATAGAAGGTTTTTTAGCCATGATTATTTTATTTAATTCATCGCTAATCCGCTCTTTAGATACAATTTTAATTCTTTCACTTTGTTTTTGAATGGAAGAAAAACAAGTGTCTTCTATTTTAAAATTTAGTTGCGTTGCAAAACGGATAGCACGCATCATACGCAATGGATCATCAGAAAAAGTAACTTCTGGATCTAAGGGTGTACGAATTATTTTCGATGCTAGATCTTTTAATCCATCGAAAGGATCAATTAATTTTCCGAAATTTTCTTTGGATAAATCAATAGCCAAAGCATTTATTGTAAAATCTCTTCTATTTTGATCATCTTCTAAAGTTCCTATCTCTACTTCAGGATTTCTCGAATCTTTATGGTAAGACTCTTTTCTTGCTCCAACAAATTCTAATTCTATATCTTGATACTTTATATGCGCTGTTCCGTATGTCTTAAATACACTTACTTTTAAACTCGAATCCAAAAAGTCTCTTACTTTATAAGCTAATTTTATACCATTACCTTGACAAACAAAATCAATATCTTTTGAATTCCTTTGCAATAATTTATCTCGTACAAAACCTCCAATAGCAAAGACTGGCGATTGTAACTCTTCTCCCGCTTTTCCTACAATTTCAAAAATTTCTTGTTCTTTATTGCTTAGTGTAAAATTCATAATGTGAAAGAAAAATAAAGCACAAAGATAAATACATTCTTTCGTATTGTAGAATTAGCATTAAAAATTTACTTATTAGCTATTAGAGATTTAGATAATTATTACTTGACTTACAATTCTTTGATTTAACTTTATGTTTTACTATTAATTCTATTGTTTTTAATTTTAATTATATGCAAGAATTATTAATTAATCATGAATTATTTCAGATAACGCAATTTGATTTTCTGATTCGTTTATTAGTTGGCATAGGTATAGGCTTGCTTATTGGATTAGAACGTGAACATGCAGCATTAAATAAAAAGTCCAAACCATTTGCTGGCATACGAACATTTGTTTTGATTATTTTACTTGCTTTTTTATCTATGGTTTTATATTACCTAGTTAGTCCTTGGCTGCTGGTAGTAACATTGATAGGCTTATTTAGTTTAATAGGCTTTTCTTATTTTTTATCCAGCAAGGATCATGCCGGAGGAACAACTGAAGTTTCTGCAATATTGGCTTTTTTTCTGGGTATAATTACATTTTTAGGTTTTATTGAAATTAGTTTAGCTATCACAATGATAATAGTTGTGTTATTATCCTCAAAATTACGTTTGCAAAAATTAGTAGGTACTATTAGTTCCGATGAATTAGTTGCAGTTATTCGATTTGGAGTAATAGCTTTATTGATATTTCCTTTTCTTCCAAAAGAAGCTATAGATCCGTATGGAGTAATAAATTTGAGAGAGGTAGGTTTGATAGTGCTATTAACTTCTGGTTTAAGTTTTATAGGCTATATACTCATGCGTATATTTGGTAAAGATTACGGAATTTTATTAACAGGCATTGTGGGTGGATTAATTTCTTCTACCATGATAACTTGGATATTTTCCAAAAAAAGTAAGGAACAGCCTTCTTTAGCGAGTAACTGTATGGCAGCAATCATGGCTGCATCAACTATTATGATTATAAGAGTAATTGTTTGGGTTTTTATTTTCAATCCTGAACTTTTTAGAATGCTTATTTTACCTTCTTCAGTTATAGCTTTGTGTTCTCTAGCTTGTACTTTGTTTTTTCATTTTCAGCATAATAAAATGAAAAATGAAGATGTAGATATTCCTCTTGGTGAACCTCTAAACTTACGTACTGCTTTAATTTTTGCAGTGTTATATACTTCTATCTTATTTTTTATAAGTTTTTCAAATGAACATCTTGGTGATAGTGGAATTTATTTAACTTCTGCTATTGCATCTCTAACTGATGTAAATGCTATAACCATTTCTTTAACAAAACTTGCTGGAGAAACTTTGCATTTTTTAACTGCTTCAAATGCAATTATTTTAGGAACACTTAGTAATACAATTATTAAAATTGGAATTGCCATATATGCAGGTGGAAAAGATTT
>Ga0079224_100017322_pt1 | contig 10148 bp, 12 predicted proteins | sample Stecom2015_FD_80414 | JGI IMG/M metagenome (GOLD analysis project Ga0079224, IMG submission 80414) | Agricultural soil microbial communities from Utah to study Nitrogen management - Steer compost 2015 | ecosystem: Environmental > Terrestrial > Soil > Agricultural land | place: USA: Utah... | reverse complement strand
TCCTTCTGGGTTTCACCGGGGAAGCCCACAATAAAGTCTGAAGACAGGCTGATATCCGGACGGATGGCCTTGAGCTTGCGGATGATGGATTTGTATTCCAGCACGGTGTGACCGCGTTTCATCGCTGCCAGGATGCGGTCGGAACCGCTTTGCACCGGCAGGTGCAGGTGGCTTACCAGCTCGGGTACGTGCTGATATACCTCAATCAGGTTGCTGCGGAATTCCACCGGGTGTGAGGTGGTGAAACGGATGCGGTCGATGCCTTCAATTGCAGCGATATAGGTAATCAGTGTGGCCAGATCCACAATCTGGCCATCGTGGCTGAGGCCACGGTAGGCATTGACGTTCTGGCCCAGCAGGTTGATCTCGCGTACACCTTTTTCGGCCAGATGCACGGCTTCAGCCAGTACATCGTCCAGCGGGCGGCTGACTTCTTCGCCACGGGTGTAGGGCACCACACAGAAGGAGCAGTACTTGCTGCAGCCTTCCATGACGGTCAGGAAGGCTTCGCAGCCGGATACAGCCGGCTCAGGCAGGCGGTCGAATTTTTCGATTTCCGGGAAACTGATGTCCACCACGGTACTGCCGGCTCGTGAAGACTGCAGCATTTCCGGCAGCTTGTGCAGGGTCTGCGGGCCAAATACCACGTCAACATAAGGTGCGCGCTTGCTGATGGCATCACCTTCCTGGCTGGCTACACAGCCGCCCACACCAATACGGATGTCCGGACGCTCCTTTTTCAGGGCTTTCCAGCGACCGAGCTGGTGGAACACCTTTTCCTGCGCCTTTTCGCGGATGGAACAGGTGTTGAGCAGCAGGATATCTGCCTCTTCAGCGTTGTCTACCAGTTCGGCCCCTTCGGTCTCGCGCAGCAGATCCAGCATGCGGGATGAGTCATATTCGTTCATCTGGCAGCCGTAGGTCTTGATAAAAACCTTCTTGCGTGCGGTGCTGGAAGTGTTATCACTGCTCATGGTCTGGTATCACTGTTCAGTCAGATATCGGGAAATGGCGGTTTTGAGAGGCGCGGATTATAACAGCAAATACTTCAGGGTGCTGTATCTGCGCTGGCGCTTTGGGCTACAATGCGCCCCCTGACCATACCCGGTCAGGTTTTTCCCGCAGTTCAAGGCCGGCACCCATCCACGCCGGCACTCAGTGAGAGATGCACGATGGCCAGTCGCCAGGAAATTTACCGTATTACGTTTCTCAACAAGGGCAAGGTCTACGAGATCTTTGCCCGCCAGGTTTATCAAAGTGAACTCTACGGCTTTATTGAAGTGGAGGACTTTGTATTTGATGAGCGCAGCCAGATGCTGGTGGACCCAAGCGAAGAGAAACTGAAAATGGAATTTCAGGACGTCAAGCGCAGCTTTATTCCGCTGCAAGCCATTCTGCGCATTGATGAAGTAGAAAAAACAGGTGTTGCCAAAATTACCAATGGCGACAACATCATGCCTTTCCCGGTACCCGGTTTCGTCAACCGCAACAGTGGCGGCGACAACTGATTCCCACCTGCCGGTTTTTGAATAACGTTCAGCTTTGATTCAGGCTTGCCCCGCTATAACTGGAACCGTATCCAATGCGGAGGCAAGCAACATGAACAACAATATTCATCGAAGCACAAAAACCGGCAAGGCCCTGGTTGCCATGGCTGCAGTACTGATTGCCGGCACCGTGGCTGCGACACCGGCGCTTGCTGACAGCCGTCGGCATACCACAGTCATCCGGGAAACCGTTTACCACTCACCCACGCGTGTGATCGTGGAGCCCACCGTTATTGTGCCCATCAGCAGCTCCCTGTATCTGGGGCTGGGCAGTCCTGTGAGTCATCATCATTCACATACCACTGTAGTGAGAGAGGTTCACAGCCATCCGGGACGCGGTCATGCCTATGGTCATCACAAGCATGAGCCGGCACGTGGTCGCTGGTCAGGCGCCCATCCGCACAGGGAAGTGATTTATGTAGACAGGAATGGACGTCGAAGCTCCAGTTACCGGGAGGCTGAGCGTCACAGCGTGATCATCCGCGATCGCAGCCGTTAAGGCTGCGATCTGCCGGAAAGGACTTTCAGGCGGGGCTGGCCAATCAGGCCAGCTGCTGCTCGATAGTGGCAAGCTCCACGCACAGTACAAACACCTGCATGGCGCCGTCGATTTCAGCCAGGCTGGGGAAGGACGGTGCCAGACGGATGTTGGTGTTGGCCGGATCCTTTTTGTACGGCCAGGTTGAACCGGCCGGAGTCAGTTTGACGCCAGCGCCGGCACACAGTTTGACAACCTTGTCAGCCAGACCCGGCTGGGTGTCAAACATGATGAAATAACCACCAGCCGGACGGGTCCAGGTACCGAGCGGCTTGCCGCCAACAGTTTTGCCACCCAGGCTTTCATCCAGGTGTTTCAGAACCAGTTCGAACTTGGGTTGCAGGATTGCGCGGTGCTGTTGCATCAGTGCGCGCAGGCCGTTCATGTCTTTGATAAAACGCATGTGGCGCAGCTGGTTGATCTTGTCCGGACCAATGGTCTGGAAGCCGAGGTGATCAGCAAAGTGCTTGATGTTGTCCTCAGAGGTGCCGATGAAGGCAATACCAGCGCCAGCGTGGGTGATCTTGGAGGTGGAACCGATCACAATCACGTTGTCCAGGGTGCCGTATTTTTCGCTCAGCTCCAGAATGTTGGCCAGAGCCGGCGGATTGTCGACCAGATGGTGCTCGGCGTAGGCGTTGTCCCACATGATGCGGAAGTTGGCGCCAGCGATTTTGCCCAGCTGTGCGAAGCGCTCTACTACGGCGTCGGAGTACACAACACCGTTCGGGTTGGCGTACTTCGGTACACACCAGATACCTTTGATCAGCGGATCCTTGCGCAGCAATTCTTCAACCTGGTCCATGTCTGGACCTTCTTCGTTCATAGTTACCGGGATCATCTCGATGCCGAGGTATTCGCAGATGGCGAAGTGGCGGTCATATCCCGGAGCGGGGCACAGGAACTTGATGCGCTGGCCGTCTTTTTCTTCACGAATCCAGGCAGAAGCTGCACCACGAACACCGTGCTGGTAAGCACCCTGAACATATTGATACATCATCTGCAGGGAGCTGTTGCCACCGACCATCACTCGGGCCGGAATGGTTTCCAGATACTCGGCTGCAAACTGACGGGCTTCCGGAATACCCAGAATGCCGCCGTAGTTACGGCTGTCCGTGCCGTCCGCACACTTGTAGTCACCTGCCAGAATGCCGTCCAGTGCATCGCTCAGATTGAGCTGGTTGGTGGCCGGTTTGCCGCGCGTCAGGTCGAGACTGAGTTTGCGGGCCTGGATCTGCTCATACTGGTTCAATAATTCCTGGCGACGTGCCTGTAATTCGCTGCTCAACTGGAACTCCTTGAATTCACTGTAGTCGGACGGGTCAAAAATGAGTGGCCGGAGGCCGGACTGCTTTGTGGCGGTCAGATGGCTGCCGGAGCAGGCCGCGATTTTACAGTATACTCGCGGCAACTTCGATGCACCGGAACATGATTCATGAACAAAAAGCTCCAGGACCACAATGACACCAGCGATCAGGGCGTACCCGCTGCGCGCCATGCCTATGATCTGCTGGGTCCGGATCAGGTGCTGGATGCTGTGGAATCGCTGGGTCTGGTCAGCAATGCACGCATTTTTGCTCTGAACAGCTATGAGAACCGTGTCTACCAGATTGGTCTCGAGGATGGCGGTTTTGTAATCGCCAAGTTCTACCGGCCGGAGCGCTGGTCGGATGAGAGTATTCTGGAAGAGCACGCGTTTTCTGCGGAACTGGCTGACCTGGAAATTCCGGTAGTTCCACCCACCGTTGTTGATGGCAAAACCCTGCACCATTTTCAGATCGAAGACCAAAGCTTCAGGTTTGCATTGTTTCCGCGTCTGGGTGGCCGTGCGCCAGAGCTGGATGATCCGGACAACCTGCAGGTGCTGGGACGTTTTCTGGGGCGGCTGCACAGCGTTGGATCAAACGGCCAGTTTGTTCATCGCAAGACTTTGAATGTCGATGATTGGGCTGTAGTCAGTCGCGACTACCTGCTGGACAAAGGGTTTATTCCACACTCGCTGCGGGAAGCCTATTCATCGCTCAGCCGTGATCTGATACAGGCGGTCAGCAGCATATTTGCGGACAGCCGCTCCATGCGCCAGATCCGCCTGCATGGCGACTGCCACCCGGGCAACGTGTTGTGGCGCGAGGATCAACCCTGGTTTGTGGACTTTGATGATGCCATCAACGGTCCTGCGATCCAGGATCTGTGGATGTTGCTCTCGGGGGAACGCGACCAGCGCCAGGGACAGCTGCTGGAAATTGTTGAAGCCTACGAGGAATTCTTCGAGTTTGATGCGCGTGAGCTGCCGCTTATTGAATCACTGCGTACACTGCGCATGATGCATTACAGTGCATGGCTGGCGCGGCGCTGGGACGATCCGGCTTTCCCGCTCAGTTTCCCCTGGTTCAATACCGAGCGTTACTGGGCAGAGCATGTGCTGGAGTTGCGCGAACAGATGGCGGCCCTGAACGAGCCGCCACTGCAGCTGTTTCCGTACTGACTATTCTGCCAGAACGCCAAGCAGGGCCTGTTCCAGCAATTCAGTGTCACCGGCGCGGAAACCCTTGTGAACCTTGCGGATAACACCATCCCGGCCGATCAGGAATGAGGTGGGCATGCCTATGACACCATAGGCATCCATCACTTCAGCAGTCTTGTCGAGCACAACGTGGTAGGCCAGTGGTGTTTCCAGGTCTTCCAGAAACTCCAGCGCGTCTTCCACCGGATCATCAATGGTGATCGCCACCACGGTAAAACCCTGATCCTTGTACTTCTCGTAGAGTTCGTTAACTTCCGGCAGCGAGCGCAGGCAGGGGGCACACCAGGATGCCCAGAAATCTACATATACAATCTGTCCACGCAGATCGCTCAGGGTAATTTCCTGATCTGTGTCCCGTACACCGGGCAGGGTGAAGGCTGGAGCGTCCAGTCCTTCTTCCGATGCCTGGGCGCTTAAGCCCATCAGCGCTGTCAGCAGCAGGACCGGACCTGCAAGTTTTTTTAATACCGACATCTTTTCTGCCTCAATCAAAACGGATTGCTGGCTGCTGTTCAGGCAGCCGCCGTGTTTACATTGGCAAATCCCTGCATCAATTCACGCCAGCGTTGTTTTTTCAGCCGCAGCTGGTAACGGGCCTGGCGATAGGCATCACGCAGTGCCAGTTTTTCCCAGCGTTCGTGCAGCTGGTCCTGAATCTGGGTGGTCTTGACGTCATACCATTGCTGGCGGCGCTGCGCCCACAGCTCCAATGAATGCTTGAGTTCCTGGTATTCGGCTTCCAGACGTGCATGCCAGGTTTCGGCATTGGCCAGTGACTGGCAACGCTCGGCAGCACGACGGTACTGCATTTCCAGGCGCGCGGTTTCGATGACCAGTGGCGAGCAGCGTTTGAGATCGCTGGTCAGTCCCACCCAGGAGCAAACCTTGATCAGCCATTTGGTTGGATCAAAGTGCCACCAGCGGATGCCGTTACGGTAGTCCCACTGGAAGGTATGGTGATAGTTGTGATAACCCTCACCATAGGTAAACAGCGCCAGAACCGGATTGTCGCGGGCAGAGCTCTTGTCGCTGTAGGTCTGGCGTCCCCACATATGGGCAATGGAATTGATCAGCCAGGTGACGTGCTGGCTCATGACCAGTCGCAGCAGACCGCTGAGCAGCAAGCCGGCTATTACGCTGCCACCGATATAACCAATCAGTGCCGGTACAGCGATGTTCATGACCAGAACCAGTGCCAGATAGTGCTTGTGTTGCCATTGCAGGATTGGGTCCTGCTGCAGGTCCTTGATATTGGAAAAATCGCGTTTGCCGCTGGGATAATTGCGCAGGATCCAGCCCATATGCGAGAACCAGAAACCGCGGCCGGCGGAGTAGGGATCCCTGTCGTTGTTGTCCACATGCTGATGGTGACGACGGTGGTCGGATGCCCAGTGGAATACATCATTCTGCAGGGCACAGGCGCCACCGAGGGCAAATATAAAGCGCAGCAGCGGGTGGGCTTTGTAGGTTTTGTGTGACCACAGGCGATGGTAGCCGGCCGTGATCGAAATGCCACAGAAGCCCATCATCAGTACAAATGCCACCCAGTCAAAGGCGCTGTAGCCAACAAAGTAGCCGTAGAGTGGAACCAGCGTGATTGCTGCCAGTGGTGTAGAAGTGAACAGAATCATGTTGGTCCAGTTGATCGGCGCAGGTTCTGTTGCTGCGACCGGGCTGTTTTGCGGGGCTGTAGTAGCGTCTTGCTGGAGGGGCAAACCCTGGTTTGCTTGATCAGGTTGTAACATTTGCTAGTGATATTCCTGCGATTACTTCTTTAGTGAGGTATTAGACAGCGGAAGTGCGCAATTTATTACGGCTGTCCTGGACATTTCTTGCAGGAACCAGTGTACATGGCAAACTGCAGATTAGGAACCTTGTCAAGCCTCGGTTAAACTGTGGGTCCGGGTAACCGGGTAGTTTGTGCAGATTTTCCACCGGACCCAGGGTCCCAGGAGTACAACCGTGTCATCCAGCAAGTCAGATAATCAGTCCGTCATCCAGGATACAACACAGGAGCAACTGGTTGATTTGCAAACACGTTTTGCATTTCAGGAGGATAACCTGCAAACGCTTAACGATATTGTGACGCGTCAGCAGCTGCAGATTGATTCACTGGAGCGTGAACTGATCCTGCACCGTGAGAAGCTGACGGAGCTGTTACAGATCATGTCGGATCGCTTGCCTGCCGCCAGCAACCCTGCTGATGAAAAGCCGCCACACTACTGATTCTGCGGCGGCCTGATGGATCAGCGGCTGGCAGACGCTACGTCTTCAGCCTGAGGTCCTTTGTCTCCCATGGTGATGGAGAACTCGACGTGTTCTCCATCTTTCAGAATGCGATGACCCTCGCCGCGGATTGAACGGAAGTGCACAAAAACGTCATCCCCGTTGTCCCGTGTAATAAAACCGAATCCCTTGCTGGCATTAAACCACTTAACCTGGCCTGATTCCCGTGCGCCGGATACCACCGTAGCCACTGGTTGACGTCGGATCTCCTGCCGCGGTTTACGGCTGGTTTTGCGAGACTTGTTGCTGGCGCCTGAACTTTTATATGCAGACAGCTGGATGGCGCCAAGGCTGGCCGCAAAAACCATAAGCCAGATCCACAAGACCTGTTGTGTTATACCCAGTGCGTGTGAGCGGGTGGAGAGCAGGTATATAAACGGTAACAGCAATACGGAGACCAGCAGGGCCGATAACAGGTTTTTGCGGGACATTGATCATCTCTTCAGGCTTTTGGTTAGATCTGGCTGTTTTTGACGGACTGGTGTGCGCGGATTCTATCCGGGGCTGTTCATAAAACAACCACAGGCACGATGAACGGATTCAACTTTTCGGTGAGTTATCGGAAATTACGTTCAGTCAGTGTTCAGCTGTGATGCCCTAATCTGGCACCGTCAAACAACTTTCTGTTTGAGGTGAACCATGAACACAAACAACAACAGAGCTCGTCGTCTTAAAACCGGCAGTCTGGCTTTAGCCGTTGCTGCCATGGCTTTGTGTGCGACTGCACCCGCTATGGCTGATACCCGTTATGTTTATGCCGAAGTTGTAGATTCCCGTCCCATCTATCAGGCAGTGACTGTTGCCAGTCCGGCGGAGCAGTGCTGGCAGGAGGAAGTACGCGTAAGGGAGTCAGGTCACAGTGCCAGCAATACTCCAGTGATTCTCAGCACGATTATTGGTGGTGCCCTCGGTAATGCCGTGGGACACAACAAGTCCAACAAGCGTGTGGGTACTGTGGTCGGAGCAGTGTTGGGGCACACCGTTGGCCGTGATATAGTTCGGGCCAACAGTCATCCCGAGCCCGTCCGTTATCAGACCGTGCAGCATTGCGAGCAAGTGACGCAATATCGTGATGAGGAAAGGCTGATCGGTTATCAGGTACGTTACCGCTACAACGGTGAGGAATTTTCCATACGCACCGATTATGATCCGGGTGACAGAATTCGTTTGCGCGTCAGTCACGATCCGGTTCTGTAATGATCCACGCTGACACCAATTGTTGCGGAGACTTATGAAATTCCGGGTGATTTTAAGCTTTTGCCTGTTGCTGGCAGGTGCTCATCAGGGGCTCGCAGGTGCTGCCCTGGCGCAGCCTCCTGCACCGCCAGCGCAGGAAGCAAGGCAGGAGCAGGCGGGTGCCGGGCTGACCCAGCGTCAGGCGCTGGATCGTGTGCGGGCGCAGTTTCCGGGCAATGTGATCAGCATCAACGAAGTGCGTCAGGGCGACCGCGTGCGCTTCCGCATCCGCATTGATAATGAAGGCAACATCTACACTGTGTACGTCGACAGGGCGACTGGTGTTATTACCCGGGAGTAAGCCATGCGTTTGCTGGTAGTCGAGGATGAAAATCTGCTGCGTCAGCACCTGGTACTGGGGCTGCAAGGTGCCGGGTATGTTGTTGACGATGCTGCAGACGGCAAGGCCGGCCTCTATCAGGCGCTGGAGTATGACTATGACGCGGCGATTATCGATCTGGGGCTGCCCGAAGTTGATGGCATCACTGTTATTCGCAAATTGGGTGACGTCGGTAAACATTATCCAGTGCTGATTCTGACAGGGCGTGGTGACTGGCAGGACAAGGTCGCAGGTCTGGATGCCGGAGCTGATGACTATGTAGTCAAACCTTTCCGTCTGGAAGAAATCCAGGCTCGCCTGAATGCACTGCTGCGCCGTGCTGCGGGTTTTGCGTCTCCCCAGATCAAATCGGGCCCTGTCAGCCTGGACACCAGCACCAAGCGCGTCACCGTCAATGGCAATGAGGTTGACCTGACGGCCTACGAATACAAAACCCTGGAATACCTGATGATGCATCCGGATCAGGTTGTTTCCAAATCCGAACTTACCGATCACCTCTATGCGCAAGACTACGACCGTGACAGCAACGTGCTGGAAGTATTTATCCGTCGTCTGCGCCAGAAGCTGGATCCGGACCAGAGTCTGCAACCCATTGATACTGTGCGTGGCCAGGGTTATCGCCTGCGCAACATGGACTGACAACTGATGAACCGCTTTGCCGGCTATTCGCTGCAGAGACGCCTGCTGCTGGCGGTGACGGTGCTGTTGTCACTTTTTCTGGGACGGACCGGCTATGTGCTGGACAGAGCCTTTCGCAACAGTCTCGAAACCGGTGTGTCCCAGCAGATGCAGACACAGATTTATGTGCTGCTGGCTGCAGTGGATGAAGCCGATGGCGAGTTCTACTTCTCTGAAAATCTGCGTGAGCCGCGCTTTGGTCAGCTTAACGCCGGCCTGTACGGTTTTATCAGCAGTCCTGAACAGGGTGAGCTGCTGCGAACTCCTTCTGCTCTGGAATTCAGTTTTCCTCAGTTGTCCGGCGGTCGGACTTTTGGTCAGGAACTGGATCAGGGTGAAACCCGTTTCAGTCGTTATACGCTCGATGACGGTAAGGAGTTCTTTGTTATCAGTTATGCGGTGACCTGGGAGAACAGACCTGACGCCATTGTTTTTACCGTACTTGAATCCACCGAACCCTATCTGGCAGAAGTATCTGCTTTCCGCACCAGTCTGTTTTCCTGGTTTGTAGCGCTCGCCGTATTGCTGGTGGTATCGCAGTTACTGCTGCTGCGCTGGGGGCTGTCACCTCTGCGTCGCCTGGCAGCCGATCTGAAAAAAATCGAAGGCGGTCTGGCAGAAGCGCTGGGAGATGACTATCCGGTTGAGCTGATGCTGGTAACACAGAACCTGAACCTGCTGATTCAGACCGAGCGTAAACAACAGCAGCGATATCGCACCACACTGGGTGATCTGGCCCACAGTCTGAAGACCCCACTGGCGGTCATTCAGGGTGAGGTGCTGGCTTTTTCCGGTGAAGAAATCGATCCTCAGCAGCGTTTTGAGCGCCTGCAAAGCGTGCAGGAACAGCTGGACCGGATGAACCAGATCATTACCTATCAGCTGCAACGTGCTGTGCGTTCCGGCAGTATGGGTACACTCGCCAGTCAGGTTGATAATGCAACCTGTGTTTGCAAGATCGCGCGTACGCTGGAGAAGGTTTATGCCGACAAGTCTGTC
>Ga0079224_100017321_pt1 | contig 10149 bp, 8 predicted proteins | sample Stecom2015_FD_80414 | JGI IMG/M metagenome (GOLD analysis project Ga0079224, IMG submission 80414) | Agricultural soil microbial communities from Utah to study Nitrogen management - Steer compost 2015 | ecosystem: Environmental > Terrestrial > Soil > Agricultural land | place: USA: Utah... | reverse complement strand
TGAGGCGGGAGCAGCGTCGAATAGGTGGCGCCGCGTGCGAGCTTAGGTATCAGGCAAGGCCGGCCGCGAAGTATGCCGCTACTTTGTCCGCGAGGGTCTCGGCGCTGTGTGACCCGTCTACCGAGAGCCACGTCACTCCATGCCGGATGGCATCCCTCCGAATCCAACGGCTCAGGCCGATATCCCGGGCTAGCCAGCGCTTAAGGGCCATCTCCCGGTCGCTACAGTTCCGCAGTGCCATATGGACTGCAGGCCGCCGCGCATGCTCACGTTGCTGGAATTCCTCAGTCGCGATGAGCCAGAGTGCGCGGCCGGCGGCGGGGCGCAATGGTGCAAGAAGGCACGGGAGGGCGCCAATCCCTTCGAAGAGGAGTGGGCGATCACTTTCCAGCTGGAGGTGTTGGAGATCGTCTAAGACTAGCGGGAATTCCTCAATGCACAGGCGAAGTGCTGTTTCGATCTGTTCGCGAACGGGGCGTAGCCAAAGTTCATCTCCCGTGAGCCTGGCGATCCGGTAAAGGTTCGGCTGGGCGTGGGGGGATGCACGACGCCCGTGCTCGAAGAGGCGCGTATCGCAGGGGTAAACGCGCCAGCCGAAACGCGCTGCCAGTAGTCCTGCTATCGTGCTCTTTCCTGCGCACGGCGACCCGGCAAGCCAATAAATGTGCGGCAGTTGCATGGCGCTTCGATGTTCGCCGCCACCGAGCCCCTCGTCTCAAGGTGAAGCATCAGGAACCCGGCGCCGGGATCTCGGTGAACAGCTCCACGGCGTAGTTGTCTCTTCCGTTGAACGCGAGCGTTCCATGGAGGGCCGGGTAGACCTCTTCAACAGTTAGCTGGCGCATTGCTTGCCCTGCCAAGCGGCGCAGCCGCGGGAGAAAGAGCGGCGAGGTCAGATCGATGAAGTGCGGCTTGCGGCCGAGATTCTCCGCGCGCCGCGACATGCGGTTACTGCCGCCCTCCGCAGATGGCTGGCGGCGCGGGATCGGTGCCTGGCGTTCCATTCGGTCCACGGTAACAAAGCCCCGCCGCGGCATGCCACGGGCGCGACGAAGGGCGCCAACGGCCGCGAAGGCATCCAGCGCGGTTCCGTGTACGATGGGCTCCAGCTCGTCGGGGAAGAGATTCCAGCGCTCGCGGTAGAGAAGCAGATGCCCCCAGAAGAGCCGGGGCACATGGGGCATCCGAGCAGCGCCAGGGAAAATGTCCTCGTGCCATGGGAGTGCTTTGGGACCTATGGGGCCGAAAGAAGCGAGGAAGCGGGCGAGCATCGGCAACCAAGGAGAGACGAGGAAGCCGAAGTGCACCGGCATGACGTCCGGCCCACCATCACGAGGAGTTAGCCGCGGGATTCCTGCGGCGTCGAGCCGAACGACCAATTCCGAAAGGCGCACACTCGCCCAGTCATCGCGGTGAGTATGGCCGGGATAGTCCAGCGCGCGTCGCGTGAGAGGGACGTGGAGATTAGCGTTGAAGGCGAAGACACCTCCCAAGTCCACGATCTCTGCATCCGGTTGAGCGCCGTCGCCCCTAGTGGCTGCGACGTTCTGCAGTTCCGGAAACAGATGGAGAAAGCGAGAATAGAAGCGCCCCGTCCCGTCCACTGGTAGGTTCACAATCCAGGGGGCGCCGGGGGCTCGTCCGCGCTGAAGGAAGAACCCCATGCTGGGTGGCGAATCGATCCATGCCGGGAGTGGGCCGAGGATAGAAAGAACCCGTCGCCAATCAACGACTCGGCCCGCTTCCGTCTCCAAGACGGCGCTGCGGACGGCCGCCCGGATACGGCTCCGTAGATCGTCCAACTCCTTTTCCATCTGGCCAGGCGGAGCGCCGGAGCGCCGCGCGTCCTCGTAGCTCTTGAAAACCTCGAGCAGCGGTGCCTCACCACCGTGGACATCGTAAAGCAGCTGGGCGATGCGGGCTCGGACACGGTAAATGGGCTGGAAAACGGCGCTGAGGGTGCCCAGGCTCCAGAGGTCTTCGCGCACCTCGTCTAGCAACGAGCGGTCGAGCCCAACTTCGGCACCGGTCCGTCCAACGTCTTCAAAGAAGCATACCTGCTCGGTGGGCTTCAGCCCTAGTGCTCGCTCAATCCCCCTCCAGCGCTGCTCCACGTCGCGTTGGATTTCGTGGCGAGTCCGGCTGTCAGCGTCGGCGAACGGCTCCAGCGCCCGGACCACGTTCTCCAGCTCGGTACCGACACGCCTCGCTTGGTGCTCGGGGTTGCGGGCTAGCCACTCGGCGACGGCTCGATCGTATTCAAGGTCATGCTCCGGCGCGGGTAGTCGAATCTCCAGCAGCTGCATATCGACAAGGTGCGCGATGTACCGCTCCAAGTCGCTTCGACCAGTGCTACTTTGCCGCACGAGTTCGTCTAGTAATTCGCCAATGGTGCACTCGCCGCCGGCCTTAGCAAAGTGTTGGAGGACTGCCTCAATAGCGGGCTGGCGCGGCAAGCGGACTAGCTCCTCGTCAAGCGGCATGTACCGTAGCTCCCCCTGCTCCACGCGTGGTTCCGCGCGGTAGAAAACAATCTCGTCCTGGATTATCAGTGTCGGATTCGGACGGAGGCGGAGGCTCGAAAACAGTGGGCGCGCGTCGATGATCCTAAAGAGAACTCGGTGCAGCGCGGCCCGGTGGAGGCGCACGTTTGCGCGGCGCTCCGGCGGCGGCGCGGGCAGTACGCCCGAAGCGCGCCCCGACTCCGCACACCAGCGGCCCCACGTTGTAATTGTGAAGGTGGAGAAGGGGCTCGTCTTGGCAACTGCGCGGCCGACGTAGGTGATCAACGTCTCCTCTAGCTTCCGCAAGCGACCGGGCTTCCAAGTCGCCGCACCAGCCACGTAACGGTCAAGCTGAGTGGCAAGACCATCGCTGGAGTAGAGAATCCCTTTTCGAATCTCCTCGTACTGCAGCGCGGCACGGAGCGCCTCCCGCTCCGATTCGAGCTGGCGGGCCTGGGCCGTCTCGAACCGCATCGCGGCATCGATCGCCGCGTCTGCGGCGGCACAGGCGCGCTGGAGGGCTTCGTCGATTCGCGAGTAGCCCTCGGCCCCCTCAAGCTCTGCAGCGCGGGCCCGGAAGGAGGCCGGATCCGCCGAAGCGCGGCGCAGCCGGGTGATGGCTCTCCGCAAGCGTCGTTGGCCACCCCGGGGCGTTGCTGCGGCTAGCGCCGCGGTGAGCCGCTCCGCGTCGGCCTCAAATCCACGCCGCAGGTCAAGCGCCTGTAGGGCGAGATCCGGGAGCGCCGGGTCACCAAACGCGTCTAGCAGCGACGTCGGTGCACAGGCGATGCGGGCGAGGAACACATCGCGGAAGTCGAAGAGTGCACCGGCGGACACTTTCACGGCTCCGCGGGCTGCGTCTCCTCGATGCATAATGCGCCGAGGATCCATAGACGTTGTAGCACCGCGATCAGCTCGGGAGTCGCGCCGTTAGGGGTGTTCCCCGTGGCGGCAAGTTGCTCGTGAAGTCTGTCGATGGTGGCCGGAACCGCCAGGAGTCGCAGCAGGGTGCGGCCCCAACCCCTGAGCTCAGCCATCGTTCCGAACCCGAGGCGCCGTCCCACGACAAGGGTCCGCGTGCCGTCCTCACAAACCCCCGCACCGGGCGCCAGCGCATACCGGATCCCCGGGCTGGTGGGGAGTGGGCGCCCCTGGAGGCAAGCGAGGTCATCAGCGGTGGTAACAACTGCTTGCGGCTCTCGCTCTAGCCGTAGCCGATGATGCACCGCCGCTAGTGAGCACTCTACACCGGGCATTAGCGAAGACCGCTCGCTGAGCGTATCCGGGAAGCCGGTCAGGTCCTCCACCACCGACGCGGCCGGGTGTGTAATCAAGTAGCGGGCGACCGCGGTGTCGAGCACTTCGCACTTGAGGGGGCTCCAGTAACTTCTGAGTAGCCGTTGTCGGTACTCGCAGAGGCGCGGCGAATCATCGGGACAGTCCCCGGCGACTGATTCTGCACCGAACAGGAGCGGGGATGGCACCGCCTCCGGGTCCGCCACTCGGAGGAGGAGGTAGCCGACGCCAGCGCGGCCTTTTAGAAAGCCGTTGGAGGCGTACCGCGGGGCGCGCCGCCAGGTCGCCACCCAATCGCCTGTAGCCTCCCGGAGCTCGTAGAGCTCTTCCAGGCACCGGCCCACATAGCGCTCAAAGCGCGGGTGGCGTAGAAAGCGCCACGCTAACAGGTGCAGTTCCACTGCGCCGCCCCAACCGCAACAAAGGGTATGGTCATGCGGGCCCCGTCCCGACCAGCGCCAGATCGGGTCGCGCATCTTGTCGACACCGAGTCCTGCGGCGGTTTCCATGAGGCGCCACCGGCACACAGCTACGAGGCGCGGGGCCAGCAGTCCGCTCTTGCCATTGCACCATGCCACGGGGTGGGCGCAACGGATGCTGCAGCCGGCGGTGCCGTCGCCTCTCTGACGTGCTGCCGTCAAGGCCAGCGCCTCTTCCGGGCTCATCCGGCCATCGGGCCAGTTCAGCCAATCGGGTCGGTACCACGAGTCTTCGTAGGCGAAGAGAGATCGGGCGACATAGAGATAGAGCGGCTCGCGGGTGGCGTAGCCTAGCGCGGCCAAGGCAAGGGCGCCGCCCGCAGCACCGTGCCCGAAGCCGAGCAACGGGAACCAAGTCGGGCGGTCCGCGAGTAGGGCCGCGCCCGTTGCCCGCGGTCGAATCATTGTCTTTATCAAGCGCTCGGCCCACACCTCGGCATCGTTAACCCATGAGCGGTCATCGAGGAGATCCGACGCGGCAAGGGCGGCCAGAATCGACCCGCTAAGGCCGGCGTACACGTCCCCGCGGGTCAGCCCGGGGCCCGCCTCCCTCAACCCTCGTACGCCCGCCGCCTGCAAATCCTCCCGCTCCAAGAGGTGTCCCGCCCGGAGCAGAGATAGGGCAGCGCCCAGACGCCCCTCCACCCAGCCGCCCAGCACGGGGATAGCATCCATCTTAGCGCGGATCTCTTCCGCCAAACGTTCCGCCCTCTTGCGAAAACGCTGCTCCCTGGTGCCGCGGAACAGGTCGGCGTAGAAGAAGAGCAGGCCCGCACGGCCGTGACCGAGCCCCCACCCGCGGATCCCAGCCCCCGGGTCGTGATCCATTGCCCGTCCGATCGCCACGCCGATCGCTTCCGCCTCCGCAAGCGCCCGCTCCCGCAATCGCAGGTTCATAGTCAACTGAGCGCTACCCGCTGCCACGCGTCGCGCGCGAGTCTGTAGATCCGCTCTTCCTGACGCCCCATGAAGCCCAAACGATTCAAGAACATGTGCAGATAGCTGTGCACGATCCGCACATACTTCGCCTTCGCATTGCCCAGAGCCCGAACGGGCTTCCGCCACGGTGCCGGTGCCAGCTCAAGCCGCTCCGCTAGCGCCGCCAACAGTTCGGTATTGGATCGGCCCCAGAACGCGAGAACCTGGTCACCCCCAAGCGCCCAATCAACCTCGAGCGTGCCAAGGTGCTTGAAGCATGATACGAGCGGGTCCCGCAGGCGGCGGAAAACCGACTGGTAATCGTCGTCTTCGTATTCGTCCACGTAAACATGGCGCAGGCAATCCTCTAGGAAACGATAAGTAAGGGGCCCGCGAAAACCAGCCGCCAGGACCAGCACGGACATGAGCTGGAGCGCGTAGGCAAGCTTAGCTCCTGTTGGATCCGCCATACCGACCGATCGGTTCAGAACTTCAAACGCTGTACGCGTGGACACCTCAAAGTGCGCTTCAGCCAGCTCAATCCCGGCTTCGCCGCCATACCTCTCCACTTCAGGATCGTACGCAACATACCGCCACGTGTTGTCCGGCTCCGGCTCGACACCGCGGTGACCCCATCGCAGCGAATCGGCTTCCGGCTGCGAGGGTCGATCCCGGAGGTAACTTGACAGCTCCCGCTCGATCAACGCCCTGCAATCGTCCTCGGCTCCCGGCTCAGGCAGGACACGCAACCGGATGTGAGGACCACCGCTCAGGTAACGGATGTAGAAGAAGCGGCGAAGCATCGCCTCCTTTTCCAGCGCTGCGACTATCGGACGGATACACCCGAGAATGAATTCGTCTTGGCGCGCCAGGTCGTGATACCAGGCATGAACGCTAATCCATTTGGCCATCGTGACGCTCTCCTAACGCTACGCCAGGGCAGAAGGGCGATCAGGTCAGGAGTCACGGTAACAACAACGTCGCTAATCGCCCGTTTCAGGCTTTACGGGCTCGTCACAGCATTCGGCCCAAGTGCAGGTTGTCGTGTTGTCCGAGCACCAACTTGCAACGGGCCCCTGTGTAAAGGTCTTATAGCTCACGATGTTCGGGGCCGGCAGGTCCGTGAGCCGTATCACCTCCGCAGCTGCGAGTGCATCCAAATCGAACGTCAGCACGTCCGGTTCGGAAGCTGGTTGCAGAACTCTGGGCGTCATCGGTCCTCCTGTGCTCTGGTTGATGGAACCCATCTAGCTTGATCGCCCCTCCTGCCCTGTATCGAAGAAGAACAACTGCGTCAGCCGCGCGGTTTCCGGTGTGTCGCCAAACACACGCCAGTCCCGGATGGTGTGGAACTGCCGGGCATTGTAGAATACGGCCCGGTTATATACGTTGGGCACATGCATGATCTCCTCCCAGCGGTCGCGATTCCGCCCCTCCTCGGCGAAGAACTCGTCGAGCGCTCGCTCGTCGTGGACCACCTCCCGCGGGAGAAGTCCGCGGGCTGCAAGGGTCTCCACTTCCTCGGGCGATGGCCACCGGATGAGCCCCGTTCGACGATGAAGGAAAAAGCTGGTACCCCCGAGGGTTGGTGGGTTCGGGTTGAGGTAGACCACGCCGGCCCATCCGGTGGGATCGACGTGGATGTCCGCTGTACCTTCGTCCGAACCGCAAGTTAACCGAAAAAAGACAATGTCGCGTCGCTGTGGATTGACTTGGACCGGCAACCGCAGGGCGAGCACAACACGCCGGAAAGCGCTGTCGAGGTCTAGGTTCTGTGAATTCCTTCCGGGGAACCGTCCAGTGATGGGATACTCCATCTCGAGGGCCGACTGGCGAACCCAGTCTGGGTCCTCGTAGAAGGAATCGATCACGACGAGGGCTCGCTCCATGGTATTTCATCCGTTGTAGTTGGCCTTTCGTGGTGCAGGTCGGTTGACCTAACGTCGGGCAGCCATCCCAGCTAGAGCTGAACGTCCCTGTCCCGCGCCAGGCGCGCGATGACAAGGCGTTGTACGTCTAGGCTATCGCTAACAGCGAACACGAAACGGTCCCGATCTATGAACGCAATCGGAAACGGCGTACTGGGCGGCAGGGTCCCGAGATAACGGCCGCCCGGGTCGAAGACATCGATGAGGTTTCCACCAGTTCCATCCCGCCGTCGCGCCCAGATGCTGCCATCGGGCGCGACTGCTAGCCCCGTGAGGATCTGATGCTTCGGCGCGAAGCCGAGCTGCTTAACCATCTCTCTGGCCGACGCGCGACACATCCCGGCCAGCGGTCCGGGCTCCGTCTGCGAGCTGTAGTGCCTCAGAGCCTCGGCCTCCGTAATCGGCTCCGGCGCGATCGTCCGTCGAATGCTGAGGGTCCGCCGGCCCTCGTCGAAAACCTCAATGATGTACTCGGGCACGTGATTGACAGCGACGCGCTGGCCAGCGCGATGCCAGTTCAGTAGCGGTGCACCTAGAACCGGTAGCCCAAGCGCGAGAGGACACCCAGGGAAGCGAGCCGTGCGCGTAATGGGCTGGTCGGTGAACACTAGGACGGCGGTGTCGGCGTCGTCCGTCCAAAGAAGTTCGGTCCGCCGCTGATCGCTGCCCTGGTACCGCTCCCTCCGCCAGAACACGAAACCGCGCGCATGTACGTCGAAGTGCGGCTGTCTCGCACGGATCGGCGATGCCGGGAACGGCACCTGCGGCAGCAACTCTCCTTCAGAGCCAAAAACCACCAGCCCACCCTTGCCACCGTCGTAGACGAACACGCGGTTCTTTTCGTCGGCGGCGATGGAATTGCCGTAGGTAATCTCGCCCGGGCCCTGCCCCTCCCGGCCCACGCTCCACAGGTGCCTGCCCGCCGAGTCAAAAGCGTGCACGGCGTGCGTCATTCCGTCCCATACGTGAATTCGGCCATCAGCACCGATGGCTACCGTGGCGCGGCTCACCACAAAGAAACTCTGCGGTCCTTGCTCCTTCCCACCAAGGGTAAGGGCCTCGTGGACCTGCCATGCGAGTCGCGAGTCCCTCTCATCAGTCACGGCGATTACAACGCCGGCCGAGTCGGTGATCACTGTCTGGACGGCCGCCGGCGTGTCGCATGCCACCAGGATAGGCCCCACGAACCACACCAGGCATCGGAGGGGTCGGAGAACGGCTCTGCACCAGCCCAGGGTGAAAGAGGTTAGCGGATAGACCAAGAGCACGGCGCGCAGACTACGCCACACCCGCGGAGAGAGTCCGGCCTGTGAAGATGCGCCGCACCACGCTACTCGAATCTTTCCAGGACAAGCTGTCATTGTTGCGCACAAGCCGTATGTCTAACCGCGGAGGCCGCGGCGACGCCCCGTTACTTTGACGAGCGTTGAGTTGCCACTGCGTCAAGGCTCCGCCCATCCTCCCAACTCACCCACGGGACTGCACACAAACTCCGGTCGAAGCCCCGTCGAGTTTCTCGCGGCGCGCCCAAAGCTGCCAGTGTACCCTTGATCTCGTGCAGCATTCTTTGCGGCGAACCCCGATATTTGCGGTGATCGCCCTGCCGTGATCGCGCTTGCCGCTTGCACTTACGTCCCGTTCGCCGGTGCTTTCTGGGGTCCGGCGACCTAGGGATTGTGGACCTGCCCTACTTGCGTCTGTTCAGCCGAATGCGCATTGTAGTGATAGTCTATGGTCTGGTTTCTCGCACGGCTAGTTATACGTTTCCACCCACGCATACACTTTTCCACCGTGCGGGTGTTAATCTGGGTCTCAGATACGGCGTCAGCCGAGCTGCTGGACGGCGCCACCTCCTTTTTGAAAGGAGTGGCCGTTTCGGTGGTCCGGGGTGGGGGGGCCGCTCTGATGGCGCTAGCCGCTGCAGTCCCCCGACCTTTGATCGTTCACGACTTGGCGCCCGATCCTCGCGTGCAGTTGGCATGCCTGCAGAGAATTCATCGACGTATTCCCGGCGCCTCCTTCTTCCTCTTGCTACCACCAGACGGCGAGGTCATTCTGGCACTCGCCCGATATGGCGTGGGCCTACCCATCATCGGAGTTGAGGTACGCACGACAGGCTCGAGCCCCGGAGCGCTTGCGCAGTCGTTGTACAACGCGGTCCGTTATCAACGGGAGGAGGGACGTCTCTGGGAGCACGTCGCGCGGTGGCCCCTCCCGTCAGGGGTCCGCTTCCTGATGGAGACGGAGCTACGTTTCGCGCCACGGAACGCGTCCCTATAGGAAGTCCTCCAGATCGCAGGGATCGGCTACGAGCATGTACGGCGTCAAGCTGCCAAAGCTGGACTACCACCACCGAAGAAACTCTTAGAAGGGCTACGCTTGCTGCGGGCGGTATCGGCTCTGGAAATGAATAAGGCGGTTGGCGAAGTTGCTCGTACATATGGGTTCCGAGATCGGAATCGATTCCAGCGGCGCATGCGTCACCATTTCCTAGTTACGCCCACGGAGGCGCGCGCGATTGGTTCCCTCGGGCTGCTACAAGTTCTCGAGCAGGCGTGGTTCGGCGATACGCTGTCGACGCCCCCTCAAGCCGCCTCCGCCGTCCACGTTGCGGTGGCCAGCGTTGCCCCTCACCCCAATTCTGGTCCACTACGCGGGTAAGGTTTCGAGCCTCTCGGGGGCAGAGGTGAAGGCTCCGCCAGCCCGGAAGTGGACGGGCGGAAGATGCCCCAAGCTGCTGTGGGGTCGAACGTTGTTGTAGTCCCCCCTCCAGCGGGAGAGGATCTCTCGGGCGTCGTCCAGGTCCAAGAACCAGTGTTGCGACAGGCACTCACGCCGCAGGCTTCCGTTGAAGGCTTCAATGTGGCCGTTGTCCATCGGCTTGCCCGGGCGGCTGAAGTCCAGCCGGACCCGGTTCCAGTAGGCCCAGTGGTCGAGCGCTTTCGAGGTGAACTCGCTCCCATTGTCCACCGTGATGCACTCCGGCAGCTTGCCTCGACGCTCTCCCGCTTCACTCAGGATGCG
>Ga0079224_100017320_pt1 | contig 10149 bp, 4 predicted proteins | sample Stecom2015_FD_80414 | JGI IMG/M metagenome (GOLD analysis project Ga0079224, IMG submission 80414) | Agricultural soil microbial communities from Utah to study Nitrogen management - Steer compost 2015 | ecosystem: Environmental > Terrestrial > Soil > Agricultural land | place: USA: Utah... | reverse complement strand
GAACGCCGGCAGCCCGCTCTCGCGGAACGACTGTGCCTCGATCTCGTCGCCACGGCCGCCGAACACGTACGGGCCCGACCGGTTGCCGCGCACGAGGACCATCGTGCCCAGCTCGGCGCCGCCCACCGCGAGGCGCACGCGCTCCGGCGCGGCCCAGGTGATCGTGCCGGTCGCCTGCACGGTGCGCACCACGGTCTCGTTGCCGTGGATGTCGGTCGCCACGATGCGCACCGCGAGGTCGCGCTGACCCCAGCTCGGGTCGGCGCGCACGCGACCGCTCCAGGAGCCGACGCCGGCCGCCGGACGCGCGTCGGCGGTGAGCGGTACGCGGCGCACCGCGCGCGGCGGAACGTCGATCTCGCACACGACGCTGCGCACGCCGTTCGGGTCGAGTGCCCGCACCTCGATCGGCAGCGTTCCGTCCGGATGCGCGAGCCAGGGTCCGTCGCCGCTCGGCAACAGCACGTTCACCAGCGGGCCGCGCGCCGCGACGGTCAACGGCACCGGCACGGGCTCGGACTCGTTGCCGGCGATGTCCTCGGCGCGGAAGACGAGCGCGTAGTCGCCGTCGGGCAGCTCGGGCAGGGCGGTCGCCGGCAGGGCGTGGCCGGCCGCGTCGCCCGCGATCTCGCCCGCGGCGAGGATCTGGTCCGCGGCCTCCGCACGGAGCTGCCACCGCACGCATCGGATCGCGCCGGGCGGCTCCTCCTCGACGAACACGCCGGGTTCGCCGCGGAACCCGTCCGCCAGCAGGACGACGTGGTCGCGCCGCGGGCGCACGCGCGGCGGCTGGACGTCGACCACGACCCGCGCGCGCAGCACGGTCGGCGGCGCAGGCAGCGCGGTGCCGTCGAGGATGCGGAAGGCCTGGAACTCTAGGTCGTGCTCGCCCGGCGGGAGCACGACCGGACGCTCCCAGACTTCTTCGATGCGCGTGTCGAGGCGCGCCTCGAACAGAGGCACGGCGCCGTCCGCGGCGAGGCGCGAGCCGACCACGCGCGTGGGCACCGCACTCTGCCGCGCGACGCGCAGCACCACGCGCTCGCTCGCGACGTGCAGCGGCCGGTCTTCGGACAGCTCGTGCGTCGCGGCGGACTTCCCCGCGTGCACCGAGAGCGCGGCCGGCCCGCGCACGTGGCTGAACGGTAGCGACGCCTCCACCGTGCCGCGCTCGGCGGGACTGCGGCGCAGCACCCAGCGCGCGTCGGCGGCGTGCACCTCGACGCTGCCTTCGAAGTCGCGGTCGGAATCGATCCCGAGGTCGATCACCAGCCTCGCGGCGCCGGACCGGTGCCCCTGCGCGATGGTGCTGCGGTCCTCGTGCCGCACCGTCCAGGTGACGTCGGCCACGCCGTTCAGCTCGACGTGCAGCTTCGCCTGGGTGCTCGACAGCACGGTGCGGCCGCCGAAAGGCGCGCCTTCGAGCTGGCAGCGCAGCGCGCGCAGCGGCTCGGCCATCACGTTGCACGAAAACGTCCGCCGCGCCTGCCCGCCCGCCCTGTCGACCGCGGTCACCACCAGCTCCGCCGGGCCGCCGGGCAAGCCCAGGCGGTCCACGGGCAGTTCGTAGACGGTGCCGCTCGGATCGGAAACCGGTTGGGCGAGGACGCCCGCTCCGCCGGGCGCGGTCACTTCGACGCGCGCGACGTCTTCCGGCGCGAAGGCGAGCGCGATGCGCAGCATCTGGCCTTGCGGATCGAGTGCGCGGCCATCGAGTCCCGGGACTTCGACCGCCCGGATGGCGCCGCTCGCGTCGGGCAAGAGGACGACGGAGAACGCCTCGGACCAGCGCGGTCCGCCGGCCGCGGCGACCTCCAGGTGCACGGTCGCGGTCTGCCGGGTCTGTACCGCCTCCGCGGCGCTCAGCTCGATGCGCCCGTCGGCGCTCCACCGCGCCGCGAGCCACGGCACCCCTTCCGCGTCGGCGGCCGGCGCGGCCACGCAGCGCACCTCCGGGCGGCCGCCCGGCTCGATCCCGATCGGGCGGAGGACGAGCCGGCTCGGCGGCGGACCCATGTAGAGCGGGCCGCGACGCGCGTCGAACTCGACGCCCGACTGCACCGCGTAGACCGCGAACTGCGGCACCGCGTCGGCGACCAGCAACCACACGAGCCCCGCGCCGGCCGCCGCGGCCCCGCCGATCCCGGCGGCGATGCGGCGCCGCCGTGGCGCGGTCGCGATCCGCTGCAAGGCGCGGTAAGCCTCGTCGGTGGTCGCGAAGCGCGCCGCGCGATCGCGGCTCAAGCAGCGGTCGACGAACGCCGCGAGCCGGCGCGGTACGCCGCGATGGATGTCCTGCAAGCGCGGCGGGTCGTGCGCGAGCTTCTGGCGCAGCAGCTCCTGGTAGCGCGAGCCGCCGGCGAACGGCAGGCAGCCGGCCAGCATGCGGAACGCGATCACGCCGACCGAGTAGATGTCGCACCGCTGGTCGAGGGCCACGGGCTCGACGTCGGGCAGCATGTGCGCGCCCAGCTCGGGAGCCGCGTAGTTCGGCGTGCACGAGCGTACGCGCGGCACGCCGCCAGCGACCCGCTCGACCCGCACGGTCTGTTCCTCGGCGGCGACCAGGGCGTTGCGGATCGTCTCGTCGCTGACCCGGGCGCCGTCGGTGTCCTCGCTCGGGGTCGGCGCCTCGTGCGCGGCGAACTGGCCGAGACCGAAGTCGATCAGCTTGACGAAATCGCCGCCACCGCCGGAGGGGTGCGGCACGAGCAGCACGTTGTCCGGCTTGAGGTCGAGGTGCAGGATCGGCTCGCCGGCGCCCGGCTGGTGCGCGGCGCGCAGCGCGTCCAGGATCTGGAGCAGGATCGGGATCACGCGCGCCGGCGGCAGCGCACCCTCGCGCGCGAGCAGACTCGCGAGACTCTCGCCCTGCAAGTGCTCCATGACGAAGTACGGCGTGCCGTCCGCGGTCATGGAGAACGCCTTCCAATCGACGATGTTGGGATGGCGCAGGCGGGTGAGCTGGCGCACCTCCTCGCGCAGCGCCAGGCGTTCGGCCTCGTCGGCCGCGACGTCCGAGCGCAGCAGCTTGATCGCGACGGTGACGTTGAGCGCGAGGTCACGCGCCTCGTACACCGCGCCGAACCCGCCCTGCCCGAGCTGCCGCAGGACGAGGTACTTTCCGTCGAACACCTCGCCCACCGACGGGCCGTCCGCGTCCCGCCGTCCGCCGGTGCCCGCGCCCGACGGTGCGGCGCGCCGTGCTCCTACCGGGTCCGCCATCGTCCGCCTCCTCGGCTTCGGAGCCTTCGCTCGCGCCAGCACGGTTCGGCAGCACGTGGAATCCGCGGTGTGGACATCCGTTGCCCCTTCGACGCCCGCGGAACGCGGACGCCTTGCGTTTGGTTTGCGACCTGCACGCGACCACCCAGCGCGAGTGGAAGGTCGTTCGGGTCGAAGCGATGCTTCGACCCGACGACCACTCCCACTCTGTCGTCGTCGTTCATAGGGGGATCCCCGACGCCGGCAATCAGGGCAGCTCCCTAAGGGGTACCGGGTGTTCCGGTAATTCGCGCGTATTGTGCGCGCTCTCCTCGGTCGCGGTGCTCTACGTCCAGGCCGGCGACCGCGGCTCGCCGATTGTCGCGGTGTTCTAGAGCGCGCCACGACCTGGCGCCGCCCCCGTCGCGGCCGTCATGGCCAGGCCCCTCCGCCCGGCCGGACTTCGTTGCCCGGCACCGCCACGTGGCGGGCAACGGGGGAGGCCTGCGACCTCTCCGAGAAGGAACTCGGCGAACTCCGCCTCGAGATGGCGAGGCTCTGGGGCTGGCAGCCGGACTCGGCGCCGTTCCCGTCCCACGCCATCACGAACGCCGGCGCCGAGATCCGACGGATCCAGGCTCGCATCGCCGAGCTCCAGCGAGCCGCGACCGCCGTGCAGTGCAGGCCGCGCACACACACCCATATCGGCGCGGCGCGCCCTGCATCGGGTGGCGACTCCTCAATGCGCGTTGAAGAACACCGCCACCGTGTCGAGGTCGGGGTGGACGCTGATCACGTCCGGGTCCCCGTCGCCGTCGAGGTCGACGATGAGGACCTGGCTGGCATCCCTGGTCGCACCCGCCGAGCCGAACTCGCTCGGCGGGTTCAGGAACGTCGCCCCGCCGATCTGCTGCAGCGCCGCCAGGCGGTCCGTGGTCCGGCTGGCGACCACGAGGTCGGGCAGGTCGTCGCGGTTGAGATCCCCGGCCGCGAGCGCGCCCGGATCGGCCAGGGCGCCCCCGTCGAACTTCACGTCGGGCACCGTCGGCCAGACGCCCGGAGCCGTCGCGCGGAAGGCGACGACCGGAAACCCCGTGCTGGTGGCACACACGAGGTCGATGAGGTCGTCGGCGTCGAGGCGCACCGCGGCCAGGCCGCGCGCGCCCGCGGTGGCCGCGGCACTGCCGAGCACGCGGTCCGGCAGCGTCGGGAATCCGCCGGGCCCGCGCAGGAACACCGCAATCACGTTGGCGCTTCCCGCCGAGCACGCGAGGTCGCAGTCGCCGTCGCCGTCGAGGTCGACCGCGACAACCGTGTTCGCGCCGGCCGTGGTCGCCGCACTGCCGAGCACGGCGACCGGCGCGGTCGCGAACTGCCCCGGCGCGACCTGTTCGAACACGAACAGCCGGCCGGCGGCCGCGTCGGCGCAGACGAGGTCGAGGTCGCCGTCACCGTCGAGGTCGGCGGCGGCGAGGTGCGCGGGTTGTTGCAGCACGCCGGCGCCGAGCACCTGCTGCGGTGCGGCGGGATACGTGCCGTCCGCGTCGCGCCGGAACACGGCGACCGTGCCCGCGGTGCGGTTCGCCGCCGCGAGTTCGATGCCGCCGTCACCGTCCAGATCGGCGGCGACCACCGCACTCGCGCCCGCGGTCGCGGTGTTGCCGATGCTGAACATCGGGTCGCGGGCGAGCACGCCGGGGGCGAGCTGCTCGTACGCGACCAGCCTGCCGTTGCCCGCGCACGCGCACACCACGTCGAGGTCGCCGTCGCCGTCGAGGTCGGCCACCGCCACGCCCTCGACCTGCGGCGTCACCAGGGCCTGGCCGACCGTCGTGCTCGGCAGTTGTCCCCGGAAGCTGCCGGGCCCGACCTGCACGAGCACCGCGGCGTTGCCCGCACCCTCGTTGGCGACCGCCACGTCGGCGAGGCCGTCGCGGTCGATGTCGGCCACCGCGCACCCCGTCGGCGACGCGAGCGGCGTCGTGTTGAGCACGTACGGCTTCGGCCGGTAGGTGCCCGTGACCGGATCGCGAAGGAAGGCGAGGACGCTGGTGGCGTCCGTGACGACGAGGTCGAGCGCGCCGTCGGTGTTGACGTCCGCGGCGACGACGCCGTTGGGGAGGGTCGGCCCCCACGCCGAGGCGAGCACGGCGGACGGCACGGTCGGGAACGAGCCGTTCTGCTGCTGCGTGAACACGCAGACCTTGTTGCCGGCCTTGTCGGCGACCGCGATGTCGACCCGGCCGTCGCCGTCGAGGTCGCGCACCACGATGCAGACGGGTTCCTCCAGCACGCCCGGGCCGCCGAGCACGATGCTCGCCGTTGTCGCAAAGACCCCCGTCGAGGTCTGCCGGAACACGGTGATCTTCCGGCTGGCCCGGTTGCACGACACGATGTCCAGGTCGCCGTCGCCGTCGATGTCGGCGAGCTCGACGTCGACCGGCTCGTCCGCGTTCGCATCGGTGAGCGATTGGCTGGGGAGCGGGAGGATCAGCCCCGCGAGCAGCTGGAAGTAGATCTGGATCGTGTCGTTGCCCGCGCTCGCGCAGACGAGGTCGACGCGCCCGTCGCCGTTGAGGTCGCCGCCCGCGAGCGCGCGCGGCTGGTTGGCGATCGGCACGAGCAGCGGCAGGATCGTGAACAGCTGGGCAGTCAGCTGCTGCGCGATCATCACGTTGTTGCTCGTGACGTTCGCGCTGGCGAGGTCCATGTCGCCGTCGCTGTCGAGGTCGATCGCGATGAGGTCGTTGGGCGCCAGGAACGTGAGCCCCGCGAGGATCACCCCGGGCGTGCCCGCAAACGTGCCGCGGTTGCCCTGGTGGAACACCGTGAGCGTGTGCGCGCTGCGGTTGGCGGTGATCAGGTCGGGCAGGCCGTCCTGGTTCATGTCCACCAGCCGGACGGCGCAGATGCCTTCGTTCCCGGGCAGGCCGCCGACGAACTGCGGCGCAACCTGCAGGCCGATGCGCACCGGGCGCGGCACGCCGGTGTCGCTGCCGAGGCCGAGGTCGGTGTCGAACGGAAGCGCACGCAGCACCACCGACTCGCCCGGCGGCGCGTCGCGCGAGTCCCACACCAGCACGCCGTGCTTCCTTCCGGCCGGGAGCCGCGAGCCGTCGCGCTCGATGCGCCACCGCGCACCCGGTGCGGGGATCGGATCGAGCGGCGGCGCCACGGTGGCTTCCGCGGTCTGCGGCGCGAACGCGGTGATCACGCGCTCTTGCGCCACGCCGCCGCTCACAAGCAGCGCGCCGCTCATCGGGTTGCACGCGAGCAGCAGGCGCTCGTCCCCGACCGCGAGGTGCGCCACACCGGCCGCCAGTGTCCCGGGCATGCGCCAGGCCGGGCCCCCCGCGCCGCCGTTGGTGCGCACGCAGCGCAGTTCGACGCTGCCGTCGGTCGTGTCCTCGTCGGTGACGAACCACAGGTTCGTGCCGTCGGGCGAGAGCGCGAGTGCCGACGGCCTCGGCGCGGTCGTCCCGGACACGGCGAGCGCGTTCCGCGTGCCCTGCCCGAGGTTGACCGCGAGCAGGCGTCCGACCGTCGAACCGACGACCACGTCGCGCTCGGCGACGTAGAGGAGTTCGGGATTGGCCGGGTCGACAACGAGGCCCGCGGGCCCCACGAGTCCGCTCAGGATCGTGCGGGCCTGCGGCGCGTGCCCGTCGCGCGCATCGACGCACACGATCCGGTCGGTGACCGTGAGGAACGCCACGCCGTCGCGCGGGACGGCGAGGCCGCGCACCGCGCCGTTCGCCGTCGCACCCGCGTCCGCGTACCACACCGCAACGCTGCCGTCGTCGGCGACGCGCAGAAGGCTCCAGTGTCCGGCCAGACTGGTCGCGACGAGACAGCCGCCCGCGGGGTGCGGCGCGAGCGCGTCGGCACCGCCGTGCGCGCCCGACGCGAACACGTCGCCGATGCGTTCCTCGGCGAGGCTCGCCGCGCGCAGGCGCCACTGGCTGGCGGCTGGCCGCTCCAGCACGAGTGCGGCGAGGCCTTCGGCGCGCGCCAGCACGGCGACCGGCGCCTGCAGCGCCCCGTCGCGCCACGTGACCGGAGCGGGCAAGCCGACGCGCCGCAGCACCTGCAGCTTGCTGCCGACCAGCGCGTCGGCGCGCAGGAGCGACGCGCCGAGCAGCGCGTCGGGGATGCGGACGAGGTCGGCCGAGGTCGAACCCAGCACGCCGCGCGCGGCGACCGGGAACGGCGTGGCGATCTGGTACTGGCGACGCAGCGCGGGGTCGCCCAGGATCGCGGCGAGCGCGTCCGCGTCGTCCGGCAGCTCCGGGAACTCGCCGGTCGCAGTGCGCCACTGCCAGGCGACCGTCACCGGGTCGCCCTCGGCGTCACTGACGGTGAACGGCACGACCAGGCCGCGGCGTGCGTCGGGTGAGGAGACGAACGCGCTGCCGTTGACGAGCACCGCGGGCGGCGCGTTCGCGTCGATCCGGATCGGCGGGGTCTCGACCGCCGATCCGGTCACCCATGCGTCGGCGGGCACGAACCGCACCACGGCGGTGAACTCGGCCGACGGTTCGTCGTGCGCGACGTCCCACAGGAACGTGACGCTCGTCCCCTCGGGCGTGGCGGCGATGTCGCCGAGGCCCAGGCCGAGCGGGGTCGCCGGCCGCCAGCCGTGCGCGTCGCCCAGCCGGTCGTACTCCACCTGCACCGCGACGGCGTCCGCGCTGGAGTCGCTGATCGTCAGCTTGATCGGGACCACCGACGTCATCTGGCCGCTCGGCACGTTGTCGATGCGCACGACCGGCGCGTCGTTGCCGAGGATCAGCTCCGGCGTGCCCGCCTCGCTCCCGCCCTCCCGCACGGTGACCTGCACGCGCACACCGGTGGTGCGGCCCGCACCGGCCGCGAGCTGCGCGGCGAAGTCCCACGCAAAGGTGTGCACCTCGCCCGCGGGCGAGGTCGCGAGACCTTCGAGCGCCGAGGATCCGCCGACGAGCAGCGGCTGCGGCGGGCCCCCGTCGAGGGAGAAGGCGAGGTCGACGGTCGCCGGCCGGCTCGCCACGTCGGTCAGGCGGAACGAGAACGACACGGGCGGCGTGCGCACCGATCCGACCGCCTGCACGTCACTGACCATCGCGGGCGGCGGCGGCGGAACCGGGGGCAGCACCGCGGGCGGCCGGCCGTTCCGATCGGACAGGAGCTTCGCGACCGCACCGGTCCCCGCGCCGCATGCGCAGCAGAAGAGCAGCGCGGTCGCCGTCGCCGTTCGCCGGAGCCCCCGGTGCATCGTCCCGCCTCCGGTTGCCTAGCGGTCGTCGCCCGAGGGCACGCGGATCGTGACCTCTCGGCCGCTCAGCGCGCTGCCGCGCGCCGGCGACGGCCGCTCGGGCGCGGCGACCACGTGCAGCGAGAACTTGCCGATCGTGACCACGTCGCCGTCGCGCAACGCCTCACGCTGCACGCGGCGGCCGTTCACCGACACGCCGTTCGCGCTGCCCTGGTCCTCGATCCAGACACCGTCGTCGTCGGTCGTGATCTCGGCGTGCACCCGCGAGACCGCGGGGTTGTCGAGCACGACGTCGCAGGCGCGGTGCCGGCCGATCCGGACGCGCTCGGATTCGAAGGCGTGCTGCTGCAGGACCTGGTCCTTCAGGGTCACGGTGATCAAGAGCTTCTTGGTCATGGCTGGACTCGAGTTGGCGCATCGCTCGCGGCACGCGGCCGGGCGAGCGACTCACGAATGCACTGCAGGAGCTGGAGCGGGCTGAACGGTTTGGTCAGGTAGGCGGACACGCCGGCTGCGCGAGCGCGGGCGAGGTCTTCGGGCCGGGTGCGCGCGGTCAACATGACCACCGGCAGGTGTGGGCGGCCCTCCGTGAGCCGGCGCGCCACCTCGATCCCCGCGCAATCCGGCATGTTCCAGTCCAGGATGACGACGTCGACGTCCTCCTGCGTGGCGATCGCAATCGCTTCGCCGCCGTCGCGCGCAGTGCGCAGGCGGTAGCCGGGCCCGGCCAGAGTCGCTTCGATCAACTCCAGCAGGTGCGGGTCGTCATCGACGCAGAGGATGGTCTTCACGGCCGCGATTCCTTCCGCCGCCTCGCGTGATCGGACGACCCGGGAAAGGCCTTGAGGTCGCGTAAGCCGCTTTGCGCCCGACGCGGGCAACGCCGGACCGCATGCCCGCCCGCACGGCGAGAACGCACAGTGCTCGCACGCCGACCGGCACACACACATCGCCCCTGCCAGCGCTTCCACCCGTCACACACGACGAAAGCGTCGGCGCGCGATCTCGGGGAAAACCCTGATGTGACCCCAGACGGTTACGGATCGACACAATTGTCTCGATTCCAGGCCGCGCGCCGCCTTTGCAACGAGGCGCGGCGGCGGCGCGTACCCGCGACGCGGCGAGCGGTCGCCATCGTCGTCGACGCGCGCTCGGGCCGCCTCAAGCGGAGCCCGCCACGCGTCGATCATTGCCGCGCCGCCGGACCGCGCACCGGCGCGCGAGGCAGCATGACGCAGCAAGCGACCGAAGACGAGCGAGCCCAGTACGACGTCGCTGCGCAGATGATCCTCTACGCGCGCGACCTCGCGACCATGGTGCGCGAGGCGGAGGCGCGCGCCGAGGCGCTCGCCCGCGCCAATGAACGGCTCGCGCGCGTCGACCGGCTGAAGACCGACTTCCTGACCTTCATCTGCCACGAACTGCGCACGCCGCTCACGTCGATGGCGATGATCAGCCTGCTGGAGAGCGAGCGCCTGGACGACTCGGCGCGCGCGGTCGCCGACCTGGTCAAGGCCGGGTACGAGCGGCTGGAACGCTTCGTCGCCCGCGCGCTCGAGTACTTCAGGCTCATGACCGAGGACGGCGCGCGCTGGGAGGCACGCACCGAACTGCGCGACGTCGTGCTGCGCGAGGTGCAGAAGCTGGACAGGGTCGCGATCACCCTCGATCTGCCCGCCGATGCCTGTCCG